>LWDU01000361.1_pt1 | contig 21889 bp, 27 predicted proteins | sample 727161 | NCBI WGS metagenome assembly LWDU01 (sample SAMN04566230, study PRJNA314399) | hydrothermal vent metagenome | isolation source: deep sea hydrothermal plume seawater | place: Mexico: Gulf of California, Guaymas Basin | collected 2004-07-11
CCAGTTTTTATATTTACAAATTGCCACACTTCGTTATGTGAATCACCAGATATTAAACCAGTTTGAACTTTTGTTTGTGGTGCAATTGGATTTCCTAACAAAAGAAAATCTGTAGATAATGTTGTAGCAGGTGGTGCTTGCACTAATATTTCTAATGTTTCACCTATAGAATCTGCAGTTGCAATTACATCTGTACCATTTATATTAAAGGTGCCGGCAGCATTAAAATACACCGCACTATATACGAAATTATTAAAATCTGTAGTACCACTAGTATGAATTACTGAATATGTTCCCGTTAAATATGTTCCCATTCTTTTATTTTATTAATAAATATTGCATTTTTAATAAAAAAACATAAAATAGTTATATATTAATACTTTATAAGCTTTATAGATTCATCCAATGTTAATGAATTATCATACGCCCTAGTTTCTATTGTAGTTAATTTATCTAGATACTCACTTCTTCTAAGAACTTTAAATGCAATATTCTCAAAAGAATATTCACCTTCACGATCCAATCCGGCTTGTCGCATTTTCTTTAATTTCTCTTTAAGTGTTTTTATACTTCTAATTACTTTATCATACTCCCCATCTTTATACATCTCATAAACATGTTTAATTGCATCAATAATACTATTAACTTTTTCACTTACTTTTTTCGCATCTATTTTCTTATCACCTCTTTCTGGTTTAACAACCCATCCATCCCACATTACAGAATACACACCACTAGAAACATGTGATTCATGAGTATCTTGTAAATATAATTCCACATCATAACCTTTTATGGTAATAGAATGTTTTTCATTCCATAAATTCTTTTTTGAGTTAAAATATTCCCTAACCAAATCCACATTTTCATCCACATCTTCAAATTGTAGTAATATATGTAGATCAACATCTGAAAATTTTGACCAATTATAATTAGCTAAACTACCAGTTAATATAACATCATCCAGATCAACCCAACCGATATCCAAAGTTTCAAAAAAATCATCAGCAATCATCAGTAACCTAGATCGAACATCACTATGCATTTTTTTATCCTTGTCGAATACTTTTGGGTTTAATGTTTTTTTTACTTTAAAGGATGATAAGTCAATATTTTCTTTGGCGATTATATCACTTACCTCTTGTTCTTTTAATCTTTTAATTCGCATAAGTATTTTTATAATAAATACTCACATTAATTATTAAATTAAAGTTATTGGGGAAATTAATTATTTAATGGTGATTTAATTGTTTTGGTTTTTCTTATGTTTAACATAATACGCATAAACACATATAACACCTGCAAATACCCAACTAAATATTACTACTTCTTTCATCTTATTAATGTTACTGTCCCTGAATGGGATATTTTTTTATCTATTTTAAGTTGGTATACATATGTTCCGATGGGGCATTGTTTACCTCGGTATGTTCCATCCCAAATCTCTGTTAAGTGAGGTGCTTCGAATACTTGTTGACTCCATCTATTATATATTTCGATTGTAATATGATCTAAACCTTTACCCATCACCCGGAAATAATCATTTTTTCCGTCATTATTAGGTGAAAATACATTTGGAACAAATATAGCATGTTCTTGGGGTACTTTAATTGTGTTTGAAATTGAATGTACATACATTTCATTGCTGTGAGCAACTACCCTATATACATCATAGTTTATCTGACCTATTAGGTTTAAAGATAGTAGTGTTAATATTATTGTTATATTATTTTTCATTTTAATTTATTTTTTAAATCCCTATATAACCAATATCTTCTATTATATCACATTCTAATTCTTTTATTATTTCAGATATTAAAATATGTTGTTCACTAATAGTGTCACCACTCAATGCAAGAATTATTTCTTGACATTCATATAGTTTAGATAATAATCTCTGATTTTTATTTGATTCCATTTATGAATTTTTCAGTGTTTGTATCTGCTCAATAATTAAAGTAGTGTCAACAATGTCCACTACTTTCTCTACTTTATATTTTTTAATCGTTGAATGTAAAATTTTTCCTTGACTTTCAGCACCCTCAAATACATCATAATCATTTCTTGATACATCATGATACAAATATTGTCTACCACTATTAAAAATTATTGCCAACTTCTTACCTCTGATATCGTACTTTGAAGCTAGTATATTACTTGAATCGTACAAGTTTTCGATTGCTCCATTCTCTTCGTGTTTATTTAAAACCATAATTTAATTTTTAAAAAGTTTATATGAGTCTATTTCTTTTAATACGTATATTTTCCCCTTTACTGTTGAAGGCGTATCAATATTGTTACCAGTCTCATCTTCTGTTATAATAACATAATCTCCAGTTATGATCATTGCACAATCACTATGCTCAACCCTAATTGTGGGTTTTATATCTGGATCACTACTATTTTCATTTTTTATTAGTAATACTATTTTTTTAAACTTTGGTGCTGATGGTATCATAACTTATATAATTATATATTTTTTTTATTTAAAAATCAAATTTTTGTTAAAATAAATATAATAAAAAAGCCACACCTGTAAAGGTATGGCTTAAATATTATTTTAAATATATTAGATACGCTAAGATATCTCTATAGTTTTTGTTAAATTTTTGGTCTTTGTTGGTTTTTCTTTCGGTATAAATAAAGTAGTAATTCCATTATCTACCTTTGCGTGTATCTCATCTGCAACAATATTTTCAGGTAAATTAAATGACCTATAAAATTTATTGGAGTGGTATTCTTTAGCAATATATTCACCAGTTTCTTTTTTATTAGTGTTTTTTCGTTCACCTCTTATTGTAAGAACACTATTATCTAGTTCCACAGATAAATTGTTTTTTATAAACCCTGGTGTTGATAACTCATACCTATACGACCACTCATCTTCATAAATGTTGGTAGGTGGTAGGTTTTGAGCATAATCTCTATCCTTACGTAAAGGATTATTTTCAGTAACCTTATTTAAAAAGGGTGTTATTGTTGAATTACTCCAGAAGTAATCATCATGTGTAAACAAATCTTTTAATATTTCATTTAAATCTCTTCGCATTTTTAATTTATTTTTTTTTATTATTATTATTTGAAATTTAATAATCCGTTGTCAAAACATATACCATAATAGTTTTTATGTCAAAATGACATTATGGGTTATTGATGTTTTTACCTTTTACCTTATAATAGTTTACATCAATACCATAAGTTTTTAATTTATTTTTAGGTATATAACAATCTCCAGTTTTTAACAAATGTTTTATTCTATTTTCCCCAAAGTTAATATTAAAATCTACTAAGTCAATACCAACGTATTTTCTTTCATTTTTAATTGCTGCCACACCTGTGGTTGAAGACCCAGCAAACGGATCTAAAACAATGTCGTTGACATCTGACCCTACCTTAATAAACCATTCAGCTAAATCCACATGAAAAGGAGCTGGGTGTAATACACTGGGGTTAGATTCTGCGGGTGTAATAACAACATTATGTGGTAATGCCCCATCAGCATTTAATTTAATTTTTGTGTGTTCATAAACCCCATCTCTAGAATTGATTGTTGGTACTGGTCGCTTCATTCTTCTTTTTGTAACTTCAGAATGAGGTGTCCTACAATTAGTTGCTCTAAATTTTGGTTTAGTAGAGTTTGAAAAATGGAACACATACTCATACCTATCAATTGCTCTGTATTTACAATTAGTGGGCATAGATTGTTTTTTAAACCATATATAAGGTTTTGCAACCAAGTACCAACCCTGCTTACTCATCTTATATTTTAATTCATCTAATACTGGGTGAACAACACCATTTTCAATTTTGTCGTTAATATTTAGGAAAAAACTACCATTAGGTTTTAATACTTGTAAAAACTTTTCTGTAAATTCTAAAAGCCAATCTGCATACTCGTCCACATGTATGGATCCGACAGATCCATCTCCGTTACCACTATAATTTTTTCTGAACGAATAATAGGGTGGTGAAGTGAATATCATATCCACTAATTCGTTCTTTTCCACCATTTTAGAAATTATTTCTTTTGTTTCTCCTAAATAAAGTTTATATTTGTCTTTCATTATTTATATTTTATATATGAATTTATTAACAAACATAATAATATTTATTTAAAAAAACAAATTTAGTCATGAGAAAAGTATTACCGAAAGTAAAAAAAATAATAAACAAGTCAATCGATGAAGCCAAACTTTATAATGATTGCGAAATAAAGATAGAACATATTATCATTGCGTTAATAAACGATTTTAACAATGAATCAATAAAATTTCTTTTAGAGATGGGCATAGATATTGATGATTTACATAGAAAGTTAGAGAAGGGTATAGCAAAAAAGAAAGATGGTGGTAGAACGATAATCAAACACATTCCAATGAACGCACATACAGAAAAGATAATGAAGGGGTCAGAAAATGAATGTGATAAATTAAAAGAATCTTATTTAGACACCACCCATATTTTATTATCCACACTAAAAGAAAAAAATAATGTTACAAAAATTTTAAACTCTATGGGGGTAAACTATAAAAACTACAAAAATACAATTAAAAAATCATTAATCGATAATATGGATAATGCTTTTGAATCTGCTAATGACCCAGAAGAAATATTTAATAGACCATCCAAGAAGAGAGGAAAAACAACTTCTAATACACCTATACTAGATAATTTTTCTGATGATATAACAAAAAAAGCATCAGAAGGAAATATTGACCCAGTTATCGGTAGAGATGATGTAATACAAAGAGTTGCACAAATACTTTCAAGAAAAAAGAAGAATAACCCTGTTATAATTGGACCCCCAGGTGTCGGTAAAACAACAATCATTGAAGGTTTAGCTTTAAAAATATATGAGGGAGATGCCCCAAGAACACTATTAGATAAAAGAATTATTTCTTTAGATTTAACTTCATTAGTTGCAGGAACCAAATATAGGGGTCAATTTGAAGAACGAATTAAAGGTGTTGTTGATGAATTACTGAACACTGATGATATTATATTATTCATTGATGAGTTACATAATATGGTTGGTGCAGGAAATGCTTCAGGATCAATGGATGCAGCAAATGTATTTAAACCAGCACTATCTAGAGGTGATTTACAAATAATTGGTGCAACCACATTAGATGATTTTAGGGAACACATTGAAAAGGATGGTGCACTCACCAGAAGATTCCAACAAGTGATAGTTGACCCACCATCAGTAGAAGATACGATTACAATATTAAATAGAATAAAAGATTCTTATGAAGAATATCACAAGGCAACTTATTTAGAAGAATCAATTGTACAATGTGTTAAACTATCAGATAGATATATTACTGACAGAGAATTTCCTGATAAAGCAATTGATCTTATGGATGAAGCTGGTGCTAGATCACAAGTTAACGCAAAACCCCCTGAAGTTATCAATAAATTAGAAGGTGAAATTACTAACATAAAAGAAGAAAAAAATGATGTGGTTAGGAATCAAAAATATGAGGAGGCTGCAAAACTTAGGGATAAAGAAAGACAAGTAACTGAAAAACTTGAAGAGGAGAAAGAGGTTTGGAAAGATAAATTAAATAAAAAAAGAACCATTATAACACCAGAAGATATTAGTGATGTGGTTTCCATTATGACAGGGATACCATTAAGTAGATTAAGTGAAGATGAAGGGAAAAGGTTATTAAATATGGAAAGTGATATGAAAGGTAGTGTAATTGGACAAGACAGTGCCATTGTTAAAATATCCCAATCTTTAAGAAGAAATAGGGTAGGTATTAGAAACCCAAAGAAACCTATTGGGACATTTATGTTTTTAGGTCCGACCGGTACTGGGAAAACACATTTAGCAAAAAAATTGGCGGAGTATATGTTCGGTAATGAGGAATCACTAATAAGAATTGATATGTCGGAATATCAAGAAAAACATACAGTTTCAAGATTAATTGGTGCACCTCCAGGATATGTAGGACACGATGAGGGTGGTCAATTAACCGAAAAGGTTAGAAGAAAACCCTACTCAATATTATTATTTGATGAAATCGAGAAAGCCAATAGAGATGTATATAATGTATTGTTACAACTTTTGGATGATGGGCAATTAACAGATAGTTTAGGTAGGAAAGTTAACTTTAAAAATTGTGTGATAATAATGACATCAAATGTGGGGGCAAAGAAACTCCAAGATTTTGGTACTGGATTAGGTTTCACAACTAAAATGTTAGAAGGTGATTCAGATGAAAATAGAAAAAATGTATTAAAGAAAGAACTTAAAAAACATTTTCCACCAGAATTTTTAAATAGGTTAGATGATGTTGTTATATTTAATTCACTTAATCAAGAAGAAATAGCTCAAATAGTAAAACTAGAGATTGCTAAACTACAAGAAAGAATGGTAGAAATAGGTTACAAACTTAAACTAACCAAATCCATAAAAGATTTTCTAGCGAAAGTGGGTTATGATGAAGAATATGGTGCAAGACCACTTAATAGAGCAATACAAAAGTATGTTGAAGATCCTGTATCGGAAGAAATATTAAAAGGTAATGTTAAGGAAGGTCAAACTATTATGATTTCATATAGTAAAGTTAAGGAAAAGGTAGAGGTAAAAGTAGTAGAATAGAGATTATTACGCATAATATTTGGTAAAGTCAAATTTTTTTCGTATATTTGTATTAAATCAAACAAATATGAAAAATCTAATCACATTATTAATCGTATTAATCTCTTTAACTGGGTATTCACAATCTGAAAAATCTCAGATTGATTCTGCAGTTGTTATTATACATCAATTGACGAATGAATATAGGGTAGGGTATGGGTTAGATACATTAGAACTGTCGGAAGACTTAAATAAAAAAGCTCAAGCGCACGCAGAGTGGATGTATAAAACTAAAAGATTAGTACATTCTAATGAAGATGGATCAGAAAATATTCTTAAAATGTCAGTATGGGATCAGTATAACACATACCAACCAACAAAACAATGGGTTATTATTGGATTAAATGGGTGGAAAACATCTCCCGGACATAATAAAAATTTATTATTACCTAAGTATGACGTAGCTGGGTATGGTTTCTATCTAGGGTATATGGTGTTGATCGTTGATAAGAAATTTACTGAATCGTCTTGGATTGACTCATTACATTGATTATGTTATTGAAATTTTTGATCGAGAGTCATTGGTTGTTTTACTATAATTTTACCATTAGCTGGGTTAATATATTGCCACGCTTTTTTAGTTTTTGGGTTATAATCTACGGATAATGGTTTTTTATAAACAGAAGGAACATTCATATAATATTCACTATTCTTACCCTCTTCGGAATTTAAGTATCTAATCATACCCCATATTGCTTGTTCAAATTCTGCGGGATCACCCCCGTATTGATTCAATCCTTTTAGGGAAGATTTTTTTGCTTTATATAAAGCTAACATCATCTTCTTTGTGATGAACACACCAACACCAGGACCCCTTCCGAAATCTGTCCCTTGAAATGTTTTATTGGGATCAGTTCCAGTTCTTTGTTTGGTAGCAGATGCTTTAGGTAAAAGTCTTTTCATAAATGCAAATTCTTTACCCTTTGGGTGATTTTCATTGTATATTCTTGTACCATGATATCCATCACCGATTGTTCCCATTTCATAATTAGTTTTTTCTTTTCTTGGTAGTGATTTTGAAACTTTCGGTGTTATAGTGGCGTGTACAAATTTTTCAGTTCCTGGTTCACTTGTTATAATAATATTCTCCGCAGGAATCGCAATACCTAATTTACCACTTATGTATGGTATTAATAATTTTTTTAAGTTTTCTCCTCGCGCCTTTGCCAACCATCTGTTACCTGTTTTACCATTATCAGGTTCTGGTTTTATATTAGAACCTCTTGTTCCTGAAGGTGGGTTATCACTATGCACATCAGACTTTTTTTCCCATTTTAAACCCAATTCGTCCAATAACCCCCCAAAATTATGTTTTGGTGGTGTTGATAATGAATATATATTTGTTGCGGGTACCTCGGATGCACCCCCATTAAATGTCATTTGAATATTTTCTAACTTATACCCAAGTTTTATTTGATCTTGAATTTTTTGTACAACCTGATCACCTTTTTGTTCCCATGTTGCTTTGGGTGTTATATAATTGTCATCAAATGTATCATCAAAAACCACTGTTGCCAACGTTTTTGTATTAGAATTATCTTGTTCATCAATACGATTAACGTTATTAACAAAATTTTCACTCAATACATCATGAGAATTATCCTTATAGGTAAACCCCATAAGTTTTCTCATCCTAATTCTTTCTTCTGATAAGTTTTTGGACATACGTTTTTTTTAACTTTGGATTATCTTCTTCTTCTAGATACTGGTTTTCTACTTACAGGTTTTCTATTTCTAGATTCTGTAATTTCTCTTTTCTTTTCTCTTTTTACTTCGTTAACGATGTTTTCAATTAAGCTAACCATTTCTGTTTCTGTTAACCTAACCACTTTTTTCTTTCTTTTTGACATATTATTAATGTTTTTTATAAAGTATGTTATTTTATATTATAAATATAGTGTTATTAATAAAAAAATTTTATTTACGCCACTAAATATCCTATACTATCGGGATCTTCCTCAAACCTCCTATATTGTGCAAGATTTTCAGGTGAAAGATTATCTAAGTTAACATTTGCTAATACAAATCTAGCTAACGCCTCCCTAACCAATTTCTCCAGTACCTCCACATTTATTTTTGTAACTGGGTTGTCACCAAAATTCATTACAAAACAATTAGTTAATGTCCCATAATCTTTCAGTGGAACCTCTTTAATTTGATTTCCTGTCATAGTTAAAACCTCAATACTTTTAGGTAAATAATTAACAGGTGGTAATTTAACTAACCCACACTGATTAGCTGAAAGTCTAGTTACCTTGACGAATTTCGAGATGTCTGGAAGTTCTGTTAATTCCATATTACTAAAATCTAATACCTCTATACTCGGATCCAAATAATCCGTTATTTGCACACCATCAGTATTTTCCATTAACCACTTTAAATACTTATTATTTTGAAGTTGTCCTGTTTGTTCTGATGCTAATTTTCTAATAGATTCTACACCTTTTTTATATGTAGCATCAGTCATTACATCTTTTGCTTTACCACCGAACTTATTAAGGTACTTTAAATACCTACTATCCATTAATCCAGATCCTTGCTCAATATCTCCAGTTGCTAATACCCCTAACTCTCTTTTAAAGAATTCCTTTGCCCCACTATAATTACTCATTAAATTATTAAAATCATTTTCTATAGATGTATTGTTTTTATCGTGTAATTGCCCAGTTTCAAAATGGAATTGTAATGGAAACCTCCCACCAACATCATCACCTTCAAAAACTTCTTTAGGTACAACTACATATAAATCTGAATTACTACCATCTGGTTTTTTATTCTCTTCTCGGTAAGATTTAAAATAAGAATTCCCTTCTCTTCTCGTACACCATGAAGCTAAATTACCTAATGGGTCACAACTAGATTCTATAGTATCTGGAATATAAACTAATACGTCATTATCTCTATATGCTAACCTAGCATGTCCAAGATCAATATACTTTTTCATTTTTTTCCATATAGGGCTTACTCCATCATCCTCATCTTCTTCATCAGCGCCGATAAATGGGCTAACAATGGAGTAGAGATGTGCCAAATCTTTATATTGATTTATGTCGGTAACATTATCGGGTGCGTTAGGTCTATTAGGTGCACCAGTTTTAAATACTTTTTTCTTTCTAACCCTTTCAAAAACTTCAAGATATTCATTAGCTTCAGGTAAATCTTCAGATAAAAATCTAACTGCTTGATCAGTATCACCATCTTTAAGGTGTCGACTAAACACCCCTAGCATCCACTGGACAAATGATTTATTATTTGTTGGGTCAGAGTCAACCATGTTATCAAAAACCTCCTCTGTGACTTTAATACTCACCTTACCTTTTTTGTTTGTTACGATATAACCTATATCGATACCATCATGACCTTGAATAGGTTCAAGCTTAATTCTTTTCTTCATCCCACCTTCTGGGTGATCTTGGGATACTTCTTTTTCACCTTTAAGGTATTTTTTAAGGTCATCTTTTGTAATTACATTATTTGTCTTTAAAAATGTAACCCTATCTTCTTTTAATAATATCTTATATTGGTTTTCACTAATTATATATTTCATACTCTTAACTTTTATTTATAAATATATACTAAATTGAATTAATTAACAAATTTAAAGTATCATTTTTATTTTTTATCTTCTTTAGAGAAGACTTGAACACTATTTTATTTCATCTATTAATTCCATTTCCCTCATATCATTTAAGACACCTAAAATACTATCGTATATTATCCATCTTTTTTTTACACTTGCAGTTGCATTGTGTATTTGTTCAAAAACGAATATCTTATAGGCGTAATCTAATTCCCTTTCCATTCTATTATTTTCTTATAACTGGATTTTTTGCCCAATTAGTTTTTGTATCCCTACCATATGAATGAATTAATTCAATATGTGGTACCCAAGTATCAAATCCTTCACCCCAATTAGGTGGGTTTTTTTTAACGTCTGGATTGTTAGGGTTATAATAATGTGTTGCACCATTAGTATTATCTGAAAAGTTTGCACCCGACAACAATAACTTCGCATACTTTACCGCAGTTTCCCAAGAATCATCCTCATACGATCTTTCTTTACATATAACAGTGTCGACATCCTCACCTTTATAATCATTCCACCCAGAGAATTGACAAATGTTTTTCTTATTACAAGATTTAACTATATCTACCACAGATTTATTACGTATATATGATCTATTTGCAATTACATTAGATATTGCTTTAATTTCATTTTCATTGTTACTAGACATTTCCATAGTTAGTGTAACTGCCAATATTTTTTCATCTTTTGTTAATTCTTCTGGTGGGTCAAACCCTAACTTTGTCAATAATTTAACCCCAATATTAACAGGACACTCAAATACTCTTTCACCATTAGTATAATACATCCCAATTGCTTTAGCGGTAGTTGGTCCGAAAGATTTATCTGCGGTAAAACCATTATCAGTCACCCAATCTTCTGTTTTTGGGTCATTATTTAACTCTTCTATTAATCTTTTTTGTACTAAATAAAGTGGGCTATCATCCCTATCTTGATTTTCATTACATTTAACTACTTTATTGCAAAACCATATATCATTAAAAGTTACATTACTTTTTGTATATTGATTTTCATTTAAAAGTATTTTTTTTAACTGGTTTTCGGTAATTATTATCTTCATATTTATAAATATAGTTATTTATTTAAATATATGAATATTCCACCCAAAAATACTAAAAAAGGTAAAAACACCCCTAAAACACCCTTAAATCAACGAAAAAGGGATAAAAATAGGTATAAAATACGTAAAATTACCAAAAAACACCCTAAAATCAAACAAAAAATCAAAAAAATTAAGGATATAGAGAAGAAATTGTATTATGCTATGGTTTGGGAGGTTACAGAAGGACAAAAACTCTATTTATTGGAGAATTCTGACAAAAGAGGGTGGAAGGATCATCATTTAGACCATATTTACCCCATAAGCTTATCGTTTAAAGAGAAAATCCCACCAGAAAAGGTAGGAAACATCAAAAACTTAAGGTTTATACCCTATGAGGAGAACATAAGTAAGGGTAGTAAGGTAACAAATGAGTCAAAAAACGCATTAAGACGCATAAAAAGGTTAAAATAGGAACTTATCCCTGTCAATTACATAATAAAGGTTATGGTCTATTATAGTTGTATTTATAAATTGGTTATCGTGATACTCGATTACTTCTTTTAATTTTTCATCTCCCCTTTCAGATAACATATCTTTATAAAATTCACATAAATCATCCCTATCCCAACCCAAAGAGTCCATTGGGTAATGCCAATATGACATAAAATATTCCTTTTCGTTATTTAATTGATCAAATGAAACACCGTTTTCCTCTTGCCACTCCACATCTTCCATTTTTTCGATGACATCATCTTTTATTTCTTCCCAATACTTATCTTTTGGACTCTCGTTCCAATGATTTCTAGCATCTTTTAAATAAACGTCCCATACAAATTCAAAAAATTCATTAGTACACTTAAAATAATTTTTTTCCAAGTATACATCAAAATTAAACCCACTAATTACGTCCACTTCTATTTTTTCACCAGACTCCTCAAAATTCACTATAAATTCTGATAACATTTTTATTATATCTGTTTGTTTGATTCCGTCAATGAGTGGGTTGTTTCCATAATCAATAGCCTTATCTAAACTATATATAGGTTTTTGTTTTTCCATCGGCTCAAAAAAATACATCTTAATATTTCTAATCCAATTATCAACACTCCCAAATTTAGATTTAAATTCACCTTCTTTACCACTGTACTGATTAATGCGAATATTATTATACGCATATTTAATTACGTTATAAGCGAATTTATTATAACGTTTATTATTTTCTAAAAGTATTTTTTTAATAGTAGTTCTTATCGACATACTATTATAAATACTAGTATGACTCGAAAAGTTTCTGAGTTTCAGTAACAATTTCTGCCTTCTGAGATTCTATAAGATTAATCTTATTTTTTTGCTCTTTGTTTAAATCTCTTCCTGCTGCCTCAGATTTAATATCTGCTATCTGAGATTCTAATCTATCATGTCTTAATAGATAAGAATGGTATAATTCTGCTTTTTGATCGTTGTTCATAATTCTTTATTTTAATAAAAGTAATGTTAATGTAGTTAATTTTAAAGGGTATCTAAAATATATCCTCACTATCATCGTGATTACCCTGCATTCGACTACTAAATCTACCCATAATTGTTTGGAACATTTCACCTAAAGATTCTATGTGTTCACCCAAGCTAGATAATTTCTCTGCAATTTTTAAAGATAACTCACTATGGCTCATATCCACACCTAATCCAGCACTAAACATTTGTGGTTTCCTACCCACTATTCCTGAACTTAAATTACTTAATAATTTAAAATATTTTAAAACTTTTTGTAGTGCTCGTATATAATTTACCATTAATGACTTAAAATCGTCATCTATATAAATTTCACTTGATAATTCTTTTAATCGTTTTATATCATGTTGAACTTTTTCAGAAAAATTAAAAATTCCGAGCATTATATCATTCTTAGATAAGGAACCACTAACTAAATGTTCGCTAAAGTGTTTTATTAACCCCACTGTATCGGTAACTATTCTAGTTATTTCACCATGAACTCTACCACCATGAATCCCCATTATATCCTGAGAATCATAACCGCCGACCTCATTCAGTAACTTCTTCAGTTGCGTATCTTTAATTTTAATTTTCATTTAAACCTTTTCATATAAATATAATGAAAGATATAAAACTATTTTTTAATTTCATCAAAAGCAACACTACCCCCATCTGGTGTGTCACCATCGGTAACCTCATGAATTTCAGTATTTTTATTTTGAGCTTCTTCCATTTTCTTCATGAATTCCACCTCCATTTTCTTTTGAAATGCTTTCTGTTGTGATAACACTTTTTCTGTTCTTGCTCTGGATTTTTTCTTCTGGTTTTTTCTATGTCTACTTTTTGGCATAATATATTTTTTTATTTATTTTATTAATAATTAAATTATACTTATATTTAATACAAATGTCAAATATTTATAAGTATGAAATTAAATGAATTATTATTAGAGAACTTAGGAATACCATTCCCAAATAGATGTAACATCACCATTATTAATGGTAAAGGTGAGGAAATAAATGTTAATTGTGAAGTTCCAACATCCGTTGAAGAACGATCTCAGGGGTTAATGTATAGAGATAATTTGGGTAAAAATAGTGGAATGTTTTTTGATTCAGTAGATAATGGTTTTTGGATGAAGGACGTAGAAATACCCTTAGAAATGGTTTTCATTAACGGAGATGAGATATCAGAAATAATACCCGCTAATCCAAATGACGTTACAAATATTTCTAATAATCTAACTGCAGATTCTAATTTAGAGGTTAATCTAGATTTTTGTGAAAATAATGGTATACAGGTAGGTGATAAAATTTATAAGTCATAAATCTCTGGATATCTCTTTCCGAATCTTCTAACTATTTTTCCCGCCCTCGCATTGGCTTCATTCTCTTGTGGGGACCCATCAGCACCTTCATCTTCATCCCCAGTTAATACCCCTTCTTGATTTTGCTTATGGTGCACCAATTCATGTGCAATAGACCTTATAATATCAGGTAATGATCTATTTTTAGATAACACTTTTACTTTATTATCTTCTATATCATAACTCGCTAAGGTTTCCAATTCATCCCCATCATCTTCTAATTCTACACTAAAATCATTATCTAACCCTAATTCATCCTTGGTAAAACTTATAAAATCAGATATAGTAGACTCATCCACCCTACCAACATCAAAGGTATAATATTCTGGATCTATTTTTTCTATTTTTAAGGAATACTCGTTTTCTAATTCCCCCACTATTTTTAATATTAGTTTACCAACTATTTTTTTAGACTCATCATCATTTAAACCATAAAAATATTTTAATCTATGTAATAACATGTTTATAATAGCCTCTTTTCCTGATATAGTAAAATAGTAATTAAGGGTTATTATATTATAATATAAAGGAACGCTGAAATTTTGATACCTGTAATTATTGGTTGTATTAATTTCTATTAGGTAGTCTGGGAAAAATTGTTCAAACTCTTCGAATCCCCCCAACTGAACCATTACACCCTTTTCTTCTAATTCTTTTAATACTTCATATGTAACTTCTTCCATTGCCCATGAATGTGGCATTTGTTTATGTGGTGATATGTTAGTTATTGGGTTGGTGTAACCTTCTTTTCTACTATACCCTTGTTTATCGAAAAGAAATCTATCATCATCGAAATCCGTTGATGCATTGTCAACATCACTTACTCTCCACCCTCTTCTATCCATTTCTCTCCAGTCGTCCATAATATTTTCCACATAAACTCTTAATTCACTATTATCTAATGCTTGGTCGATACTGGGGTAAATTACTTTCTCCGGTGTTACTGTAATATCTTTCATTATATTATTAATAATATAATCGTAATATTTCTCTTGTTTAGGATTAGATATTTCCTCCTTTAATATTTTTCTAATTAATCTTTTCATTACCAATCCATATCGTGTTCTTCAGGATAATCATTAACCATATCATTATCCATATATCTTTTTATCTTATCAAATAAATATTTATTAATTATACTATAAAATTCCATGTTATACAAATCCCCACCAAATACATCTATTACTGCCATTTCTACCGCACTAGTAAATTGATCATTATCTTCATAATCGCTTGCAGTATATATATCGTGATTACCAGTAGGGTAATGGAATGTCCCACTACAACCATAACAATAATGTTGAGAAATTTCCTCTACATCATCTAAATAAACAGTATATGTTGAAGAATTATTGTTTGACTTAACTATCATATCTATATTAATGATACTATCTAAATATTTTATTATTTGTGGTAATATTTTTTTGTTAGTGAAATATTCATTACTATGTTCCGATTTTTCTTTTTTATAGTCTACTATTCTTTCAGTAAACCCCTCTCTTAATATTTTTTTAATAAGGTACCTCATATATTTCTACTAATAATTTTTATTTTGTCGTGTGGGAGTAAAACACTTAATGACCTATTATTTTCCCAATTGACATCTAAATGTTCTTCGGCTACACCATTAAAATTATGACTCTTAATCGAAGTTACAACCCCTTTAGTTCCAGTAGGGATTGGGTTTAAGTCATCTCCCGCCATCTCTACCATTTCTATCAAATCTCCAGGTAATGGATAACTTCCATCACCATACATTTCCCTTATCCACTTTAAATAAATTGGTTGTAAAAGATCATTATCTTTTACAATGTTTAAATCATAAGTTTTATCAATATGTGGTAGTAATATACTATTTACCATATCTAGTAATCTTTCATATTGATAAAAATCAACATCTTTTAATAACATACCATTAATATCTCCATTGATATTATCTCGTAGCATTGTATTTTTATTAAAAGATTTTAATAAATCTTTTAATATGATATCATTAAGTTTAGGTTTTTGGGTTTCTTCTTTAAGTATTTTTCTAATGATAATTTCCATATGTTTATAAATATAAGGAATATTGCAAACTAATAACATTATTTAATATATATTAAACATGATATATAACTTTATTACATATACGAAACTATTACTTTTTTGATTCCAAGACTAACTCACTTTGTTGGGGTGTTACCTTAACATTTAATTTTTTAACTAAGTTTAACAAGTCTTGTTCAGTTAATCTAATAGAACCTCTTCTAATTTTCATTATAAAAAATTTATATAGTGTTATTTATTAATAAATATAGATAAATCCACCAAAATTAACGACTAACTAAAATTTGTTAACTTATGGGGTTATATTCACCTAAATTAAATGGTTCTATTACGGGATTAATGGCATGTAAAGAATAACTACCATCGGGTCTATATTCACCATAAACAAATTCAGCCCCCAATACTTTTTCTCCCCCACCAGCAGTATAAAAATAATCTGAGATAAAAGGATTATACTTTATCTCCTCACCTACACCCTTTAAATCTACAGGATCTTTAGGTAGTGATTGAACCACTCCCCCAACACCAACAACTTGAGATCGTTTTTCCATATCCCCAGCATCTCTTGTTGTCCTCATTACATTATGATATCCCGGACTAATATCAAAATTAATAGCACCACCCAATAAAATATCGTTTGTGTATCCTAATGCCCCACCCTTAACATCTTTTCTACCTCTAGGGGATCTACCATATATCCCAAATGCACCATTCTTATTATATTTTATATTATGTCGATTGGTGTGAAACCAAACTTCTTTACCTATTAACTCTTCATCATCACCTTCTAAATAACCATGTTGTGCTTTTTTTGCAATTACAGGATCACCCATAGTATCATGCCAAGGTGGTGCTTCAGTAATTAATCTACCCCTCATTTGTATAAGAAGATTAGATTTTAAAATATTGTTTGTTCTATCTCTATGTCTCATTATTTATAAATATATCTATTCCGAGTATTCCCAACTTAATCTTTCCGCTAACATATCATTAAAATGTTCGTTATTTATCGTTCCCGCACCACCATATCTAAAATGTTTGTCGGTATTGATATAAGGTTTTTCATCTCCAGTAAAAATATACTCCTCTTGATAACCCCATTCATCTAATTCTTCCCGAAGTGTAACGTGGACTATATCCCAAAAACTAGGATAACCATGCTCTATTTCAGCCTCTAAATATGGTAATCCATTGGTCTTTGTCATCACATCCCCTATTTCTACCTTACCTTCAAACTCCCCTTTACCAAAATTAAACACCCCATGTTTAAACCAGTCATTTACTTCATCCATTATATCGTCATGTAAATAAGAGATATCCGCATCTGCTTGTGCTTCGGTCGTGGACTGAGCGATTATACTCTGAACATCATCGATTCTCATTTCCATTAATTCATGATGACCTTTTAATTTTTCATTTTTAACATTACCACTTACTAATTCTTTTGCATCTGTAATATTATCTACCACTAATATTTTTGCAATTTCTCCCCAACTATCATCATCTATATAATCCAAGAAATAATCATCAAATTGAAAGGATTCATTATACCACTCATGATAATCCCAGTCACCTTCTAATAAACCCTTAACTATTTTTTCCATATCATAATCTCTATCACTAAAAAAGTGTGCAATATCTTGTGGGTCAATTGTAAAATCTATATAATAATCCTTTCTATCAGAATAATTAACAAAATAATTATAAAGAATGTCGTACTCTTCTTCGTATTCGAACCCCAAGTTTCGTAGTATTTCCTTCATAAAAAATTCCGGATCTTTATCTATCATCTTAAATGTTTTTAGATAAAACTTATCGGGGAACATTCTATCCCATTTTTCATTTCCTTCATCATCTAATTCGGGATCTGCTGGCCACCCTTCATTTAAAGTAATAGTATTTTTTAATGTATCCCATACATCATCATATAATTTTTTAGTCATATCATCAGTAATATCTGCAGAACCATCTCCATAATCATCGGGGTCAACTATACTATGCCACCAATATACGTATTCTTTGAAGTCACTATATATTTTTAAATCGAATGATATTTCAGGGGTAACCTCTATAGTGGTTCCATACCCTTGAATATAGTCATCTTGCACTGATTGTAAAATTTGATCTAAAACAGATTTATAATATAATTCATCTTTAATATATTGTTTAACTAACCTAAATAACTCATTAGATTCGACTTCTGATAACCCATAAATTTCATGAAAATAAGATTTAAATTCACTATGTAACATCCCCCCATCTCGTAATTCTGTATTCCTATCATGTTTGGATAATGTGTATTCTTGGGTTTCTAATCCTCCAGTAGAACTACTATATCTTTCCTTACTAATAAATGGGATAACAACTGCCCCATACTTATCAACATCAAATCTAATTTCTTTAACAACACTATTGAATATTTTATCTAAGTATTTAGGTACTGATGACTCCCTGATTATATCCGGTATTTTTTCTACAAACTTAGTAGTAATATCTGTGGATTCGACTAAAAACGGGTATCTCTTTTTATGTGTTTCTTTATTGGGCCAATCTATATTACCTTCTCTCATAACTTTTTCTAATACCCACCGACTATAAGTGGTCCAAATCCTCTTCTCTTCTTGTTCGGTTACCCCGAACCCTTTCAATAAATCTACCACCTGTGTCGGTTTAACCAATACAAAATCTCCATAATTTATATAGGTGGTAATAGGTGTGTCATTATTTAAAAGTAGCGCACTAAAAGAAGCATCCCACCACTTAGTATTGTCCATTAAATGTTTTATTACATAATTTACATATTGTACTTGTTTATCAGTAGATTCCCCCAAAAATTTACTATCATTTAATGTATCCATTGTCCATTCCTCATCTTCATTATAATCCACTATTCCTTTTACGATAATAGGGTATAAAGTATCTACAACCATTTTAAGTAATTCTACATCTTCAGGTGGTCGAGTATTAGCATGTGGGTGGTGATAATTTATTAACCCGGTTTGCTCCATGTACCACTGCACACCATTAGTAAGTCCCTCATAAAGTAAATCTTTACTTTCTTTACTTAACCCATTTTCATCATAAACATAGATAAGGTAAGGGTCCCTATGTCTACGTAGGTTATTAATAATGTGTTGTTTCATATGAAATTTAATAGACTCATCCATTATCTCAGTCATTTTTAGGAAATCATCGACAATTCTATTAACCATACCATTTCTATGGTATTTATTACCTTTTTTATCTGACCAATCTACTGATTCGTTTAAATTTTCTTTCTTATCTACAATATCCCATACCTTAATAGTTTTATCTCCTCGTATTAATGCCGCCACCAATCTACCAACACCATAGATAATATCATAATTTACCATTACTGAGGGATCGGCAGTTTCGGCAGGTAAATCAGCATACTTAAAATATCTATCAGGATTTGGATCATAAACCTCACCACCAACAAAATTAGTTCCCCATTGGGTATTAATGGCATCTACAACTTCTTGTGGGGTTCTACTAACAATACCTTTGGTTTCTTCATCATCTAAGATGTTTTTTATTTCCATAGTTTTAAGGGGTTGGTCTTTATCTCTAACATACCAATTACCATGTTCTTCCACAAATTCTTTTGGGTTTTTTCTTTCTACCGCTAATTCTCTTTGGAGTGGTTCGGGAAACCTATTTAAAATTTCTACTACTTCCGGATTATCTTTTTTAAATTGTTCTAAAGGAATATCATCCATTATAGTTTCACTTAAATTGTATTTTTTTTCTTCCACCTGATTAGATTTCACAAAACCTTTATCAACCACTTCTTTATATAAACTTTTAATTAGTTTTTCTGCAATGGGTTTAACCATGGGGTCATAATTTCGGAATTGTAACTTCTCCCCAATATCCATAGTTTTATAGAGGTGATACGCGACAAATCTTTCTAACTCCCCACGTATAAAATTACTATTAAAATTTCCAATATCTTGACGATAAGGGTCATAAGGGATTTGGGCATCAGACTTTAAATCTTTAAAATAAGGTAAGTCTAAATGTACCTCATTTTTATTGGTAATAAGATAGCCCCATATTTCTTTATAGAGTTTATCAATTAATTTTTCAAGATTATTTTTAGATTCAGATTCACCCATAACAATAGATGGATTTGGGTCATTATCTTCTAACGTATTTATTAAATTATTTCTATATTTTAACCATACCCCCTTAATTTCATCGGTAGTTAACCCATATGTATCTACCATATATTGACCTATCGTATAGGGTGCATCATCTGTTGTTTGTAGGTCATAAGAATTCCAGTCCGAAAGTCCATTAGGTAACTTAACTGTCCTAACCCCTTTGTTGTGGGAAATGTTAAACGAATAACTTTTTGACAGTCTAGTATTTTTCAATAAGTCTTTAGTTACTACATCGATTAATTTTTGTTGTTTACTTGTGGATTCATTTACCTCTTCCTTATTTTCCTCATAATCTAATGCCCTTTCCCCATAATCAGTGGACTCTTCTGGGTGATCTTCACCTTTGTAAAAATTATTCCATAACTTAGGGTATATAAATTTAACTATAATAAAAATATTTACAGATACATCATCTATGGACCAATAATTTTCTAACATAGGAAAAAAATCGGACATCGTTGGTGTCATTTTTGAGACGAATGTTTGATAGTCAGAATAACCCTCTTCCCGTCGGGGTAAACTAGTCCCTTGACCAGGAAACCTAGGATCCAGTAAATCAGTTAAAAATATAGATTTTCCCCATCCTTCCTTTTCTCTTACTTCCACCAAGTCAACAACCTTATCTGCTATTCTATTAAAGAATTTATGTTGTTTAGGGTTATCTATTTTCATATATATAGAATCTGCCGCATGTTTTTTGGATTCATTTAACCGTTTGTTGCGACCCCAAAGGTGATGCACTTTTTTTAATATTATATTATATAACTTTAATAATATAGGTGAAACACTAACATCAGTTTTACTATCTCCCCAAGGTATTCCATAAGCATTGGATAGGTGTATTCGGATTAATATTGATAAATCGGAAATAAAACTTTCCTCATAATTCATATAATCAAATCGATCACCCGAATCAAACCATTCTTCGTAATCGTAGAATATACCTTCCGGGTTTTCGTTGTAGGACATTCCAAACCGAATAAACTCTTCTTCTATTGTAATATCATTCATCATATCCCTTACGACATAATCAACAAATTTATTTTTAACGGTTTCGGATTTACTCATTTAATGATAAATATCCATAAATACTAAAAAGAAAATAGTTACGGGTATAAATTTTTAGGGGTATTTACAACGCACCACTTTTAAAATATTAGGGCATAAAAAAACCCTCACTAAAAAGGGTTAATTTATTGAAATTATTTTTTTAGGTTAATAATTTTTTTAACATCACTTTCAGTTAATGTAATCACTTTACCATTCTTTTTAACTTTAAAAGTTTTTTGTTCTTCAAAATTATACCTATTCTTAAGTTTAGAACTTCTTTTACCTATTCTATCAAGTTTACGTTGTCCTCTTTTTTGTTTTCTATTTTTTCGTTTTTCCGCCTTATCCTTAGCTTTTTTCTCAAACTCAGTTTCAACCGATTCAATATCTTTTATATCTATATCTACACCGACCCCTTTAACATCACTATCAAAATCAAAATCTGATTCAATATCAGTGTCAATATCAG
>LWDU01036183.1_pt1 | contig 21888 bp, 12 predicted proteins | sample 727161 | NCBI WGS metagenome assembly LWDU01 (sample SAMN04566230, study PRJNA314399) | hydrothermal vent metagenome | isolation source: deep sea hydrothermal plume seawater | place: Mexico: Gulf of California, Guaymas Basin | collected 2004-07-11
CCAGCGATTCCGACCGTACCGGTCTCGAACTTCAGGCCGTTCTTCGCTGACGTTGAACGCCCTTCGCGCTGTTCCCGACATCAACAGATCGAACGCCTGCTGCTGATACGCGTCGTACACCTGTATCGGGCCGTTCAGGCGATCAATCCTCGATTCCAGTTGAGCGAGCAGGTCATGTCGAAGGTGCATTCGTGGCGTTGTAACGTCGGTCGCTTTCAGACTTTCAATTTCGTAGCGACGGCCGGAGGGATCACCGACAAAGATTTCGGGGTCCCATCGCGATCCCATAAATCCCGCCGTCTGGCCTGCCGGCGTGACATTTTCATTCAATCGCCAAACGTCCGGAAGCCACACACTGCTGAGGGCTGGCAGTCGGTCGGCCGGCTGCAGCTGTTTCACCAGCGATCCGAAGTACGGCCAGTCCGTTTCAGAAATCGTGCGTGCATTAGCGCCACGGTATTTGTAGCCGGTCAGCACCCATGCACCACTTGACGAATGTATGTTGTCATCCGTGGCCACGGACCGAATCACCGCAAGTTTGTCTGCAATGCCGGCGGTGCGCGGCAGCAGTTCGCAGAACTGAATTCCCGGGATATTGGTGCTGATAGGGCGAAACGGCCCGCGGATGCCGTCCGGAGCATTCGGTTTTGGATCGAATGTTTCGTGCTGCGGCGGACCACCTGCAAGGTACAGAAAAATGACGTTTTTCGCTTTGCCAAACGATGTTCCGGCTCTGATGAAGTCGGGTGCCTGAGAGTCTGCCTGCAACAGTCCGGCCAGCGACATTCCGGGAACTGTGAGCGAACCCGTTCGGACCACCTGACGTCGAGATATCAGGTGCTGCAGATTCAGACGACTTGGAAGAGGTCTTTTCATGCGGATTCACAGTGCCGTTTCGGCGGTCGGGACCAACACGTTCGGTAGTCGACAATGATAGCTACCTGGCGAGAACAGTTGAAGACAATCGTACGTTTCCGGATCTCTGTGACTGACAACAGCCGGGGACACTCAACCTGCCCAGCGACGTCACTCCGCTAGGCTGCTGCCCACGATGGCTGCTCGGTGCATCCTGCTTTGTTTCGTGCCGGCAACAACCCGGTTCGTGGATTCTCTGCCTTCGCCGCCGTTTCTACGTACGAAAGGCATCTCTGCCGGGGCGCGGATACGGCTGAGAGGAGGCAGCGTTCTGGGTTCGATGTCTCTGCTTGTCCGGCAGTTTATGCCACCTTGGGTTCTCCCACGGTGTGGCCAAAACAGCCTGTCTTGCCTGACCGGTTCTTTCGGCAAATTCGCGTTAAGCGGAAACAGTTGCCGGACCGATACGATCGACAAGGCGCTCCTTCGTCGCCTGTTTGTCCATGGAACTGAGCCCTTGAATTTGTGGCTCCGGAGACCCAGTGATGCATATCAGACGCATTACCCTGTTCGTATCTGGCCTACTGTTGTTGCCGGCCGCCTTCGCTGTTGAAGATGCAAATCCGTTTGCACGCTGGGACCAATTAAGAAAATCGACTTCGGCAACTGCCACACCCAAAGCGGGATCCGAAGCAGTAACGTCGAAGGCTCAGACAGCCGTTGAGTATTTCGCACCAAGTGCGACCGCACAGAATGGCCCTCAGTCGCCGAAGCCACAGCAGGTCGGCACTCCTGAAAACGCTGGCCCCAGCGGCAATCAGGAGCGGCTAAAGACTTCTGCGAAATCCAGGCAACGAGCAAAGACTCCAACGGAGAAAAAGCTGCCACGGCCGTCCACGCATGAGTGGTCGTCAACGTTTGCGGTCCAGCCAAAAGCAAAGTCCCTGAACGGGGCTTCGTCATCTTTCACAGAAACCAACAACGCCGCCGCCTTCATCTCGAATCCACAGGGCCAGTCGCAGATACAACAGGTGAGTGCGGAGATCAGCGAAGTAACTCCGCAGGACACTCCCGACAATCCATTCTCCGATTTCCTTTCGCTGGAGGACGGTGCCAGCGGCGTTACTTCCTATAACCAGTCCGCTCCTGCCCCGAATGCGACTGCGTTCCCCGGATCCGGAACTTCACAAACAGCCAGCGTGGAAATCAGCGGCACAGAATTGCCAACCGCTCCTCGCGGCCCGCAGACGCCGAGTGTAACACTTCAGTGGATACACCATTCTGACTTTAACGTGGGACAGGAATGTCGCTGCGATCTTGTCGTGGAAAACACCGGCCGGTCAATCATACGAAGCGTCGTCGCAGAGGCATTGCTGCCCGCAGGACTGGAAGTCGTCAATTCAAAACCCGTGCCGGAAACGGACGGCGGCACCGCCAGGTGGACGTTTGGAGAACTTCAGTCTGGTGAAAAACGTCTGATTGAACTGGTTCTTATTCCCCGCCAACAGGGTGATGTCCAACTGAATGCATTTGTGCGACTGACAGGAGCCAGCTCATCCACATTCTCTGTGAAAGAACCTAAGGTTGTCGTCCGCATTGACGGGCCCGCCGCCGTCGCAGTCGGACAGCAGGCCAATTACACCGTTCATGTCGCCAACCCCGGATCGGGTACGGCACGGAACGTTGTCATCCAGGCGGCCATTCCGGACGGGATGGAACACCGCGAAGGGAAGCTGCTGACAATCGAGATTGGGACACTGAATCCGGGGGAATTCCGCCAGGCACGTCTGAGTCTGACCGGCAACGAGGGTGGAGAGCATTCTCTGGCTGTTCGGGTTCGTGCGGAAGGCGGACTCAGTGATCAGACGATTGAGACCGTTTCGGTCGCTGAACCGCGACTTAATATTGGGCTGCGAGGACCGTCGAAGCGCATGACTGGCCAAACCTGTGAATACGAAATCGTCGTCGTCAACGAAGGCAGAATGCAGTCCAACAACGTGCGTGCCAAGTACAGAATCCCGGAAGGCTGCGAATTCATCAGCGCCAATCGAGGTGGTAAGTTTCGAGAAGTCGATGGAACGATCGACTGGTTCGTGGGCAGCCTGGAACCGAATCAGGTGAGTCACTTCCGTGTCACGCTGCGGGCTTCTGCACCCGGCACCTCCACACATCAGGTGGGAGTCGTCTCAGAACACGGCAAGATGACCATGGCCGAACATGCCACAGAAATTCAGGGTAACGCACAGTTGAGTCTCAAAGTGGTAGCCAGCAACCGTCAACTGTATCCAGGCGATGAAACAGTGTTTGAAGTGCGAATCGAAAACACGGGGGCCAGCCCGGCTATGAATGTCGGCCTTTCCTGTGAACTGGCTCCAGGGCTGGAGCGACTGGATGTTTCAGGTCCCTCCGAATACATCGCCGACAACGGCGTGATGGTCTTTCGGTCAATGCCGACACTGGATCCGGGCAAGACTGCAGTGTTCGCCGTGAAGACTCGGTGTATTCGCGCTGGAAGTCACAGCATGCGAGTTCGCGTGGCCAGTGAATCCGTCAGTGAGCCTCTGATCGGCGAAGAAACAGCAACTGGCCTGCAACCCTAGCTGGTCACTGAAAAGTGCTTGTCCGGTCATGGATGCAGCCGCCGTCGAATCGATTTCGAACGGCGGCTCGCAACAACCACCGAATGAGGCTACCGAATGAGGCTACCGGAATGGCTGTCGATCCCATTCCGAGCGGTAGCTCGCGTCATCCAACGAAGTTGGCTAGCGGAATGACAGTTCACTGCGTTGCACCGTCAGCGAGTGAGGTTTTTCGCCGTCGATGTTGACAACGTCGTACGTCACCTGTGGGTCGTCCAGCGTTGTATCGAACGTCACCAGCCCAAACGACTGAGGCTTGTTGTAGCTGAAGATCGCTCCGGCTTTCTCCATCGTCGGATGAATGTGCTGGTTGGTCAGACGAGAGGAATTGAATTCGTAGAAGCCGTACCCGTTTTTACGTTCGATTTTCCACGCGTCAGAACGGTGTCGGTCAGCTGACATCAGCACGACACCTTCAATTTTCTTCTGCTCGATAAAGCTGAGGATCTCTTCGTGTTCCTCTTTGTAGCCGTTCCAGGTATCCCGGCTGTCACCTTTGGTGCGAAAGTCCCACGGCACGGATGAACAAATAACCTTGAACGTGCCGTTCGCAGCCATCAGCTGTTCCTTCAGCCAGTTCTTCTGTACGGCACCCAGCATGGAACGTGGATTCTGTTTGGGGCTGGTGCGGTAGTAACGGCAGTCGAGCATGATGAAGTCAACATCGCCAATGTTGAACGTGTACCAGCAGCCCGGCTGATCATCGCCGCCACCATAGCCGGGGTTGGCCCAGTTCTGTCGGAAGATCGGGAACGCCCAGTCCTTTTTCCAGAACGGAACGTCAATGTCGGCTCCGCCCCAGCTGTCGTTCGTGCTGAAGTCGTGATCGTCCCAGATCGTAAAGACGGGCGACCGTGCCGTCAGCTTTCGCCATTCCGGTCGAGATTGACGTCGCTGATACGTGTATTTCTGCATAACCACGGATTCCGGGTCGTCGATGTACACGTTGTCCCCCAGCAGCAGGATCGCATGAGGATCAAAGCTGCCGATTGTGTTCCACATCCGCTCGTTTTCCGGGACATAACCAGCGCCTCCGCCGAACGCGATCACAAACTTTGCAGCCTGCCCCGTCGGTGTCAGCGTACGGAACCGTTGATCGGCGTTAAACTGGAATGGGCCGTCTCCGATTCTGACGGCGTAGTAGTACTCGGTGTTTGCTTTCAATCCCGCCACTCGCGTGACGGTGGTGAAGTCTTCCGCGGCCTGAGTCTTCGCGGTGGTTGTCTTGCTGCCGTCGCTCAGATTGGCGGATTCACTCAGCAGTACCTGCACTTCGGCTTCGGCCGCAGTTCGCACCCAGAACGCCGCCGAGGAATCCGTCACGCTGCCCACCAATGGCCCGTGAACTGGCAGGTTCGAATACTTCGCTATGACGTCCTGCAGCAGTCCGGTACCGAGCAGCGGTTGCATCATTTCTCGCGGCCCCGCCACCAGGCGACCATCCGGCAGTCCCGCCGTGATGGCCCGTTTCATAAAATCCTCAGCGGTGTCGATGTTGTCTCGCTGGCCATGCAGAATGCCCAGCATATACAGCGTCTCAGCATCATCGGGGTTTCTGGCCAGGTACTGATCAAGAAACGCTTCGGTCTTATCCAATTCGCCTCGCAGGATGAACCGCAGCGAGGACTGATGGACTCGCTTGTATTGGTTCTCCTTCCGAAACGACATGTCCGGTTTCGGCTTACTGGCACCACCCGGATCGTAATCAGGAATGATCTGAGCAGAAGCCCCAGTAGACGGGATCACTGTAAAAAGAACGGCAAGCCAAAATCGCTGCATCGTAATTGTCCTGAAACCGGGTTCCGTTCGACGTAGTGCGTTGTGCTCGCCTTTTACAAAACAGTCCATCAACATGGCAGCAACGAGGAGGAAGTTAGTCAAAACCTGTAAAACCCGGTCGGTCGCGCGTTGCTGACCACCGTAGTGCAGGCAGCCTGCCAATGTTGAACGTACGCAGAAATCAGGGGACTGACGTCCCCCGCTCGCCCGAACAGAACGCCTGCAGCGTACGTCGCGGACGGACCTGCATCTGACAACATCCATCTCAGCCTGAGGTACACGCGACGTCGGAAACTAGTCAGACAGCCTGAGACATGGCATTACTCGTCCCGCCTGATGCAGAGTCACTTTGGGACTGTTGCCCGTCTTCGGCAGTTCAAATTTCAACGTCGCGTCAACAAGTTGATATTTCCATTCGGTTTCGCTTTTAGGAATGACTGCCAGAAATTGCTGCCCCGTTAGCTGAGCCATCATGCGGCCGTCTTTCACCTGTACAGTCATCACGACTCCGGGAGCAAGCTGGTATTTGCCTTCCAGTCGTTTTGCAACTTTCGGATCGACCTTGAATTCCTTTTCGAATGTTCGTGGCGAAACATCCACACCCACGATCGCTTGAAAAATCTGTTCGGCCAGCGCGTCGACGCCGGGTGCTGCCGTGTTGCACAGCAGCACTATTCAATGATCGATTGATAAGCATCATACAATGGTAGCCGCCGGTCTGACCATTGTGCCACCGCGTCGTGCCATCGCCCGCAATCATCCACCCCAGCCCCATTGCCCGGTTGTCGCCAATCGGTGGCTTATGTTGTTGCCAGGCCAGGTCAATCGCCTTGCCGAGTCGTCCGTCCGGCGGATGCAGTGATGCTTTCGCGAATAACAGCATGTCATCAATGTTGCTGCGAATTGCTCCACAGCCGGCCAGTGCATCAAAGTCCCATGACTTTTCGGGCAGCAATGCTGCATTGTGAGGCGGGGCGAATCGTCTGGCCTGGTCTGGTGAAAGAGTGATTCCGGTGTCGGACATCTTCAGGGGGCCAGTCAGTTTTTGCTTCAGCAGTGCTTCGTAACTTACTCCGGCCTGGCGAGCCAGCAGATCACCTAAAAGCCCGACGCCAAGATTCGAGTATTCGTAGTCAGCTCCCGGCTTCCGGGTGGGCTTTGCCGTCAGCAGGAAATCTGTCAGCAGAGCGCGATCATAGTCGGCGAACGGATTGGTGGAATCGGCTGGCTTGATGTTGAGCGGCATTCGGGGAAGCCCAGACACATGAAGCGACAGATGTTTGAACGTAATAGCGTTGCCGACATCCGGATTTCCGTCAGCCAGTTCTTCCATGGCCGTGCTGATCGGATCCTCCAGTTTTAGTCGCCCCGATTCGACCGCATTTGCCAGCAGCAGCGACGTGAATACCTTGGTGATTGATGCGATTTCGTAGATCCTCCGGTCATTCGGAGCGGGACTTCCTTTTCCATCCAACACGCCGTAATGTTTCGTCCAGACTTCCCCGTCCGAAATCACGCCGACGGATACAGCGTTGACCTTGTTGTGCGTCAGATATGGTTCAACCAGAGTCGCAATTTTCTGTTCGTGCTTAAAGTCCGCCCCGGCCGCTACCTGAACTGCTGCCGGGGACACGAACAAAATCACTGATAGAAGTTGCCGCATCTTAAACCTCATTTCGGTTATGCCATAGTTCGGGAACGCTGCCTCACCAAGGTACCAGTGGTCCGGTCTGTTTTCCACCTGCGGTCGTAGTCAGGCGGTGACATGATGGAACACCTGCAGCGTACATCGCGAACGGAACGGCATCTGGTAACATGCAGCTCACCCGCGCAATCCTAATCACTAATATTCGGTGCATTCTTCATGAAACATGTGTTTGCTCTCGCCACCGCTGCACTGTTGTTGTCGTCCGTCTGTCCCGCCGGCACCAGGACATGGGACGGCAAATACGACACACAGAAGATCGAAGTGACTGTGGTCTACTTCGTCCCGGCGGACCGTCGTCCACTGACGGACTGGCGTGACCGGGTTGACTATTTCTGTGGCCGCATCCAGCAGTTTCATGCGCGGGAGTTCCAGGGACAGTCGTCACTGCAGACAATCGTTCACCCGACACCTCTGAAATCGAAATCGACCACGCGTGTGCTGCGGGCAGCGGGTGCCGATCCGATTTTTTTTAACACGCTTCAGGAAGTCGACCGCCAGCTGAAATTCGCGCAACCGCTGGGGGAACGTCAGGCATTTCCAATTCTACTGGTGTTGAGCGACATCAACTGGAAGCCTCTGGATGACTTCTACCGACTGCGGCCGCAGGACGGCAAGTTTGCCTTTGAAGGCATTGTGACCAAGGGCCAGCACTATCCCGGAGCCCGATCCGGCGGTTCCAGAGCGACATATCTGGCCGGACGGCGCAAAGGTCAGTTCGCTGCGAGTGCGTTTTCAGACGGCTATCGATGGCCCCTGGATTGAAGTTCCACAGCAGTGGCAGGGCGATGCACCAGAGACTGCGGTTGTTGCAACATTCGACCGCGAGACTCCAGTAAGTTACCGCGTGGACGCATCGCTCAACAACGGAGCGACAGCTGAGCTGTGGGGCTATTTTCAGGTGCTCAGCAAACCCGGTCATCTTCTGCAGCCACTGTCTTTGTCGCCAGACCTGATCGGCCGCCGCACGGCTGCCGCACGGCTGCCGGAGATTCAAACGTGGTCGCATCGCTGCCCGAACAGGAAACAGACCTGCTCGCACTGGCGGATCCTGCGACCTGCTGGACGAATGGCGAATGGTCGAAGGTGGATGGCGTGCTGCAAAGCCCGAAGCGTCCCGGCGCGCGGCTGGAACTTCCCTATTCACCACCTGAAGAATACAGGCTGATGCTGATTGTGGAGCCTCTGGACAGTCCCCACGGTGTTATTCTGGGCCTGCGCGGCGGCGACCACCGCTTTGTGAGTCTGTTCAACTTCGCTCGCGGTGAGGTGCCGTTAAGTGCAATTGAGAACATCGACGGACGTAACGTGGGGAACGAAACCACATTCGCCGGACAGCTTTTCCGGAAAGGTCAGTTGTCTCAGGTGATCGTCGACGTCCGCACGGACAGCGTTGCGATGTCCGTGGACGGCCGCACGATCGTCAACTGGAAAGGGAATCCGGAACGGCTGTCACTGTCGGACTACTGGGACACGCCGCAGAAAACAGCGTTGTTTCTGGGCGCCTATGATTGCCGTTATCGATTTCACCGCATTACGCTGGAAACTGTTTCCGGGACCGGCCGAGTGCTGACAGGCGAATAAAACTGAGGTGCATCGAAGCGGCGCACCGCATTTGGTTATCAAACACAGCAGGACCTCGCCGCCACAGTTACAGCAGTTTTCAAGATCACGCGGCCGTTCTGTAGCGGAATTCGCCAGGAATTTCGGCAAAGACAGGTCGAAAGCCCTGGCGGCTTCCGCTACGACAGAAAGTAACCTGCTTTACGCGGGGCATTCGGCAGAAAGAAAGAAATCCCGTGCAGCATGCGGACTTCCTCAATGACTCTGATTCCGGCCGTTACGATTGGCGTTTGACAAACTGGTCTGCGACCGTACGCGTAGTGCTTGGTGGCAGGGCTCTTGTTTTGTTTCGAGCTGCCTTTGCCATCCTGTTTACACCAGCTGTGCTGCTCGCGGTCTACAGCCTGTACACGAACAGACCAGTGTTGCTGATTCTGGTGTTGCTGAGCTTCTGGAGCTTTCGCTCCAGCAGCACAAGGCCGACTGGCATCGGAATAGCCACCAGCATGTTCACGGCGATCGCGATTTTCGTATTCTCTGTCATTATTCAGAACACGCTGCTCGCTTTGTTCTGTGTGCTTCCGGGGGCGACCTGGTTGGGCTCATGTGTGATCCTGGGAACCACAGCGCAGTATCTGACGGAAGCTCTGAGAGGATCCGAGGCGTTGTTTCAGACGCTCCTGGACAGTGACATCATGAAAGCTGTGGATCTGGCCGAAAGATAAGAAGATCAGGCGGTCGGTTGGTTTTCGGCGCGATGAATCCACTTATAGACCTTCGCCGAATTCCGCCAGAAATACTTCTCCGCAACCCTGCGGGGCTTCGAGGCAAAGTATTCACGTACAAGCTTAACGATCTTGTCCAGTGATGTGACACCGTCGCTGTTCGGCCAGTCACTGCCAAAGATCACACGATCCTCTCCGAACACACTCATCAGTTCGTCAAGGCGATCGCGGTGAGAATTCAGGTCCGTTGAGACACTTCCATTGACGCGATGAATCACGGCGGACAGTTTTACAAACACGTTGCTGCGTTGTTTCAGTTCCGACAGGACCTTGTTGTATGCGGATCGCGACGCTGCTGTCGGCTCCATGGCTGGCAGATGATCGACCACAATTCGCAGTTCGGGAACCTGATCATTGACTCGGATGATGGCCTGCAGCAGATTCACATTCGGATTGGCTGAATCAAGCACAAGGTCCGCGTCCGCAAGTCGTTTCAGGCCTTCGATGAACACTGGATTGGTGGCCTGTTCGGCAAGATCGTAGCCCCACAGGTTTCCGTAACGAATACCGCGAAACAGGGGGTTGCGGTGATAGCGATTGAGGTACTCTTTGAACTCCGGCTGCTCCGGCCGCAGATTGCCGACAACTCCCACAATCATCGGGTCCCCCTGAGCGACCTGCAGTGCCCACAGGTTATCTTCCACCCACGGACTGGCTTCGACTTTGACCGCCCCCACAATTCCCATGGGTTCGGCCAGCTTTCGGTAGTGCGGTGGAAGCGAGACGTTCGGAGAATCACCGCCGGGTCCGGCATAGGGAGCGCCCTGCGGTCGAGTCGCATCGAACAGATGGATGTGCGTATCGATGATTGGGATCGGCGCCGCGTCAGCCTGCCCGCCCAGGGCCTGAGCCGCGCTTGCGGCGGCAGCCCCCATCAACAGCGATCGTCGCGAAAGGTCGGATGTCATTTGCATCGGATTTGGTGTGGCCATGCTGTTCTCCTGGTCTTCAGGTGCTGCAAAGTCAATTGACTTCAACCGACTGTATCGGCACTCGTTTCATCTGCTTTCGCCATGCTTCTCACCAGCCATAGGCCATCATACTGCGAAGTGAGTAGCTCGATGTACTTGCTTGCAGAAGTCCGATTCTTGAGATATTGACTGGTCGTGGAGTTCTTCAGCAGATAAGAAGGGCTGGGACGAAGCCTCGCTTAGTCTAACAACATTGACCACTCTTTGATCGAGTCTGAATCTGACTTGCCGCGTCACGGTTCGTCAGGGAGTGCTGGCCGAATAGGTTGGGAATGACTTAAAACATGACACAGAGAGCGATGATGCGGCGTTGGATGAATATCCTGCGGGACGGACAGTCCGACCGCCGCAAAAAAAAGTCAGGCACAACAACACCGCGTTGGTCCAATCGCTGGAACCACGTTGCCTGCTGACGACCGCATTCTACGAGAGTTTTGAAGGGGGATTGGGAAGCGAGTGGACGATCCAGGAGGTCGACTCAGAGGCTCGCGTGTCCATCCGAAACCTTGTTGGCGAGGGTGTCGTAGCCAACACGGCAGCACAGCAGTTTTCACAAAACGGCAACAGCAAATCTCTGGCATTCGATTCAACTCGCGCTTCAGGTGATTCCACAAAAGATCTTGGAATAGCGATTCTGGAAATCGATCTGACTGGGCTGACCGATGCCGTGATGACGTTTCAGCATTTTGAAGGTGGGGATAACAACGACCCGTTGCCGGATCAGCACGTGACTCAGACCGCCGGGGACGGCGTAGCCATCAGTCGAGACGGCACGAACTGGTTCCGGCTTAAGGATCTCAGTGGAGCCGACATCAATCGTGGTGGAGATGGACTGTGGCAGCTCTTTGAGTTCGCCCTGGGACGAGAGATTGACCGAATCAATACGGACTTCTCGGCGGGCCTGGCGTTCAATGACGACCTCGCGTTGAAGTTCTCGCAATGGGACGATCGTTCCTTACCCTTTAACGGCTGGGCGATTGACGAACTACGAATTGAAGATGAAGCAGAGACGTTTACTCTTGACCGGCCGCGAGGCGTGTATCACAGATTCAATCTGGCCACTGAGGACGACGACGACTACTTCTTCCGAGCGGCCGTGTACGGAACGCCCGATGGAAATACTCCAATCTTTGTGGAGGTTCACGGATCGTCCGGTGACACGAGTATGGGACGGATGCGACGTCTGAATCGATTCGTTTCCAATCCGGCTAGCGGCATCAATTCGTTAATCGTTGTGGCACCCGCGTTTGTGGAGAACGTCGAACCGGGGAGATTCAGCACACCGGGCCGCTTCAATACTCTGGCATGGAATACGACGAACGACGCAGCGGCTGACGTCGCACTACTAAACAGCGTCGAAGACATTGCCGCAACCGGTATCGGAAACGCCGATCAGTTGCTGCTCTGGGGCTTTTCAGCGGGTGGACAGTTTGTGGGACGGTTCGCGGCCGCACATCCTTATCACACGGCAGCTACGGTCGTCGGTGGTCCGGCCAGTCAGATTCTGCCGAACCCGGAGATACCATACCCATATGGAACAGCGGTCAGTGGCACGGCGCCTCTTCCAACGGGGGTGGAGCTGAACACAGACCAGTTTCTGCGCAGTCGCATCATGTACTGGGTCGGGCAGGACGATGACGACCCCAACCACAGCCAACTGAGTCGCAGTCCCCGAATTGATTCCATCCAGGGAATTCATCGTCTCGAACGATCAGTGACGCAGTACCACGCCATGCACGAGGCGGCCGCTGCCCGGGGCCTGAACGAACGGGACGGACATGGTTTCGGTGACGATGACCTGCCCGGCATCTATGAGTTTCTGACCCGCCAGCACGACCCTGGCGAAACATCAGTTAGGGTCCACACAAGTGTCGTCGCCACCAAATCGACTCAAATGCAGCAGCGTTTTCTGCCGCAGAACATTCGTCACGTGAATGCGGGCGACGAATTCACCGTGGAATTATGGATTGAGGCTCCTGCCAATCAACAGCATGGCGTGAAAAGTGGCAGCCTCGAATTATTCTTTGACACTGATGTCGCTGATGTTCTTTCATTCAATAACGGCGCGTTCACAACATCAGCAACCGGCGTCGTCGACGAAACGGCTGGTCGGGTTCGACTGCTTAGAGGAACCACGACCGCGACCGATGCCGGCATCGGAAACTACGTTCTGTTCTCTCAGATACAAATGAAGGCTAACGCCGCAATCAGCGGTGATCACCGATGACCATGGACACTACTCATTTCCAGAGGTCGATTCGGACAACTATCGAGTCGTCGCAGAACTGAGCCCGTCCGAGTCACACACAGGCGGAGCGCTGACTGTCAGCCCCTTAAGCCTTGTTGCCGGCCAGACTGTCGACACCGCCGATGTCGCGATTCACGACATCCGGACGCGTCTGACACCAAGTGCCACAGCGGTGTCATTGACGGAAGGGGAAAGTGCATCGTATTCCGTTGTGCTGGCAGGCCCGCCGGAAGTCAGTGAGATGTTCATTCTTTCCACATCCAAACCTTCAAGACTCACGGTCAATCCCACTACGATCACATTTACAACGTCAAACTGGGCGACGGCTCAGACGTTCATCGTACGCGCCATCGACAATTCACTGCTCGATGGAAACCAGACAGCGACGATTCAGCTTCATTCGGCCCTTGAGCTGGAGCATCTGGTTCCGGTGAACATCCTGGACAATGACCGGCCGGGATTTGAAGTCGTGGAAGACGCCCAGGGAACAATGGTGGCTGAAAATGGGTCGATCGATTCGTTTACCGTGTCATTGCTGTCCACCCCTGCTTCCGATGTTGTCGTCACCGTCATCTCGTCGGACCATTCTGAAGTCACAACCTCTGTCGCTGAGCTTACCTTTTCTTCTGCGAATTGGAACGTCCCTCAGACGGTCACCGTTGTTGGCGTTGACGACACGAAGGTGGATGGAGACAGGACAACCAACGTGACGATCGCCGTTGATGCAGGAAAATCGGATGACGCGTTTGATGCAGTTCCGGCACAGATCGTCAGCGTCACCACAACGGACGATGACACGCCCGGTTTTATGGTCACTGCGTCTGGCGGTACCACCACCGTTGACGAATCCGGCACGACGGACGTATGGAATGTTGTTCTCACCGGTCAGCCGCTTACCGACGTCGTGTTGACAGTCAGCAGCTTTGATCCTGAAGAAGCTGTGGCCGACAGGAAGACGCTCATATTCACATTCGCCAACTGGGACGCCCCACAGACTGTAACTGTCACCGGCGTCGATGATTCCGCGGTTGATGGAGATCAAGCCACCACCGTCACGCTGAGTGTGAATGATGCAGCCAGTGATGACGCTTTTGATCCGTTGCCTGACGGGACGCTCAGCCTGCGTCCGCAATCGTGTTCGAATTGTCACTCGCCACGAATCCGGACGCCGCCGTGGACAGGACGACGCTCACGTTTACAGCCTCAGACTGGAATCAGCCTCAAACCGTGACTGTGACTGGCCTGGACGACGACATCGATGACGGCGACGAACAGACCACAATCACCATTTCCGTCAACGCTGCTGCCAGTGACAGTGCCTTTCAGCTGGTTGCCGAAAAAACGGTGAGCGTCACCACCACCGATGACGACATCACGCCGCCAATGACCGGCGACATTGATGGTGACGGAGATTTCGACGCCAATGATTCATTTCTGATTCACCTTGTGAAACTGTCCGGCACAAACTCTCAGATCGATCTATCCAAAGGCGGCAGCACTTTGACATCCGTCCAGATTCGAGCGATCATGAGTCAGCTTAGTACCCCAGGAGACGTTGACGGAGATCAGGACTTTGACGCCAACGATTCGTTTCTCATTCATCTCGTGAAACTGTCTGGTACTGATCTGCAGATCGATCAGTCAAAAGGCGGCAGTTCACTGACGGCGGCGACAATTCGAGCCAGCGTCAACGGCCTCGGTGCTGCCTCCAGCCAGTCGGTGGCTGAGCAGGAACTTGCGGTTTCACAGTCCGCGCAGGCGCCTGCCCCGAAAACTGACGACGCACGTTCGATCAGCACGAACCCGCCGAACAGCCTTGTGGCCACCGTCGGCCTGCCTCAACGCAATCTGTTTTTAAATGCTATTGCGGATGATCAGCCGGTATCCGTCGTCCCGATAGACGTCAATCGGGCGGAGTCGGGTTCTGATTTTGTCTGGGAAGAATTTCGGCAGTGGATCGACGCGATCTGACGACCGATGACTGAGCCCTCAAAGAAATGGTTGTCGATTCAGAAACTCAAATTCCAGGCAGCCGCGTGCCCTGCCTGAACAAAGCGGTGCTTCAAAGTGATGATTTGTCCAACGATCGTTGGGTGACCGCGTTCTGTTATCGTGCCGGTGGGGCAACTTCGCGGACGTCGGCGCCGTGATCGTCACTCATCACGAGCAGTGCGAAACGATCGACCTGGTCCAGGTCGTTGGTGCTTAACGATGCGTAGTCAAAACGACCGCGCAGATCTGTGTAGCCGTCTTTGTAAAAACGTGTGCGGCCGTCTTTCATCTTCGCATACGCTTTCACATAAACTCCCGGCAGCGACCTGCGACCTTTCTGATCCGTCACGCGAACCTGCCCGTAATTTCCCGACAGCTGCAGCGTCAGCGAGTTCGAGTAGTAGGCCGCGCGTTTGGTTCGGCCACGGCCAATGACCTCGACCAGCACGTTTCTGTTACGCAGCTGTTTCGGCAGTTCAAAGGTGAACTGAGATTTCTTCTTCGGCAATTCATGTGTCTGAGACAGATTCGGGTGGATGTGAGCAAAGTTGCCGGACTGCTGCTGGACAAACGGATTGCGACTGAACAGCAACTCGATATCCATCAGATAGTAATTGACCTGAATGGTCTCAAGGTTCTGAAAATCGAGTTCCACATCCTGTTTGCCGACCGCCACCTCAAACGTACATTCGTCCGCGGCCAGCTGCGCCAGCAGCTGATCACGACTATCCGGATCGGTGGTTTCCGGGGCATCACCGCGCCTGTTGGCGCTGTCAATTTCCTGAATCTGAACCCCCATCGCTGCAAAGGTGTTTCGCCAGCGATCCACTGGATGATCCTTGTACTTCTGCACGATCTTTCTGGCCACGTCCGGTTCGCCATCAAAGAAGTCGCAGTAGGCCGCCATGTAGTCGTACTGCATGCGAGTGGACAGATTTTTGGCGTTGATTCGCGAAAAGAAAGACAGGGCCTCCGTCACTCGATCCTGCAACAGCAGATTACCGCATAAACTCAGCAGATCCCGATCACTGAGATCACGTTCGTACGACAGCAGCTTTGTTAGCTTTGCAAACTGTCCGCGGAATCGATCGTTCAGAATCCTGCGGTCAGCTCCCAGCCGATGAGCCCGTGCGTTCACCAGCGGGCGGTATTCCAGATGTTCGAACAGACTGCGTTCCACCGGTTCAATGTCCAGCAGCGGGCTGGAAAGCACAGGGCCGCAGACCTTCGTGAACTGCGGGTGATGACTGAGGTATTCGCGAATCGCGGTCTGATGATTGTGCTTGATCCCATAGGTCCAGAGTGTCGGATCAAACATATGGTGACGCGAAAGCAGGTCAACGGCCTGGGCAAAAAACTTCTTATCCTGCATCCGCCATGCAATACGGCCCAGATTCGTCTGATGCAGACTCTGCGTTTTCAGGTACTGCAACACAGCACTGGCAGACGCATACTGGGACACGTAGTCCCATGACTTAGTGTCCTGAGTCGTGGGACGTTCCACGACTTTGAACTTCACCGCCGCCGCACTGGTGACCAATTGCTCGGCCCGAGCAACGTTCACGGGATAATGGGCGAAGTCTCCGGGCCTTGGAAAGTAAAAGTAATACTCAAAGGAACTGGTCTTATACGGTTCCAGAGCAACCTCATGACTGTGCGTGTAGTGACTGCTGAGGACGGGAATCGCCCCGGCGGGCACCTGCAGCAGCAGGTTCAGTTTCTGATTGCTGGACGTGGGGTTCGTCAGCACGACCTGACAGCCGTAGACCGTGTGTACCAGAAATTCATCTGAGACGAACTGATCCTGCCGCTGCCCGTTAACGGTGCGATAGCGATCACCGTGCTTAAAGAAATTCTGGCTGGCCAGAATCGGCAGATCGTCGACCTTGCCGACGGTCGGCTTGATTTGTTCATGCACAATCGCCAGCGGGGTGGCCGCTTTAATCTTCCAGACGACGTCCTCTTGGTTCTGCTGGTGTTCACCGGCCTTGAACGGAAGATCCAGCAGCGACAAAGCGAACATCACTTCGGTGAAATTCCTGGAGGCTTCCGGCAGATGTGATGAGAAGAACGGACGGTCCCCTTTGTGAGATGCATAGTCAGCCCAGAAGGAATTCACCGTCACAAGGCCGGCATTCTGAGCTGTCATTGCTGTCTTGTAGTAGTTGTTTTCTGCCCATTCCTGAGTCTTTTCGGTCTGACGGAACAGGACACTGAGTCTCTTCCCGGCAATGCTGTCGTCGAAGAATCGTTCGCTAAGCAATTCCGCCGATTTGCGTCTTAGCCCGTCGCTCAGCTGCTTCTTCCGAAACATCAGTTCCGGCGTTTCCTCGGCTTCCAGGTCCCTCAGCAGCAGACGACTGAAATTCAAACTATCAGCGGCGCCTTTGGGCCCGGAAAGGCGACCGAATCTGACACCGGCGTCCTTGGCGTCAACGTCCAACACTTGAAGGCCCCAGCCCATGACCTGTGAGTTCAATGCTGTGCCGAACAACAGCTCCGTACGGGTCGTGTCCGGAGCCAACATGTCCAGCTGTTCGCGAATGTACCGAGCAGCGATTTGACGCTCGGCGGCGATCCGTCGTCCCAACAATGCTTTTTCCACCGTGTTCAGGCGCTGATAACGCCATGGTGTCAGGTATTCGCGGAGGTCCTCTTCAAGCAGCCATTGGTCAAGGAATGTTCTGTCCAGTTTGTTGGCCAGATACGGTTTGACAATGTCGTTAAAGAACTTCGGGTCGCGGCGTGCAATGAAGAAGTTCAATTCGTGACAGGCGAACTGAGAATACAATTCCTGCTTTCGTTCCTGCTTCAGTTCCGGCCACGTCAGGATGAATCGAAACTCCGCCAGCTTTGCGTCCTGCAACAGCGACTGATACAGCTGGTAGACACCGGCCAGGTCATCGTAGATCTGATAACGGGAAGTCGTGATGTCCGGAATGCGGAACTCGCCTTTCGCCGGAACGACATCAATCTGTTTCTGTTGCGAAAAATGTTCGTCAACAGGAAACGCTTCGGCCAGCCGTTGATCAATGACCTGCGGCGACCGGTCGGGAAGTGAATAACTGCGATACACCGTATTCAGGGGGTCAACCGCCACAATATGCACATGCTGATGCGTGCCCAGAGCATCCAGATCCAACGTCACGAAACCGTCTTCATCGATAATCAGATTCGTGGCCAGCATGGCGTGCTGAGCCATAAAATCAAGATTGGCGAAGTCGCCCTGCGGCCCGGCTTTCTGTTTAGCTTCCTTGTCCTTCGCCGCGGACGATTTGGGAGCTGCCGCTGCCGGTGCAAAGACATCGCCAGCTTCAGCATCCTTGCGTTCCGTCTGTGTCGACCGCACCGCCCACGGGTTCAGCAGAATCTCCGGACGGGCATTCATGTTGCCAGGATATTTTTCGGACAGCCGTCGATCCAGAATATAACGATACTCGTCACCGATTTTGCGGCCCTGTGCATACACAGACAGCGGATCGAAATGCTGCTGAACCACAACACCTGGATTCAGTGTACGGCTGAGTTTTGCGAAGTGCGAAACGGCTGGCACGAAGTTGTTGGCAAAAATGTGCACACGTGCAAATTTGGTGGCGTTTGCGACTTTGATTTTCAGATGATCTTTTTCTTTCTGCACAGAACTGACATGCAGCGGAGCCAGCCGTCGCTGTTCCAGAACTCGTGAATTTCCGATTCGGTGGTGGCCGAGTTTACGGCCCGTAGTCAGCCGAATCAGAATCCGGGTGCCCGCATCACGCAGCAGAAAGCTGTAGTCACCGGCCGGCAGTCCCTTGATCTCTACGAAGCCGCTTTTCACGCGGACCGCGTCAAACCGGTCCGCAAAATACTGGCCACCTCGCAGTTCGCACAGCGAGACATCTGTTCGTGACGGCTTGCCGTCCGGCAACAGACACGGAATTTTAACGGTCGACCGTGCCTCGGCATGCACGACTCGGTTGTGATCGATCTGATCGGTGCCGATCTGCCACGTCCGCTGCACACCGTTCGTCAGCTTTGCCGTGATGGACGTGATGTCGGTCAGCCGACCGAGGTCGACTTGACCGTCCGCGTTCGATCGCAGCGAAACATTCACGGCCCGGCTGAAGTCACGGTGATTGACGGTAAACTGAACGGGGCGAAGCTTCTTCCGTTCGCCCGTGCGACCACGCACTTCAACGATGTACCGATTGTCCACCTTCAGCAGATGAGCGACCTCAATCTTTTCTGTTCGATCAACGGCATTGACAACAAACGAGTCGCCAATAGACAGAGTCATGTCCTTAGATTGACTCTGTTTTCTGACTTCAGCCGTTAGTGTGAACGTAATCGAGGACAGACGATCCGGCACCAGAAACTCGTGCTCCGATTCACGATCTTCCGCCAGTACAAAGTCCGTGACGGTGGACGTCGTGGACACTTCGTCGTGGTTCATGGACGCGACGTCTAACCGGACGTTCTTCAGCAGGTCCAACGACACGGGCGTGCCGTTCAGCAACAACTGAGGCCGGACGATGACTTTGGCTTTCCTCAGTCGCACCAGTGACTGCCGGTCGACAAGAATCCCTGCACGCAGCTCGTAGTTTTCTGACTGATGCGGAAATTCCCCCAGCGTGGAAAAGCCGTCCGACGAAACGACGACGGTCCGGCGTCCGGGACTTGTCGAAAACGGAACAATCGCAGTTCCGTCCTTGTCCGCTTTATATTGCTGACCGCCCAGTGTCACGGTCGGCGATTCGGCGGCCTTGCCGTTTTCGTCGAACACCTGGAATTGCTGTCCGACTGGGGTTGTCGACACGACAAACCTCAGCTGTCCCTTGCGAATCAAGGCCCGGCTACTGTGTCCGTTGCCAATAAAGTCAATCACGTAAGTCCCGCGTTTCGCGAGTTGCGGAAACTCAAAGTGACGTCGCACGCGCCGCAGCGGAGGTTCGGCGTACTTCACGGTTTCTTCTGAGTTGGCCACAAGGCCGTCCAGATCAATGTCCGTGTTCACCTCGCGGCCAAAGTCGCGATAGAAGTTGGCGGTGTTGATCTGAAAAACCTTCACGATCAGAGTCGGCGCGTTCTTGATGTAAACATCCAGACTGACCGCTTCATCGGCTGCGAAATGAGTCCTGTTGGTCGCCGCGAAATCTATATCAACACGATCCCGCAGCGTTTGATAGTCAGCTGGCGGCAACAGCGAATACCATTGTTCCGGATTCCCCAGACCGTTGACGATTTTTGTTTCCGCCAGTCGCTGCGTCAGATACCTGTCGTTGAGGTACGGTTCAAACTCGCGGGTGTTGTCTGCCTTGACCAGCAGTCTGTGCAGGTAGTCACGAATCAGCGGTTCATCGTTTCCAATCACCGGACAGCGAGTGAACGAATTGAAGTCGGCGGCCAGGTTGGCTGGGTAACGTTGAGACATAGGCTGCTTCATGTAGTCGCCGCTCATGTACGGCGCCGTTCGCGGCAGTTTGATGTATTGCAGAAACAGACCCTTGTCGTAGCTGTTGCGCGAGCGGTTGAAGTCCAGCCGCTGATACAGAACGTGCGCTTTCAGTGAGTTTTGCGAGGGCGAAAGTGCTTTGACGAATTCCCACATCCGGTTCAGATGAGCGTCTTTTTCGGCGGCATTCTGAGCAACATTCACGTCATTGTCGGGGGCCAGACGCTGTAGCCACGTATTGACAAATACCGATTGATCCCGCAGCTTGGGCATAAGTCTGAGTATTCTGATAGTGCAGACAGTGAAAATAGTAGTACTCCTGCGTACCGGGAATCAGGTCCTTGAGAACCGTGTCCCGATCTTTGGCCAGAGCAAACCGTTCCAGAAACGTCCGATCCGCAAATGCGGCGTTGGGAAAGAATGCCGTCAACAGAATGCTTGCGATGACGAATTGCCGCATATTTATGCTCCTTACTCTGACACAACCACAGAATGGTCTGAGTTTACGAATGGCTACCGCATGTCTGATTTTCGTATTCGTGCCCCGCCGTGCCGTAACCGGCTGTCGGCCCACGAAAAATCGGCCGTGCGCAGGAAACGACCAGACGATACTGTTATTACGCACAGGCATTACAGCAGGCCTGGTGAGTCCGTACCGTCAGATCAACCCCTCTTGAGTAAAGCACTTCCACGGGCGGAATGGGTCAACAAAACCGGAACAATTGCTCACGAATCGCGAAATTGTGCTTCCCACAGAAATCGCGAAGTTTCGGCCCAGCCGTGCGGAACACGTGGCTCAGGCGTCGGAGCCACGGCATATCAGTTTTTCAAACTGTCGAGCTTGAAGGGCAATTGCTTACGTACGCGCAAACAATCCGTCGCCCTGGGATCGGTCGCGTCAGTTCGATTGACGAAAACTGTCGCTCAGGACGGTCTCGCGGATCAACGCCTGCAGTCTGAAATTCTCAGCCGCAGTCTTGTTGACAATCGTGTCGATCGTCAGCGAATCCAAAGGATTGAGCTCTCTGGAGAGTGCGAATCGCAGCAAATGTGAGGTGAAGGCTTTGGCAAAACGCCTGTTTTCCTGGACCAGCGACTCCTTGAAACGGACAATGCCATCGAAGTCATATTTCTTCATCAATGTCCCGCTGGCGTCAACGTCTCTGCCATTTTCGTATTTGTCTCGCCAACGTCCTGTGATATCAAAGTTCTCAAGGGCAAAACCCAGCGGGTCCAGGCGTGAATGACAACTGGCGCAATCCGGGCTTTCGCGGTGCTGCGCAAACTTCTCTCGGATGGTCAGCTGCTCTGAGCTCTGATCCTCATTCAACGGAGGAACATCATTTGGCGGAGGAGCCGGAGGGTCGTTAAGAATCACTTCGATGATCCACGCACCGCGGGCGATGGGATGAGTTCGTTTCGGGCCCGAGGTCATGCTCAACATTGCGGCATTGGTTATGACTCCGCCATAGCGTGGATCCGACGCGGCCACACGCTCAAAAGTCTGCGAACGCATTTTTCTGCGCATCTCGTCTTCGAATCTCTTTTCCGCACTCTTCCGCAGCTGTTCGGGATCCTGTGGTGCAGGGACGTTTTTCAGAGCGGCATCGGATTGCTCAAGCGACAAACTCAAAGCTTCCTTTTTCGCCTTCTGGTCGGGGGTTAATGCCTGCACTAATTCCTGGTTCGAGATGTAAAGATTATCCCCACTGGCTGATGAAGCGACTTCCGTGGCAGTCAATGCACGATTGTACAGGCGGGCCTTGTCCAGAGTTACAGTCAGGTATCTATTGCCACCCGCCGGCAAATGGCGCAAACCAAACAGGACGGACGTTTTGTTCTTCGGAAACGTGGCCGCACCCTTGCGATAAGGCTTGCCGTATGGAATTCCATTGCGGTACAGCGTGGTCGTTCCGTCTT
>LWDU01000320.1_pt1 | contig 21870 bp, 21 predicted proteins | sample 727161 | NCBI WGS metagenome assembly LWDU01 (sample SAMN04566230, study PRJNA314399) | hydrothermal vent metagenome | isolation source: deep sea hydrothermal plume seawater | place: Mexico: Gulf of California, Guaymas Basin | collected 2004-07-11
CATAGTCTGGGGCATCCTCTCCCAACAAAATAGAGCTAGGGAAAATTTCCAAATGTGATCCAGGTGTAAAGAATCCAGTTTTTGCAGGAGCATCATCAATCATATAACTTACAAGATCTTCTGTTATCTCACAATATTGAATCATTGTATTGGCTCGACCAGAGGCACCATAGCCAGCAATAGTTTTTCCTTCTGATTTTAATTTTTTTAATAAAAAAATTAGATCTTTCTTTGTTGCAGCTACCTCATTAGCAAACTCTTGAAAACTCCAAAATTTATCATAACCTTTTGTCCGTTCTTCTTCTACTAACAATTTCACTGCATCTGAAACTATTAGCGCATGACTACTGTGCTTTTTACTCACATAAAAACGTAATGATCCCGCATGGACCGGAATTAATTTTATATCAAAGACAACCATATCATAACGCTTAAAATGTTCGATTGCTGNATCGTACTGCATCTCTTCAATAACTTTACCTAAATAATGAACTTCAAAGACAAAGACGCCATTATCACTTAGTGCACTTTCTACTGCACGTGTTGTACCTTGAATATCTGGGATGTGGGCATAAACATTGTTAGCCATAATCATGTCAACTTGACCATATTCTGATACAATTTCTTGCGCAATTTCTTCAGTAAAATAACTATTTTTAATCGTGATACGATTGTCATTTATACTAGAAACCACATTTTCAGCTGGATCAACTCCAATTACATTCTTGATTCCTTGGTCTGCCAAAGGCCGTAAAAGAACGCCATCGTTACAGCCAAATTCTAAAACAGTAGCTTCAGATGGATTTAGGAATCTACCAGTTACCTCTTGAGCATAACTACGGAAATGATCGCGTAAATCCTGAAACAAAGTGTCAGGCGCAATTATATCTACGACCTGGACCGCAAAGCAGTCGTTACAAAAACATACGCGCATCGGGAACTTCTGCTCATCTTTAAAATCTTCTGGTTTGAGGAAGCCGCCAGCAAGGGCGACTTCACCAAAGTCCATAATTAAACTCAAATCTGTGCCTTTACAGAAGGCGCAAACAAATTCTAGATTTATTTTATTAGCCATAACTAAATTCTTACCCAAAACTCAACCCCTCTTAAGCTCTTTTTTAATGTAATCCAAGCTAAGTAGCAATTCCTTTACTTGTTCAACATTTAGTCTGTCTGTATTGTGTGACGTATAGTCATCAATATTTGATATTTTTTCTTCCCCAGAGGTGAAGTACTTTGCATAATTTAAGTCACGGTCATCTGAAGGTATCATGTAATAATCTTTTAAATCAATAGCTCGAGCCATTTCTTCACGAGAGATCAAAGACTCGTATAACTTCTCTCCATGGCGCGTACCAATAATTCTAACTGAACTATCGCTATTAAAAATTTCCTTTAATGCTTGTGCCAAATCCTCAACTGTTGATGCGGGTGACTTTTGTGCATAAATAGCTCCCTGCTCCCCGTTTTGATAAGCATACAATACTAAATCAACGGAATCATCTAATGACATTAAGAATCTAGTCATGTTAGGGTCAGTAACAGTTAAATCCATTCCTTTTTTTAGCTGCGATACAAATAGTGGGATAACAGAACCTCTAGATGCCATAACATTACCATACCTGGTTGCACAAAAAACTGTCTCGTTCTTAGTCTGCATGCGGGCTTTAGCAACCATACATTTTTCCATTAATGCTTTTGACATGCCCATAGCATTAATAGGATAAACTGCCTTATCAGTGCTTAGAAGAACAACGCGCTCGACGTTATTTTGAGTTGCAGCGTTCATTACATTTTCTGCACCCAATATATTAGACTTTATAGCTTCGAGTGGATAAAATTCACATGAAGGTACTTGCTTGAGTGCAGCCGCATGAAATACATAATCCACGCCTTTCATTGCCTCATTTATACTATTAAAATCTCGCACATCTCCAATATAAAATTTCAATTTACTATTATTCAACTTAATACGCATATCTTCTTGTTTTTTCTCATCTCTACTAAATATCCGAATCTCACGAACGTCGGTCGACAAGAATCGGTTAAGAACTTTTTTTCCAAACGAACCCGTGCCACCAGTAATCATTAGCACCTTATTGTTAAACATTTTTTTAATTCCTTATTTATAAAATCGTAGGTAGTCATCGTACATCAAACTAACTAGGGTTTTCCAATTAGGGGGCGAGTAAAGCGCTTCTCTTTGGAATTTCTCTGTATTCAACGACCTGTTTATTTTTACACTATTATCAGGTATTACGATGACAGGGCTGTCATATATTTCAGCAATTAATGTCAATAAATCAAATTTAGATATCGGATCGGATCCAATGTGATAAATACCTTCAAGGTTAGGATTAGGGATAACAAAATCAACCAATATTTGAGCAAGTACACAAACAGGTAACCCAGAAAATATTGATTTGGTGTAGCCTTTGCAAGAATATTTATTAGATAAATACCAACTAATTAAACCATTTTGTAAACTATTATCATGGCCAATTATCGACGTACGTATAGTGATACAATTAGGGCTAGTAACCTCACCCAGAAATTTCGATCTTCCATACAGATCGTCTGCGTCTGCTTTGTCGATTTCCCTGTAATTACCTTTCTTGCCTGAAAAAACACCATCAGAACTAATATGAATTAGTCTTGCTGAATAGCGGCTACATAGCCTTGCCAAACTGTGTGGTAGCACGGAATAAAGCTCAATAAACCTCAATGGGTCGGCATCATTCATCATAGATTTACTTAATGATGTACAATTAATCACCACTTGTGGTTTATTTTCCGCAAAAAGTTGGTCTAATCTTTCTGCATCAAGTACATCTATTGATCCGATAAGTCGTTGAGAGGACTTGACAGACTTATCCAATTTTGACCTAACACTGCCAAAAACCTCTAAATTGGGTACTTGCGTCATTAATCGGTAACATGCTCCACCCAGTAAACCATTGGCGCCTAATATTAATATCCTCAAATGAAATGCCCTCTATTATATATTTGATTAAATCAATCTAATTTTGAAGGATTATTATAATGATAACTATTAGGCATATATACTGCATCAAACTCTCGTGAACGAAAAATATTTGCCATAAACGCACTAATTATACTCATTCCTAATGAAGAAAAAATTAGAGGATTAATGGCAGCGATAGCCATATATACCGTAAAACCAATTATTGATGCTCTGTTAGAAAATTCACGTCTTGATGCTATAACAAAAAGAATAGGGTATAAAATCAATCCAGCCATAATAATTCCAAATATCAAGCCGTAAACTCGGATCAATTCCAGATACGATAGCTCCGAAATAAAGTCACTATATCCCTTTGCCTCCCAATAATAATAAGAACCAAACCCTTGTCCAAAAATTAGGTTGATAGGATCATTAAAAATATCAGCGTAGTCCCGCAACAATTCCAACTTAATTGAGTTCGACTCTTCTTGTAAACTTAACACTTCAACTATAGTACTATTAGTACTATAGAAAACTGACGCAAATACTATCAAGGCTAAAAATAAAACTGTTGAATACAACACTTTATTCTTAACATTAAAAATAACAATGGACACTAATACAATAACTGGCCCAACCATGTTACTGCGAGTGCCTGCTAAAACCATACCGAGTATAGAAACAAATGCAAAAAATGAGTTCCAAGAAAAAAAACCTGATCTAAATGCCCTATCTGAATAATATGCGATTGAAATAAGCAGCATCGGAGAAGCTGTAAAATATATTTGTTGAAACGTGGTATCCCCAAAATAAAACCTATCTCCAAGTAAGACAATACCATTTGTACTGCCAAATACTTGCAATGAAGGAATCAGTTCAGGAAATATCATTACTAACAATTTTGTCAAAATAATAACCAAAGCAAGCAAGAATAAAATACGACTAAGCATTGGTATTAAATCTATTTTAGCGGCCACTAAAATAATGATTAGCGACACAAAGATATACGCTTTTATTAAAATGAGAGCGGCAGTCTGACCTCCACCTAAAAACACCTCAAAATAAAGCATGGAAAGAGCAGGAATGAATAAAATCAATAAAATGTAGAAGTATACTTTACGCGCTATTTTTACTGGGTTTAAAACATAGTAAAACAAAAAAACTAGCCAACATAGGATAAAGGCTGGCACCTTTAAACCCAATAACTTGTCTGCAGGGTCAAAAATTCCAACGAACATTAAAAGAAATATACACCCTCGTAATACCATATGGTTTGCTCGTAATACCATATGGTTTGCTCGTAATACCATATGGTTTGCTCGTAATACCATATGGTTTAGTTTCGAAAATTTTCAAATATGTTAAACACGGCAAAAGGCATATAACGCTTAAGCATAGCTTTTATAAAATACCCCCAAGACCGTTTAACAACAATATTCAGCTCATTCTCAAATATCTCTCTAGTATCAGCATCCAATTTAGTTGAACATTCGAGCTTCAAGACGTTAATATATTCGCGTATTTCGTTGCTGCTAACGGTCTTTGTACACTGCCAGAGCTTTGTCGATATTGTGGCAAGTACGAAGTTTACAACACGTGAAAACAGCGTGTGTTTGAGTGTTCCATCGAAATTATCAAGAACGCGATAACTCTCGTTGATATAGCTTATGCCTGCCTCTTGAAAGAGAATTACATCATTATTATTGTAAGTCCAGGAGCCATGATGATGCCGAGTGCTCACTAAAGGGGTATTTAAATAGACAACTTTCTTGGCTGTCATCTGCTTAACTAACAATAAAAATTCTGAAAACAAGGCCATTGGACCTGAAGAGAGCCTAACAACACCACCTAGTTGCCTCAGAAACTCTAATTTATAAAATCCGCAACAGCCCAATGCCCTTAATTCTTTGTTGAGATATTTTTCAACAAACATAGGGCCTGAGTAGCAAACAGCTTCCTGCCTGGAATCACACTTTAATCGCTTTTTGTTATCTCCATAAATAGTCTCAAAAGAAGAAAAAATGCTATCTGGGTATCTAAAGCTAGAAACGGCGGTTGCCATTGTGGATAAAAAGATATCACTACACGGATCATCGTCAAACTGCCATGTAAAGTAATATCCTTTAGCCTGGTCAAGTAAAAAATTCATATTTTCAAGTTCACCTAGATTTCTTTCATTATTAATGATCGTAACCCTAGAATCCGACTCTATTCCTAGACTTTTCATAGATAATTTCTTATCAATATAGTCATTAGCTATAATTATTTCAAAATTTTGGAACTCTTGATCGAGGTAACAAGTTACTATATCTTTTAACGAACATTCTCGATTATAGGTAGGTATTGCGATAGTAAAAAGCGGGCGAGTTGCACTGTTGTTATTCATAACATTCCCTCTATTGAGATCAAACTTTATTCCTATTTGAGAGACTGAATATGTGCTTAGCAGTTATAAGAGCAAAATTTTTATTGTCAGAGCCAAGATAAAGCTTAATAGAACGCAGAAATAGCCTTAATCTAAAAATAATATTTTCAAAAAAAGAGCAGTGATTAATCATAAATTTTGACTCGTATTTTAAGATATTCTCGTAACGTGCTTCGCTAATAAATTTATCGAAATTCATGACCGATAATTCATGCTCAACAACAATATCCATCACAAGAACACGCCGCTTAAGTATATGGACTTTTTTATACAGCCAACGATCTAGAGAATCTAGCCAGTAATCCTGACTAAATCCGCCAATCTCTCTAAGGAAATCCACTCTTAAAAGACTACATGAGCCTATGGCAAAAAGTTCTTTAGGGTAGATGCCTAAAAATCCCCTCTCAATAGGTCTCATAACACCCGCGTACAATACTTTTGAAGGTGAAAAGAACACATCTTGATAGTGCATTTTAGGAACTGCTGCCACCACCTTCGAGTCTGTAGCATGGAGCGCGACCGCCTCATACAAGTTTTCAAAATAGTCTGCAGGCAACTTCGTATCTTGGTCGAGCAATAATAGCCATTCCGCGTTAGTTTCCCAGGCCTCCTTCAATGCATAATTATATGCAGCAGGCAATCCTTCATTAACAGAGGATGCAAAATACTGAATGTGGTCATGACTTGACAGCAGCTCTTGAGGACAATCTAAACCGTTGTCATAAATAATTACATTAACATTAAAGCCTTTGGAAGTCCTATTAAAGGGCATAGCCAGCAAAGATTGAACTGTGTGCGACTTACTCAATAGACAGTTATAAAGAACTACTACGACAACTACATTCACGCTATATTAGCCTTCTATTTGCAAGACAGTCTGAAATGGTTTTTATTTTTGACTCGCCTAATTCAGGATACATTGGCAAGCTCAAAATATTATTTGAAAGTCGCTCTGTAACAGGCAGCCCTGTAGCTGGTATTTTACATAGTTTTTTATAACCAGATTGAAAATGAATAGGTTTAGGATAATGAATTCCTGGAAATATATCATTTGAATTCAATCTTCTTACAACCGAATCCCTGTCTTGACACTGCACAACATATAAGTGATAAACATGTTTTGAATCTTTACGTGCCTTGGGAGTCCTAATCATCGTGCCACTTAATTGCTCATCATACAATTTAGCAAGCCGGATACGTCGCTGATTATCTTGCTCTAAGTATTTTAACTTAACATTCAATATAGCAGCTTGGAGTTCATCCAGTCGCGAGTTTAAACCCGAGATAATAGCGTCGCGTTGACTATCCCAACCATATTGTCTTAGTGAAGCAACCGTAGAGGCGAGAGCTTGATTATTCGTCACCACCATTCCACCGTCACCGATTCCGCCCAAATTTTTTGTTGGGTAAAAGCTAAAACAGCCTAGTGTACCCATGCTACCCACCAAGGAGCCATTATATTCTGCTCCTGTGGCTTGAGCACAATCTTCTATAACATGAAGATTGTACTGCTTTGCAAGCTCCATTATTAAGGTCATGTCAGCCGCTTGACCGTAAATATGAACAGGAATTATAGCCCTTGTCTTTGAGGTAATAGCTAACTCTATTTCTAATGGATTAATCGAGAAATAATCCTCTTCTATATCTACTAATACAGGGGTAGCACCACAGGCAACGATGGCAGAAATAGTAGCAAGAGCCGTGTGAGATACGGTTATAACCTCATCGCCAGCTCCAACTCCTAACGCTCTCAAGGATAAAATTAGAGCATCCGTGCCACTATTCACACCAGTGCCATAATTTTGACCAATAAACTTACTAAAATCTTTTTCAAATTGCGAAACCTGATCTCCTAGAATATAGTGTCCTGATCTCAGGACATCCTCCATCACATCTATAATCTCTTGATTTCGAGTTTCATCCAAAGACTTTGGGGAAGCGCAAGTTATCACTATTTCACTTCAACTGAAGGTACAAAGTAAATCCATTTGCCACCATTCTCTGAGAACTGAGTTTCTTTTTCAAAAATCTCAGCCGCATGATTCCAAGCAAAAAGCAAAGCATATTCTGGAGGATTCGCATAGAAATCATCATGTGATTTAACAGGGATATGGCAACCAGGTGTAAACTTATTTTGCTTAATCGGCGTCGTGTCGGCAATGAAATCTATCAAGTCAGAATTGATACCGCAATAGTTGAGGACGGTAGTGCTTTTAGACGTTGCTCCATAACCAACTACTCTCTTGCCTTGCTGCTTGATATCTTTCAGCAACCCTACTAAATCTGATCTCGACTTCTCACAATTAGCCTTAAATTTAACAAAAGTTTCTATCGAATTTAACCCCTGGCGTTTTTCATCTTTAAGAATTAGCTCAACATTAGGTGAAATAGTATGAGTGCCTTTTGGTGCCAGCACATATCTCATTGACCCACCATGAGTTTCTTGGTGGAGCAAATCTATTATTTCAAGCCCATGTCGACCAAAGGCATTCATTACAGAATGAGCTGAAAATATGTATACATGCTCATCATAAATTTGATCATAAGATGTTTTAGCGACCATATCGCCAAGATATGGCTCCTCAAAGATTAAAACCCCATCGGCTGTTAACAATTTAGAGATTCCTTGAGCAATATCATTTATATCTGGAATATGGCACATAACGTTGGCACAAATAACTGCATCAGCATGACCACTTTCTTTGATTATCTTTTCAGCCAGATCTAAACTGAAAAATTCAGATATAGTGTTTACCCCTTTCTCTCTAGCAACATCACCCACATTGCTTGATGGCTCCACACCGAGATGCCTATAATTATTGTTCATAAAATTTTGGAGCATAATCCCATCATTACTGCCTAATTCTACGACGAAGGGGTCAACTCGGTCAATAAAATATTCTTCCATGACCATCTCAGCAAACATTTTGAAATGTATGCGCATGTTTTTCGATAAACTCGAAAAAAAAGCATAATTTTCATGGAACATTTTGTCTGCGCTAGGCTGTGTTACTAATTGAAAAGTATTGCAACTTTCACAAAAGGCTGTCTCCATTTCAAAAAAATACTCTTCAGAAAACTCGTTTTCTTTTAGAAATCCATTTGCTATAGGTTGTGATCCAAAAGACATAAAGGGACTTATATCGTTTGAGCATATTCTACATTTGTACATAATATTATCCAGTTTAATGTATTAGTTAAATTTAGTGTTTGAATTAGAAAGTAACGATATAGTTTCCCCGATTCCTCGTCTTAAACTACCTGCAGAAATAAACCCCTGAGACTTGAATCTATTATCTAAAACTTCATATGACAACTGATTCATAATTTTACTATCCACAAACCCCACTTCCAAATCAGGAACAAATTCACGTATAACGTCTACGACCTCTCGAACGGTTGAGTTATTTGTCAACACGTTATATACCCGGCCATCAAAAATATTATTTTTAATAATTAACTCAATCGCTCTTGATGCGTCAAGTAAGTCTAAATACGGTCGCTTTTGATCATAGGCAGTCCTCCACACACTTATTGGCTGACCCATTACTGCCTGCCAACAAAACTTGTTAACCGCAGTATGAAATCGCATGCCTGCTGACGCGCCAAATATTGTTCCAAAACGACAATGAATTGCTTTCAACCCTTTTTCTTTACATAGCTTAGCAATTAACTCTTCTTCTTTAAGTTTTGTAGTTGCATACGGACTTTGCGGCTGTAACTCTTCTTCCGAACAATCTTCATCTACCACGTCATTTTGTGTACCATAAACACTAGTTGATGATAATGCAATTAACGATGCACCAGTTTCTATACATGCATTAGCAACTTTTACAGTAGATTGGTAATTATTGTTTTCCAGCTCTTCTGCACGATCAAAACTTCCAGCTGCATCTGTAATTGCTGCCAAATGTATCACTACATTTGCGTCAGAGAATACTGTTTTTAGATCTATACTATTTACATCACCTTCAATAAAATGGTAATTCCCTACAGTCGGAAGGTTAAATAAGGAGGGATAGCGTTGCGTCATCATATTATCAATCATGACAATTTCTGCCTTTGGAAATTGAACGCCTAAATCTCTCACAATATAGGAGCCTATATGCCCAATTGCGCCAGTAACTATAATTTTCATATAAAAGTCCTTTCTAAGTTAAAATTCATTAATGTTTTCTCGATATTGTAAATATTCATCGTAATCCCTTATATAGTCCGCCTCACTAAATGGCTGGTCACACAGCACTACAAGGATGGAATTACTATCATTATATGTCTGAGAGGCCCAAATTCCAGGTGGAATCAATAGGCCTTGATTTGACACGTCTAAAATATAATCAATAGATTCATTCCCATCGTTACATGTAACGGAAATGCTTCCGTTATTGCATTGCAATAACTGAAAACATTCGTGGTGAGCATGGTTACCTCTTACTGCCCCTGCATCGGCTTTAACCAAAAATACTCGAGCAATTTCGAATGGAACAACGCCACCAGCCTCCATAACCAATAGGGAGCCATTTGATTCCGTAAAAAACGGAAAATCAACTATTGAAACATCACTAATTCTGTAAATTTTTTTCATTCTTTATACTTGAAGGCCAGATTCCCATAGCTCTGCAATATAATCGACTTAACCGTTGTCGCAATACCAGCCTGTAAACTAACTTTAGGACTCCAACCCAAACATGTATGCGCTTTTTCTATTGACGCAATAAAATTTCTCATATCAATTTTTGGTGAATTTACTGGCCATGGTACATCTTTCATCTCAATAATCTTATCAGTTTGCCGGTAAACTTCCTGGGTCACGGCATAGAATGCATCTCTCACTGAAGTGCCAACACCACTGCCTACGTTAAAAACTTCGCCTGCAGATTTACTTGAGATACTAGCCAAGATAAAGGCGTCAACAACATCATCAATATAAATATAATCTCTTATATAATTACCACCCCCATACAAAGACAAAATATCACCAGCCAATGCCAATCCTGTTATTTGATTTAAAATACCGCGATCAGTAGCAGTGCTATTAGCAGAACTTGGCCCATAAACGTTTGCAAGCCTTAGGGATACTCCATCACAAATATTTAATTTGGTAGCCAAGACAAGCTGTCTTTCCACAAAAAACTTATGCAGGTCATAAAATGATTCTGGATTTTCAGTGGTAGCTTCAGAAACAGGGATGTTATCAGTGAATCCATAAGCCGTAACAGTTGACGCGAAAACTACCCTAGGTCGTTTCCTTAAAATTTTGCATGCTTCAGTTAGCCTGTATATTGGAACAACTGAAGAGTCCAAATCTAAAGCTGGGTTATCGTTCGCAACATTAATGCTCGTATTTCCCGCCAGATGAATAATAACATCTGATTTTTCGACAATGTTCAACCAGAAATCTAAACTGTCTAATTCAGCCATTACAAATTCTGAATCACCATCCGTAACTGTATCTCTACGGCTAGCACGGATTACATTACATCCTGAATCTATGAGTTTATTAACAAGTTTTGACCCTATATAACCGCTAGCGCCAATGACTGTGAATGTACTAACTTCAGACAATTTTTGCGTAATATCCACTCTTTACACCTTACTTATACATGGGGTAGTTGATCTAAAGATAATCCGCGCAAACATGGATATTCCAAATCACGATTAGATAGAGTAGGAGCACTAATTGGCCACTCTATTCCAATTTCAGGATCGTTATACACAAGACCACCTTCATCTTCGGGATCATATATGAGGCTAGTTTTATAATGCAAATCTGCAAAATCACTTAAAACACAAAACCCATGAGCAAAACCTGGCGCCATATAAATTTGCCGCGCTCCTCCTGAATCACTTAATTCCGCACCGAACCATTGACCAAAAGTCCTAGATTCAGGTCTAAGGTCTACCCCAACGTCAAAAACTCTACCACGGAGAATTGTTATCAATTGTGCCTGGGGTTGCTTAACTAAAAAATGCAACCCTCTCAGCATACCGCGCGTTGAGCGCGACTGGTTATCCTGAACAAAAGAATCAGTAATACCCGCCATCCTGTATCTATCCGATTGAAACGTTTCCAAAAAGAATCCGCGCTCATCATTAAATACGTCTGGTTCTATAACTAAAAAACCTTCCATACTAGTTTTAATTACTTTCATATTTTCTCCTTAAACAGAAAATATTGCATGCATTCACTCTAAAACTGAAGCCATTAAAAAAAACACCTAGAAATTCAAAATAGTGCTAAAAGTGAGTCCATAAACTCGCACTTCACTACAAAACATCAATCCAAATATTCATCTATGATCATATCAGCCAAACCAAATGATGCTGTAAATGCAGGCGAAATAGCATTTAAAATATGAACAATACGCCCCTGTCTTTTTATAACGAAATCACTCACGAGATGTTTGTTTTGATCATCAAATATTTGGGAACGTATACCAACCTTTTCTGAAGCTATACTTAATTTAACGCCATTTGTGTTTTTGACCAGAGACCTACTTTCTCTGTAAATTCCCCCAGGCAAAAGTAACCCTAATTCTCTAAATGCTAAATCTCTTAAGCCATTAACATTAAAAAGTATTTTCTTAAAAAAACTGAATGTTAGTGACATAAATTCCTTAATTTCCAGACCTGACCAACCAGCATAGTTCTCACGCCCAAACACTGGAGTAGACGACGGTCCAACATAAACATGACCCTTCTTGTTATGGACTGTATGCACTCCCAAAAAAGGGAGGTCCAAATTAGGAATTGGATATACTAACTTTTGCATTTTATATTTGGACGCAAAGCGCCAATATTTACCTTTAAAAGGCAAAAATGAATAGTGTGACGAAAAACCTGAAAGCCCAGCAATTTTATCTGCATGCAATCCAGCGGAATTAATTATAACCTCTCCTCGATAACGCATAAAGGGCGTCTGAACATAACCATTTGTTGCATCAACTTTGGTCACTTCGCTGCTATACAGGACATCGCCACCCAGCTTAATTACATCATCTAATATCGAATTAGCTACTTCCTTAGGATCCACTACTGAAGTAAAAGGCACATGAATACCTATATCGTAAACTGGATTGCAATTTGGCTCCATTGCGCAGAGCTGATCTCCAGACAGCACATGCGCTTCAACACCATTGCTTTTTGCTCTCTCCATAAGTAGATGTAAAGACTGGAGAGACCTTTTTGAAGTAGGCAATAGTATTTTTCCACATTGATCAATCCATAAATTTCTAGACTGGACATACTCTTTTAATTGCTTAGAACCAGAAACACAATATTTTGCTTTTAACGTTTCCGGGGAATAATAGATTCCACTATGAATGACACCACTATTTCTGCCAGTTCCATGGCTCACCGAATTCTTTTCCTTCTCAATAACTAATACAGTTTTTTGAGGGAATTTGATCTTAATTTTATATGCCAGCACTAACCCAACGATACCACCACCAATGATAATAAAATCTTTTTCTTTTTCTGTGATCGACATAATATTTGTATCTCAAATAGTTAAAATAGAGTGTATCAATTAATGTTTTAATACCAAAAATACCTTGAAGCTCCGCAACAGTAAAACTGTCAATTCAGCTGCAACTATGCTTAGGGCTACATAGAAAGCAGATGAAAAATCAAACATATACAACACAATCAGCAGACAAAGTTGAACGATGCTGGCAGTAATGACGGTCATATTGACATAGCTTGAGTGACCCATTGCACCGAGAAACGGGTACCCAATCAAGGTAGAAGGTACATTTATTGCTAACACTACAAGGAAAGCCACAAACGGAAGATAACTAGGTCCGAAATCAGCTCCAAATACTAACTCTAAAATCAACTCACCTGCAAATATTCCTACTATGATACACACTAGACAAACAAACATTGCTGCACATAACACCAAAAAAAAAATCTTTCTATTATGCTTTCGACTCATGTAAGGATACATAGCCAGAGCTACTGGGGTAAACAACCCTTGAAGTCCACGAAAAATCTGCTCGGCAGATGAAAAGTAGCCAACTTGAGCATGGGTCGATACAAGACCTAGAAAAACTGTCCCGCCAGCTCCGTAAATAATTACCGATCGTACTGCAGAAAAAGAAGGGCGGATAGGCAGATATCCAAGTTTAATCATCTTCCGAAGAGATAAGATTGCATTAATTGAGAAGCACAGCCCTAAACAAATCATTACAATAAAGTAATCATCTCGAGTATTAACAAATCCAAATACAAGGGAGATATAAATGAATCGGCTAACAATAAAGTAAATGGCTATCTCAAAAGTATTTTCTAGACTTTGAAATAACCAGTTGGGTTGAATTGAAAAGAAAAACATTGGAAACAAGAAAAGTAATATAAATTTCGTCTCATAAACATTACTTATAAATGCGAACATAATGGTAATTAGTGCCACTATCAAATACAAAAAGAGTTTTGCTCCAAAAATCGCTCCTGACAATTTATTTATATAACTAACTTCCTCCCTATGTCGTGCGATTTTATAAGGCGCATATAAGTCGAAGCCAAAATCTATCAGCACGCCGCATATAGTTACAAATGCAACCCCGAAGAAAACAATCCCAAACCCATCAACGCCGAGAATCCTAGACAAGTATGGCAAAATTAGAAGGGGAGCCACATAGCTCGCAAGCTGAATAATCAACAATGAACTGAAATTTTTTAGCAACACTTACACGCCCTATATTTCCATACTGGCATACACTCTTTGTATTTTTCTTCGAGTAAACTAATCATCATAAAGTCAATAATATCCAACTACTTTTTTAAGCGAACAACCAACTCATTGAAACTGTAATCTATTTTTTTCTGAGAAAGCGTTTTCCATAAAGATAAAATAATCACCAATGGTAATAAAGCACCCAAAGAGTAAATAAATATTTTTATTGGAGTAAATTGCCCTACCGGAAAAAACACTTCTAGCAAAACCACTAAGCTCAATAAAATAAATAAATAAGGGAAATCGAATACAGCCAGCGCCGTATATAATTTCGAGTATATTAACTGGAATATTGTTTTTTCATTCAATATATCTGCGCCCGCAGAAAGATTACTCTGATCACTATCATTATTTTTTTTAACTGTAATTTGACTATCTAATACTCCTGCTAGATTTGAAGAAATTACTATCTCTTCATAAGCCTCCCACACAGTTATCTTTTTCGCGTAGTCTACTACCATACAAAAAGCAAATACAGAAATAACACAGCTAAAACCCAGCACAATTGTCACTAGCGAAGGCTCCAATTCGATCTGGTAAATTGCCACTCCGGCGATAATAACCGGATGTCCTACGAAAATATAAATCTTATCTAAATAGGCGCCTTCTTTGCTAGTCTGCCCACGATATCTACTAACCTCACCATCAGAAAAATCCATTACGATAAATAATAAAATAAATAAAACAGCTAGCAACAAAGCATTCATAACAAAGGCTATAGCAGCACCAAAAGCAAAGCTTATGCCAATCAAAGTCATGGTATTAGGTTTGATTGAAGTCTGTAAAAATACCCACGTGATATAAAGCGATACTTTTCTGATCTGTAAAAATACCCAAGGGTGGTCACTCCAATTAGCATGTGTCAATTGGCATTTTTGATGAAGAGACTTCAATGATTCTTTTACCATAAAATTTATATTGTCCTTAAATTTTTGGAACTTGAGGTGATTTTTATTAAATTATTTGATAAATTCATCAAAAGCTCTGTCCTGTAACGTGGCACTTTCCAATAGAGGAAGCCTAATAGTCCAGAATGGCACTTTGCATTAAACCCACAACCAGGCAATGTAAATCTTATTTTTTTATTCATAAACCTTAATTTCAATCCTTTTACAGGTTGCTATTTTGAATACAAATATTAAGCGAAAACTTCCAGTCAGAAGTAGTCACATCCAGCGCATTAATAGTTTTATATTTACTCATGATTGTATTCATCGGCCTTCTAGCAGGCGTCAGATACTGCTCCGTTGTTATTGGATTAACTTTGCTCTCTGCTTGTTGGCGACCTCTGACAACTGTTTAACGGCCAGATGATTAACTTGATTGGCAAGCTCTTGCTCTTCTTCTGCCTTATCTACTGCTGTATAAGCTGCACAGTTAATAATAATATCAAACCTATCATTATTGTTGAAGTAGTGATTAATATTACTTTCACTACTTAAGTCTAGTTCTTCTCTACCTACAAAAATAAATTTACCAGAGCTTTGATTATTAACTACCTTATGAATAGATCTTCCTAATTGGCCATTTTTGCCAGTAACGAGTACTCTCATGACTGCTAACTATTCAAACAAATCTTTAACATTGGCTAAAGATGGATGGGTTTTATCTTTACCTGAGAGTTGTAGCTCTTCCACTGAAAATTGCCAATCAATTTTAAGTTGGTCATCATCAAAAGCAATGCCTCTATCATGTTCAGGCGCATAGTATTTATCAACCTTGTAAGCAATAGTAGCGCTATCACTAAGCACAACAAACCCGTGAGCAAAACCATGCGGTACGAAGAGCTGATGCTTGTTCAGTGCTGTTAGCTCTACAGACACATGCTTGCCAAAAGTAGGGCTAGATTTACGTATATCAACCGCTACATCCAATACACTGCCCTCAATCACCCTTAGCAGTTTAGCTTGAGTGTAAGGTGGTAGTTGATAGTGAAGACCTCGAAGTACACCTTTAGTAGACTTAGATTCATTATCTTGTACAAAGTTAACTTTGTACCCGATAGTCTTTTCGAACAAATCTTGTCTAAAGGTTTCTATAAAATAACCTCTGTCATCATCATATATATTGAGCTCAATGAGCACTACCTCAGAAATTGACTGGGGGATAAACTTCAATTTATTTCCTCTACACACTTAAGTAAGTATTGCCCGTATTGACTCTTAGCTAGGGGTTGAGCTAACTTTATGAGTTGATCCTTATTAATATAGCCTTGCTCAAAAGCAATCTCTTCAATACAAGCTACTTTTAATCCTTGTCTTTTTTCTATGGTTTCAATAAACGTTGAGGCCTCTAATAGACTCTCATGGGTGCCCGTATCAAGCCAAGCATAGCCTCTACCCATCAGCTCAACGGTTAAGCGCTCTTCACATAAATACATTTGATTCACAGTGGTAATTTCCAACTCGCCTCTATCAGATGGTACAACCTCTGCTGCCTTTTTAACTACATCGTTTGGATAGAAGTAAAGACCTGTTACTGCATAGTTGCTTTTAGGGTTAGTAGGCTTTTCTTCAATGCTAAGCGCTTTACCAGTACGATCAAAATCCATTACACCATAACGCTCAGGATCATGCACGTGATAACCGAACACGGTTGCCATTTTTTTATCTTTCGCATTGGCAACGGCATTAGACAACATGTCAGTCATGCCGTGACCATAATAAATGTTATCACCTAAGATTAAGCAAGCATCGTCATCATCAATAAAATCCTTACCTAAGATAAATGCTTGAGCTAGACCGTCAGGAGAAGGTTGTACTATGTATTCAAACTTCATGCCGATGTCAGACCCATCACCAAGAAGCTGTTCAAACCTTGGCAAGTCTTCAGGAGTGGAAATGATAAGAACTTCTCGAATGCCAGAAAGCATCAGAATTGACAGCGGATAATAAATCATCGGCTTATCGTAAATCGGCATAAGCTGTTTTGATACGCCTTTAGTGAGAGGGTATAGGCGCGTCCCTGAGCCGCCCGCTAGAATTATTCCTTTCATGATTTAATCACTCCCAATCTCTCACCTTGATAACTACCATCTTGCACATGCCCACACCAGATTTTGTTATTCAAATACCACTCAACAGTCTTTTTAATACCTGTTGAAAATGTTTCGTCAGGTGTCCAATTCAACTTATTTGCAATTTTTGTTGCATCAATTGCATATCTGACATCATGCCCTGCTCTATCGCCTACATAGGTAATAAGCTGTTCATATTGTTTAATACCATTAAGTTTACTTGGCACTAGCTCATCCAGGATACTACAAACAGTTCTAACAACTTCAATGTTTTGCAATTCATTATGTCCGCCAATATTGTAGGTTTCACCAATCTCTCCAGTCAATGCAACATGCAGTAATGCCCTTGCATGGTCGTCAACATAGAGCCAATCGCGTATTTGCTTTCCATTGCCATAGATTGGCAACTCTTTACCTTCTAATGCATTGAGAATAATCAATGGAATAAGCTTTTCAGGAAATTGATAAGGTCCGTAATTATTAGAGCAATTTGTAATCAGTGTTGGAAAACCAAAGGTTCGTTGCCATGCTCTGACCAAATGATCAGAGCTGGCCTTTGCAGCAGAATAAGGTGAGCTTGGCGCGTAAGCAGTTTTTTCAGTAAATAAATCACTTGTTCCTTCTAAGTCACCATAGACTTCATCGGTAGAGACATGATGAAATCTAAAGTTATCTCTTTTATCATTGTCTAGGTCAGACCAATAGGCTCTTGCTTGTTCAAGTAGCACATAGGTGCCAACAATGTTGGTCTGAATGAATTCACCTGGCCCATCAATTGATCGATCAACATGTGACTCAGCTGCTAGATGCATCACAATATCTGGTTTATATTTATAAAAAATACGTTTAATTTCATTAGCATTGCAAATATCTACCTGTTCAAATGAATATCTATCATCATTCTCAATAGATTCTAATGATTCTAAATTACCTGCATAGGTAAGTTTGTCGACATTAACAACACGATGATCAGTATTGTTAATAATATGACGAATGACAGCTGAACCAATAAATCCTGCACCGCCAGTGATTAATAATTTTTTCATGGCAATTAAAATGTAACCAAACTATTTTTTGATCTAATATTCTTATTCATTTCAAACTTCATTTTCATAAGCTCATTTTGTCCTATATCATAATCAGAAAAATTTATTTTAACCCCTAATTCTGTCAGGATATTTTTCATCTTATTTGATGATAACTCGCCAAATATATCTATTAGGGCATTGTCTATAAAATCATACTTCTCGATTATATTATCTATCAAAATTGGGAGGGTAAAACTGCAGGCAATACCATGGTCAACACCCTTGTAAAGGGTAATATAGTAGCTCATTGCATGAGCGGCAGCGGTTTGAGTATTTGAAAAGGCAAATCCAGCATACATACAAGCCCTCATAACATTATCTCTGTATTCTATATTCTCTAGATCATTAGAAAGTCTAACTAAATTATCTACAATTAATTTTGCTGACTTGATAGCATACCCAATAGTAATAGGGTTAGCATTTTTATTCCAAATGGACTCCAATGCGTGTGACAATGTGTCCAATCCCGTTTGTATTGTAATATCCTTAGGAACTGTTAAAGTCAACACCGGATCATAAATAGCCACCTCAGAAAACAGATCTGGTAAGTTTAGAGAGTATTTTTGTTTTTCTTGTATGTCCCAAATAGTTGAATATGGAGTCACTTCACTGCCAGTACCTGCTGTTGTTGGTATTGAAATAATTGGGATAATTTTATAGTCTTTTTTTGGTATTTTTTCTTTTGTCAAATTTTCTACAAATTGATAGTCTTTATTTGTATTATGAACAGAAATAAACTTTGCAACATCCATCACACTACCACCACCTATAGCAATGATTAGCTCAAATTGATTCTGGTAGGCTTGCCTATATATCTCCTCCATGTCTACAAACTCTGGGTGTGACTTGATACTGGATATCACTCCAACTATATTATTAGTATAAGTAACAATTTCATCAAGCAAGCCACGCTTAACAAAACCTTGGGAGGTGACTAATAAAGCCTTTCTGTGATTGACATAAATATCAATGTCTTTAAGGGAATTTTGCCCATAAATAATCTTTGTGGGCATGTAATAGGAAAAACTATCTAAATTCATTAACTTTTACTACATTTAATGGTGGTCTTGGTGTTTCTTCATCGAGTCCACATTTTATGCAAACAAAATTTAACCCGTTAATATCTTTAATAATTGACTCAAACTCTTTCACTGTATTTACAACATGATCTGTAACACCGAAACCTGAGCTCTTTGCAAGATTAATATAGTTTAAATGCTTCTGATAAGTGTTTTGCCCGCCTGTTGATTTATTTTGCTCATTATCAAACAAAACATATGTTAAGTTAACTTCATCTGCATATCTACCTGCAGTAGTCAACCCTCCCATGTGCATCACAAACTCAGCATCACCACCGCAAACAATAACTTTTTTTCCTGCTTTGGCTGCGCCAAAACCCAAGCTAAGCGCCCCGCCCATATTGCCAGCCATATAGAAGTTACTGGTATCAGGCATAAAGCTATACATTTCTCTGGCAGCATTGCCAGTGGTACCAACAAACAATGTGTTTGTGTCTTTAAACTGTTGGTTCATAGCAATTAGAAATTCACTTCTTGGAGTGTAACAAGATAAGTTCAGTTGGTGTTCACTATGAAGCTCAACTTTATCAAAACTGTCTTTTTTGATAACGCAAATTGTGTGTGTATTGTTACAGTCATTGATTTGTGTAATAGCCTTATCTAAATCTTGATTGTCTAAGATATGATACTTGTAGCCATATGCATTAATCAATGTTGGCAACTCGGTAGCTAGATGCTGGTGTTGTATTTCACTGTCACCATCCTTGTAAGTGCGCCAACTGGTGAGAATTGGAAAAGTCACGCCATAAGGTTTGAGCAAACTAGTGATGCAACTTGCCATATTCGTCAAGCCTGATGACTGTACAATCACAATTGGTTTTTTTCCTGCCATCTTAAGTCCTGCAGCAATAGAGCATGCGACCGCTTCACTGGCTGCTGGTAAATATTCTATACTGTCATTGTTGATAGCCTCATTAATGACATTTTTTGCAAAACTACAAGGAACGACACAAAGATGTGTGTAATGATTTTGAATTAAAGTGTTAATAAAACTCTTTGTGTTGAGGGGCATTACTTTGTTCCAGGAATAAACTCTAAGATTTCTTTAATTGACATACAATCAGGTTCGGCTTCAAGACTTCTACCATTCTCAAGCACTGAATTTGCAACTTTAAGCATTGCTGGATAAGCTGCTCTAAGCATATGATTTGCTGTTACAACAACATTCACACCCATTTCAGCGAACTCTTCAACAGTCACGCCATTGAAACTTGTAGGAACCACCACAACAGGGGTGTGCTCATCTTTTGCTCTAAATTTCTGCATAAACTCTATAATCTCCGCCGGATCTTTGTGGCGTGAGTGAATCATGATAGCATCTGCACCTGCTTTGATGTACGCTTCTGCACGAATAAGTGCATCTTCCATGCCTGCTTCTAGAATAAGCGACTCAATACGTGAAACAATCATAAAGTCATCACTAATTTGTGCCGCCTTACCACGAGAGATTTTTTCGCAAAAATTTTCAATACTATCTTGAGTTTGCGCAACATCATTACCAAATAGTGAGTTTTTCTTAAGCCCGGTCTTATCCTCGATTACAACCGCACTTACACCTGCCCTTTCCAAGCTTCTAACTGTAAACTCAAAGTGTTCAGCTTTACCACCCGTATCAGCATCAAAAACCATTGGCTTGGTGGTTACTTCAAAAATATCATGCACAGCATTAAGACGCGAAGTCATATCAACTGCCTCAATATCAGGCTTACCTTTGGCGGTTGAGTCGGTCAAAGAGCTTGACCAAACTCCATCAAAACTTACTATCGCACCATTTCTTTCAACTTCTGTATTTTCGGCAATCAAAGCGCTTAATGCATTATGAGCTTCTAAAATTCTAACAATTGGCTTTGCATAAATCAACCTTCTTAATCTAGCCCTCCTAACATCAACCGTTGTTCCAACTTCTGATAAAGCATTATTTAATTGTGTTGACGAAATCCCCTGTGTATATGAAATTTCAACCAATTCACCATCCCACTCTTCAAGTGTATCAATTACCTGCTGTCTTGTTTTAAGCTGTACACCCTCTTTCCAATCATCACCATGCACAACAATATTTGGCTTAATTAAATTCAGATTGTCCCTATAATCCAGTGTGTCTTGCGGTATTACTCTAGAGACACCTTTAATATTCTGAACAACTTCTTTTCTTTGTTCATACGTCATAAAAGGTAGTCTTTTATAACTTGCTATGGCCTTGTCAGTCAATACTCCAACAGTAACTTCACCCAACTGTGCCGCCTCTTTTATAATATTTATATGACCTGGATGAATTAGATCGGCGCTCATGCCTATATAGACTTTTTTCACTTTATAACTCCTTGTAAGTGTAGGTGGCTACCACACTAAAACCTTGAATGATGCTCAATAGTGATTAAATAAAAAATAAATTATTTTAGATTGTTATTTATGTAAAAAATACGTTTTTAATTAATAAAACTACCTATCATCAGATTAGATAATCATATCAATAATGGCTATTATAGCGGACTGCAGACCAAAAATAATGATTCCAAATCACCTAGGTCCTATAATTATAGCTTTTCCACTTTTGAAATCA
>LWDU01038127.1_pt2 | contig 21857 bp, 22 predicted proteins | sample 727161 | NCBI WGS metagenome assembly LWDU01 (sample SAMN04566230, study PRJNA314399) | hydrothermal vent metagenome | isolation source: deep sea hydrothermal plume seawater | place: Mexico: Gulf of California, Guaymas Basin | collected 2004-07-11
ACTCAACCGAAAAGGCCACTGGATCGTGCAAGAACCTATTTGGCCGCTTTGCTTAACCCGCCTAGAAAATGACCTGCCGATCCAGCAATTTAATACGTGGATTCGCCCCCTGCAGGCGGTAGAAAAGGAAACCGGCCTGACCTTGCTGGCCCCGAACCGCTACGTTAGAGATACCGTCGAGCGGGATTATCTTGGCCAGATCGCAGGCCTCGCGAATAATTTTCGGCATCGCGATATTGCGGTCTCCATCGACATCGGCAGCGACCACCCGCCTCGAGGTCCCGATAAAACAGCTGTTGCGCCGCGCCCCGTTCGGTTTGAGGGGCGCCTTAATCCTGCCTTTACCTTTGTCTCGCATGTGGCCGGAAAATCCACTCAACTGGCAAAACCCTGGCCGAGCCTACAACCCGCTCTTTATCTACGGTGGTGTGGGGCTTGGAAAAACACATCTAATGCAAGCCGCTGGCAATGCTGCTGTGGAACGAGCAACCGATGCCCGAGTAGTTTACGTCCACTCGGAACGGTTTGTGGCCGACATGGTGAAAGCGCTGCAACACAACGAAATCAACAACTTCAAGCGCTACTATCGCTCCCTAGACATGTTGTTAATTGACGACATTCAGTTTTTTGCCGGCAAGAGCCACTCACAAGAGGAATTCTTTCATACTTTCAACACCTTACTCGATGGACAGCGGCAGGTGATCATCACCAGCGATCGGTTTCCTAGAGAAATTTCAGGAGTCCAAGAGCGCCTAATTTCTCGGTTTGGCAGCGGCCTCACCGTACCGATCGACCCGCCGGAGCTTGAAACACGGGTCGCTATCTTGATTAAAAAAGCTTTAGCGCGGGATGTAGCGCTACCAGAAGACGTCGCCTTTTTCATTGCTGAACAAATCCGCTCCAACGTGCGCGAGCTCGAGGGCGCGCTCCACCGGCTGGTGGCTAGCGCTAACTTTACGGGGCGAACGATCGATGTTGATCTTGCTCGTGATGCCCTGCGCGACCTGCTGGATGCCCACCAGCGCCAAATCAACATCCAAAACATTCAAAAGACGGTCGCGGACTATTTTAAGATGCGGGTGTCTGACCTGCATTCCAGAAAACGTAGCCGGCAGATCGCGCGGCCACGCCAGATGGCGATGGCTTTAGCCAAAGAGTTGACCCCTATGAGCTTACCCGAGATTGGTGACGCGTTTGGCGGCCGAGATCACACCACCGTTTTACACGCCCAGCGGAAAATTAAGGCTTTGCTGCAAACCGACCCAAAAATTAAGGAAGACTACCAAGCTTTATTGCGCCAGCTTTTGGGATAACCTGTGGATAACAATGGCCGCTGTCCTATACCGCGCGATAATCTCCATCTATCCACACACTACTAACCAACTGTGCACACCTTAATAACCCGTGTAAGTCTTTATTATTAAATATAATTATTCGTTTTATTAACTTATCCACAGCTGTAATAAACATCATCTCATGAGACTAAGACATGAAATGTAAATTAGATAGAGATACATTAATTGCGCCCCTTCAGTTAGTGACGAATGTCATTGAGCGGCGCCAAACGTTACCTATTCTTGCAAATGTTTGCCTCGAATTAAAACAAGAGGCAATGACGCTGATCGGGACGGACCTAGAAGTTGAGATCTCGCAAGAAGTAGCCGTTGCGAAAGCAGAAACCACCGGGGCCTGTACAGTAACGGCGAGAAAGTTGCTCGATATCTGCCGCGCGTTGCCGGAAGGAAGCTCGATTAGTCTCAATGGATCGGGCGAGCGGCTGAAGCTGCAGTCTGGCCGAAGCCGGTATACATTACAGACCTTGTCAGCAAAGGAGTATCCGCGGATCGAACCGGCCAACTGGGCGACCCGCATTAAACTGCCCGCTGCGACGCTACGCCGATTGTTTGAGAAGACAGCTTTTTCAATGGCGCAACAAGATGTGCGGTACTTCTTAAATGGGGTTTTGTTAGAGTTTTCGGAGCAAAAGGTCGTGGCGGTAGCGACGGACGGGCATCGACTGGCCCGCACCGAGTGTGCGGTAGAACAAGAAGCCGGGGCCACACAGCAAGCCATTGTGCCGCGCAAGGCGGTGCTTGAGATGAGCCGGTTTCTGACGGGCAGCGATGAAGAGATTACCATGGAGATTAACCCTAACCACCTTCGAATAACGCGCCCGGGTGCGGTGCTGACGACGAAGCTCATCGACGGTAAGTTTCCAGACTACCGGGCCGTGATGAACCAGAAACTCACCCGCGAGGCCCAAGCTGAGCGGCAACCGCTTTACGACGTGCTGGCCAGAACCGCGGTGTTGACTAATGACAAATATCGTGGGGTGCGCGTGTCGATAGGATTAGGTGAATTAAAGGTTAGCGCACACAACCCCGACCAGGAAGAGGCCAGCGACGAGATTGCGATTGTTTACGATGGCGACAGCCTAGAAATTGGGTTTAACGTGACATATATAATGGATGCGCTGCGCGCGCTGCACACTGATCAGGTTCAGTTGGCGTTTGAGGACGGTAACAGCGGGTGTTTAATTCGCTCGCCGGGTAACACTACTACCGAATATCTCATCATGCCCATGCGCCTTTAGGTGCTAATTCCGAGGTTTCACGTGAAACAACCAGTTAACCCAAACGTGTTTCACGTGAAACACGCCGTTATGCGGCGGCTATATATTGTATAATACACCTGTTTTCTAAGGGAAAAAATATGTCAGAGCAGCAAAGCTACGATGAGAGCAGCATTAAGGTCCTAAAAGGGCTTGAGGCGGTGAGGAAGCGGCCCGGGATGTATATCGGGGACACGGATGATGGGTCGGGGTTACATCGTATGGTGTTTGAGGTGGTGGATAACGCAATTGACGAAGCGTTAGCGGGCCACTGTACCGATATTGTGGTGACGATCCACGCAGATGAGAGCGCCTCTGTACGGGATAATGGTCGGGGCATGCCCTGCGGCTTAATTAAAGACGAGGGGCGGTCCGCTGCCGAGGTCATCATGACGTATCTACATGCTGGCGGTAAATTCGATCAGAACGCATACAAGGTGTCCGGTGGGCTGCACGGTGTTGGTGTTTCGGTAGTCAACGCGTTGTCGGAGGCGCTTCAGTTAACGGTGTGCCGTGGGGGGAAGGTATACCAGCAGGATTACACACGGGGTGCACCGAGCGCACCCCTGGCGATTGTGGGCAACACCGCCGAGTCTGGAACGGAGGTTCATTTTCGCCCGGATGCGGAGGTTTTTTCAGACCGCATCTTCCACCATGATATTTTAGCCAAACGGCTTAGAGAACTCGCGTTTTTGAACTCTGGAGTGAGGAACCGGCTGGTTGATGAGCGCGCCGGGACGGACGAGGTTTTTGAGTACCAGGGCGGAATAGCGGCGTTCGTAGCGCACCTACACGAGAAAAAGAGCGCCATTCATCCCCATATCTTCGAGATGCGGGGTGTACGTGAGGATATTGAGGTGGATCTTGCCCTTCAGTGGAACGAGTCGTACCAAGAGGCGGTGTTTTGCTACACCAATAATATTCCCCAGCGTGATGGGGGCGCTCATTTGGAAGGGTTCCGCTCGGCAATGACGCGGACGCTGAGTCGTTATCTTGAAGAATCGTCTTTAAATAAGCGAGGGAAAATAGCGATTAAGGGGGAGGACTGCAGAGAGGGTCTCACGGCTGTGCTCTCTATTAAGATGGCCGATCCTAAATTCTCCTCCCAGACCAAGGAAAAGCTCGTCTCATCCGGGGTTCGGAGCCCAATTGAGACGCTTGTGTCAGAGTATCTCGGGGCTTTTTTGCTTGAGCGGCCATCCGAAGCCCGGGCGGTACTAGAAAAAATTATGGATTCCGCCAGGGCGCGTGACGCGGCGCGCAAGGCGCGGGAACTGACGCGCCGCAAGAACGTGCTTGAGGTCGGTGGGTTGCCGGGAAAACTGGCCGATTGTCAGATTAAGGATCCCGCGGAATGTGAAATTTATCTGGTAGAGGGTGACTCAGCCGGCGGTTCAGCAAAACAGGCCCGGGACCGGCGCTTTCAGGCCATTTTACCTTTGAAGGGTAAGATATTAAATGTAGAGAAAGCAAGATTTGACAAGATGTTAGCGTCAGAAGAGGTGGCGACGTTAATCACCGCGTTGGGCACGGGGATTGGTGTCGAGGGCTTTGATCCCGGCCAGTTACGTTATCACCGAATTATTATCATGACAGACGCTGATGTGGATGGCTCCCATATTCGCACGCTGTTGTTGACTTTCTTTTATCGACAGATGAAGGACTTGGTTGAGCGCGGCCATGTGTATATCGCTGAGCCCCCGCTTTACAAAGTGACTGCCCGCAAGCAGGCCATGTATATCAAGGATGACAATGACCTGCAAGAGTATGTGTTGGCGGCGGCGCTAAAAGGCGCATCGCTGGGTTCGAAAGAAAACACCGACCACTGGGAAGGGGATGCGCTCCAGGCCTTGTGTGGACAGTATTTCGAGGTGCGAGGCATTGTTGACCGGCTCGGGCGACGATATGACCCGGCGGTGTTGTGGGGTTTGTCTTTGCTACCGGCGCTGCGGGAAGGTGCGGGCCCGCTGTCCTCGAGATTGACCGCGCAGGCGGTAACAGCCAGTGATCATACGGTGGCCTATGAAGCGCGAGTGCAACCCGCCGAGACGGGCCCCGGCTGGCTGCTGGTGGTTGAATTAGAGCGCCACGGACTGAAACGGCAGACGCGGTTGCCCGGCACCCTTTTTTCAACTACAGACTACCAACGCATCGCGGCCTGGGGAGAAATGTTGCGCGCGAACTTCGGCGGGGTGTTACTCGTTCGACGCGGTGAAAAAGAGACCAGCGTCCATAGTTTCGACGCGGCGATCGATTGGTTAATGAGGGAGGCGCGCCGAAGCATCACCATTCAGCGCTACAAGGGGCTTGGCGAGATGAATCCGGACCAACTGTGGGAAACGACGATGGATCCAGCACAGCGGCGACTGTCCCGAGTGACGGTCGAAGATGCGGTCAGCGCCGATCAGGTTTTCCAAGTGTTAATGGGAGATGAAGTAGAGCCCAGGCGGCAGTTTATCGAGGAGAACGCGTTTAACGTTACCAATCTCGATATATAATTTTTATTATATAAATCAGTGAATTACACGAGGTATTGAGAGAACAAAGCGGGGGATGTCCGCATCAAACTCGCAACCATCCTCAGCGACCATTTGGTAGCTGCCTTGCATGGTGCCTACGGGTGTTTCAATCACGGCGCCGCTGGTATAGCGGAAGCCTTCACCGGGTTTCATAATGGGTTGTTCGCCGACAACGCCGTCACCTTTAACTTCTTCGACCTTGTTGTCTGCGTCAGTAATGATCCAGTGACGTGACTTAAGTTGGGCGCTCATTGCGCCGCGATTAATCAGGGTGATGGTGTAGGAGAACACGTAGCGCTCGTCGGCGGGTTCAGACTGTTCAGGCAGGTAGGCGGCTTCAACAGAGACTTCGATATCATAAGCGCTTTTCATCACGGGAATACCAAAGTCGAGGGTCACGAGCAAGCGTAAGAAACGAACGCGATGTTATCTGTTTTGGTCTCGAAGCGCACGGCGGTCAGTGTGCCACCCCACGCGCAGCCAGTATCCAACGCGATGAACCCCGAGCGCGACACCAATCCAAGACTGGACCAGTGACCGAAGATGACCCGCCACGGCGCCAGAGCATCACCCATTAGGTCAAACCAGGGACGAAGGGCGGGTGAGGCGCGCTCAGGCGGCCCCTTTTCAACAAGATCTAGACGCCCGTCAGCACGATAGTAGCGAGCGCGGGTAAAGATGTTGGTTAAGACCCTCAGTCGATCCCAGCCCCGCAAAGAACAATCCCAACGATCGGGCTGATCACCGTATAACTGGTGGAAGAAAGCGCCGCCTGGGTCACGAACCGCCACCTCAACTTCGTGAGCACAGCGCTGTGCGTCGGTTAGGTTCCAGCCCGGCCACAGGCCCGCGTGGACCACAATCGATCGAGTGGTTTCATCACACAACAGCACAGGCTGTTGCTTTAGATAAGCGATCATCGATTCGCGGGCAGGGTGTTCAAGGATATCTAAGAAAGTGTCGTCGGGGCGCAGCTCTCGGGCGCCGGCCGTGACTGCTAGCAGGTGAATATCATGATTGCCCAACACCGTGCTCGCTGCGGTGCCGAGCGACATGATGAGCTGTAGTACGGCGGCCGAGTCTGGGCCACGGTTCACGAGGTCGCCAACCAAAATTACCCGGTCCCGAGTCTGGTCAAACCGTACTTTGTCGAGCAATCGTTCAAGGGCAGAGCAGCATCCCTGGATATCACCTATAAAAATGGTTGCCATGATTGAAAAGCGGGCAGCGCGAGTCGGCGGGCGCGAGCGCCTAGTCTTTAAATAGGTCTTGTTCTAGCGATCCACCGGGCGAATCTGGCGGTGCGCCGTCGTAGATTTGATCCAGGCGGTATTGTCGATAGAAAGCTTGCTCAAAGAGATAAGGATCAGGCTGTTCTGAGAGTAAGGGATCCAGGTGAAGCCGGCCGCTACGGCGGTGAAGAATCAACAGGGAGTACCGAGCCACGTCGATCGCGTGCTCGTCAATCGATGATAATGCATCGGGAAGATACCATCGGGGCAGGATGCCAACGGTATCGCGTAAATTACTGGGGCCAAGCAAAGGCAATACCAAGTAAGGACCATCGGGCAGGCCCCACCGGGCTAAGGTTTGGCCCAAGTCTTCATGTCGTAAGGGCAAGCCAACGGTTGTTGCGACGTCCATCGTGCCGAGAACGCCCACGGTGGAATTAATGAGGAAGCGAAGCCCGGTGTTGGTTGCTTCGCCCACTTTGCCTTGCAACAACGCGTTGGCGGCGGTGGCCGGTTCAGCCAGATTGTCCAGAAAATGCCCGATACTGCGACGCACCATAGCCGGTGTATAGCGTTGATAACCGATCGTTAGCGGCTTTATAAGCGCCTGATCGAGCCCGGCATTGAAGGAGTAACTTGCGCGATTAAACGAGGCTAGGGGGTCATCGGGACCCAGGCTGGGCGTGGCGCAGCCGGTTTGCATAATCAGCAATAGAGCTACGCCAAATAAACCGCTGGAGCGGGCGAAGCGGTTTAAGGAAACGAATTTGACCGCGGCGGTTAACTCCATCCTACTCAAGCCATTGGTTAAAGCGGTCAAGGTCTGCCTGGTCGAGCCGCCCAGCCAGTTGCTCAAGCGCTAGCACTTGTAAAATGTAGTCGTAGCGGGCCTTTAGGTAATTGCGTTTCGCGGCGAAGACATCACGTTGCGCGTCTAACACATCGATGTTGGTTGTTAAACCGGCAGCAAAGCCCTCCTCTTTTGCTTTAAGTGCGTTTTCACCGGCGCGCACGGACTCAGCTAGAGCGCTGACGCGCCGCAGATGACTGTTAACTGTAAAAAAAGCATTGCGGGTGAGGCGGCGAACGTCGCGTTGGTGCGCTTCTAAGTCTGCTCGTACCGCGTTGTGGCGCAGTGCGGCTTGACGCACGCGGGCACCCACGAGATCTCCCTCGTATAGCGGTACCGATAAGCCAACAGAAAGGCTCGTTCGGTCTGACGCGGCGCTTGAATAATCCAACCCGCCATTAAGATTGAGGCTCAACACAGGAAAGCGGGCGGCCTGCTGACGACTGATGTCTTGTTCGGCCACGTACACGCGCAAAGCGGATTGACGTAATGCGAGATTGTCGGTTAGGGCCGCCTCCACCCAGTGTTCGACGGCGTTGGGTTCCGGCGCGGCCAGCGGGACGTCGGTTCGCAGCGGCTGCAGATCAGAGAGGTCTTCATCGACGAGAGCAACCAGCGCCTGGCGAGCATCACGAACCGTTTTTTCTGATTCAATCCCTGAGGCGATGGCATTCTCAAACCGGGCGCGCGCGTCATACAGGTCTGTTCGCGTCCCAACGCCGACAGCCAGTCGTTCTTCTGCCAGTTCCAGTTGGCGTCGGATGGCGCGCTGGTTGCTGGTGGATAATTCGACATCGTCTCGAGCAGCGAGCACGCTGAAATAAGCGTTGCAGACACGAAGTAGCAAACGCTGTTTCTCGATCAGATGTTCGAGGTTGGCAATGCTCGCTTCGTTACGCGCTTGATCGACTGCGATATTGGTCGAGCGGTCGTACAAGTTTTGCTTAAGCGAGACGGACAAACTGAAATTGTCATCTGCCGCCGCTGCCGTGCTCAAAGTGTAGCCGCTGCGCACGCTCAGTTGAGGCCGCACAGCCAATTGCGTAATCGGAACAGCTTGTTGGGCTGCAGCCCTTCGAAAACCCGCGGCTACAAAGACGGGGTCATCGGCCACTGCGTTTTGGTAGACAGTAACAAGGTCAATCTTCGTAGCCGGTGGCGGAGTTGGTGAAGGCGTTTCTGGGGCGGCTGCCGCTTCGGCTGTGTCGTTCGGTTTTTCGACCTGCGGGGCTGTTTCGGGCGCTTCAGGGGGCACCTTGCTCGGCAGGCGCAGTGTTTGTCCAACGAAGATCTGATGACCTGCGCCGAGCCCGTTATGCTGGATTAATTGCGCACAAGGAACGAGGAAAAGCTCAGCGATCTCGCATGCCGTGTCGCCGGGTTGGACAAGGTAGCTGAGGGACTCGGCGCCTTGCAGGGGCGAAACGCTGATCGACAATACGCCGCCAAGCAGCGCGGGTTTGAGCTTGTTCTGTGCCCAAATAGATTTGATGTTCATAAATGAGAATATATGGCAACTAATTGAAATTAAAAGACAAACGACTCTTTTTTCGGTGTATTAACCAAAGGGGGGATTACGGTATCGAACAACGAGGTCATGAGTAGGCCGGCACTTGTTTTGTGATACAACATCGCCTCCATAGCGGGCGCTTCACCGATGATGGCAACCAGCCGTCCGCCAGGAGCCAGCGCCTCGACGAAGGGCGTGGGCAAAGTTGGTAAAGAGCCGGTGATGATGATCGTGTCGTACAGCGCGTCGTCTAGCCAGCCGGTAGCGCCATCACCAATTTTGAGATCGACCGTATCGAAACCCGCGTTTTGCAGGCGCGCGCCCGCTTGTAAAGAAAGGGCCGAGTAGATTTCGACGCTGACGACGCTAGCTGCGCCAGCGGCGAGTAAAGCCGTCAAATAACCGCTACCGGTGCCGATTTCTAGCACGCGGTCTTGGCGAGTCAAAGCCAGTGCCTGTATCAGGCGCGCCTCTACCTTAGGCTGCATCATTACCTGATCGTGGTCGAGCGGGATGCTGAGGTCTGCGAAGGCGAGTGACCGTTGCGCCGGAGTGACAAACTGCTCCCGAGGGACCTGTCTCAGCAAGGCAAGAACACCAGGATCCAGCACATTCCAGGGCCGGATTTGCTGTTCGATCATGTTAAATCGCGCGCGCTCGAAATCCATCTTCGGGCTATCCGATCCGGCTTTATTTAGGGGCGCGCAGTTTAGCACAGCGTTTAGACGCCTTTGGCCGTTTGGGGTGCCACGGCAAACGCCGATAGGCGTCTTCACGATTGACCGGTTTATGGGTGTCGCCTATACTGCCGCGCCTTTGTTGAAGTGCATTTTTTGGGTTGGTTTGGTGTCGCTAAAGTTGTGTTAACAACGCCCCTGCAGCGGTGAAATTGGGCCTCGAGAGAATTGAAAACCATAGTCAGCAATGGAGACGGATCACCGTTGGTCCGAGTAGTGGCCGCACAGGCCGCGCTAGTTTTGGTGTGTTTGCTGGCGCATCTTTTTCACGGCGAGACCATCAGTTTTTCTGTTTTCGTTGGGGCGGGTATTGGCGCGATGGGGGTCGGGTATGCGGCCTGGCGTGTGTTTTGGCGACCAACAGAGCGGGTGCTATCTGGGACAAGTGAGCTGGCGACATTGTATCGGGCTGAAGTTGGAAAGTTGGCCATCATCGGCGGGCTCTGTGCTGTCTTTTTTTTGCTGTCAGAAGCGCCACTGGCAAGCGGGTTGGTAATCGGCTTGCTGTTAAGTATGGTGGTATCCAGCTTGTCCGCGATCATGGGAAAGACGCCACTGGCGTTGATAACGGAATAAGGCCCAAGAAGACATGTCGAGCAACACGCTTACTGCAACGGGTTATATCAACCACCATCTGCAAAACCTGACTTTTGGTCAACTGCCCGGAGATCACGGTTGGGGACTGGCTCACACCGCCAGCGAAGCCAAGGCAATGGGGTTCTGGGCGATTAATGTGGATACGATGTTTTGGTCTATTGCGCTCGGTGTTTTGTTCCTGTGGGCTTTTCGTAAGGCAGCGCGAAGGGCAACCGCGGAAACCCCTACCGGGCTGCTTAATTTTGTCGAGTGGGTGATTGAATTTATTGACGACAATGTTCGGGGCTCGTTTTCTCATAAGAATGACCTAATCGCGCCGTTGGCCCTTACATTATTTGTCTGGGTGTTGTTGATGAACACCATGGATCTGGTGCCGATCGATTGGATTCCAGGCATCGCCAAGTGGCTCGGAATCGAGTACATGAAAGTGGTTCCAACGACGGATCCCAACGCGACTTTTGGCATGGCCTTTGGAGTGTTTGCCCTGACGCTTTTCTATAGTATTAAAGTCAAAGGGCCGTTGGGTTTTGCCGCAGAATTGACGATGCAGCCTTTTCAGGCCGATAACAAGGCGCTGAAAGTGTTGTTTATTCCGATCAACTTTTTTCTCGAGTTTGTTAGTTTGGTGGCAAAGCCAATCTCCTTATCGCTGAGGCTTTTCGGCAACTTGTTCGCCGGCGAGATGATTTTTATTCTCATTGCATTGCTGTTCTCTGGTGGTATAGCGTTGGCGCTGGTGGGTGGTATCCTGCAGTGGGCGTGGGCTGTTTTTCATATACTGATTGTTTTGCTGCAAGCCTTTATCTTTATGACCCTAACCATTGTGTACTTGGAAATGGCCCATAGCCATCATTAAATATTGTCCGGGGTAGATGGTCCCGGGCCTCGGATTTTCGTTACTTAGCGCAAGGAGAAATCATGGAAATTGCATTACTTTACGTCGCCGGTGCCGTCTTGCTTGGTCTGGCGGGTGTCGGCGTTGGGGTTGGTGTTGGAGTGCTTGGCGCCCGGTTCCTAGAGGGCATTGCTCGACAGCCAGAACTATTACCGATGCTTCGCACGCAGTTTTTCATCGTGATGGGTCTGGTAGATGCCATCCCGATTATCGGTGTGGCGATCGCGCTCTACATCATGTTTGCGGTAGTCGGTGCGTAACGAGATTACTCGCTGAGCGGGCAGGAATTACCCAATGAACATTAATGCAACACTGATCGGCCAGACTATCGCGTTTGCGGTGTTTGTCTGGTTCTGTATGAAATTCGTATGGCCACCCATAGTGACCGCTTTGAATGAACGTAAGGCTCGTATCACGGAGGGTCTCGCGGCGGCAGAGCAAGGACGCCAGGAAAAGGCGGCAGCGGAACAACAGGCGCTGAAAGTCACTGATGAGGCAAAGAGTCAGGCGCAAGAAATTCTTCGTCGGGCAGAACGGCGCGAAGCAGAAGTCATTGAGGAAGCAAAGGTAGCCGCTCGCGTGGAGGGAGAACGAATCGTAGCGGCAGCCCGAAGCGAAATCGACAAAGAGGTTAACACTGCTCGCGAAACATTGCGAAAACAGGTAGCAGCGCTAGCGGTTGTTGGAGCGGAGCAGATACTGGGTCGTGAAGTTGATTCACAAGCCCACTCGCAGCTTTTGGATGAGCTTGCAACACAGCTTTAAGCTTTTGGCAAGCTAAGGAATCGACCGCAGTGGCAGAACTTTCAAGTATCGCTAGACCCTACGCACAGGCGGTTTTTGAATTAGCCAAGGATTCAGGGCATTACGGGCCCTGGTCTGAGGAGCTCGAATTTCTGGCGACGGTCACAGCGGACAAAGATATGGCGGCGCTGTTTTCTAATCCCCGAGTCTCGCGGCAACAAGCAGCAGACATAGTCATCGGGCTTTTGGGTGAAGCGGTCGGTGACGAGCCGAAAAATTTGGTGCGCCTCTTGGCGCAGAATCATCGCCTACAGGCGTTGTCGGCCATCGCAGAACAGTATGAAATATTGCGGGCAGAGGCGGAACGGACGATCAGAGCGGAGCTGGAGAGCGCGTTGCCGATCAGCGACGAGGAACAACACCGCATAGCTGGAGCACTTAAGACTCGCCTTGGGCGCGAAGTAGAGCTGGTGGTTACAACAAATCGTGAATTGGTCGGAGGCGCGGTAATTCGTGCTGGTGATCTAGTGATTGACGGCTCGATTCGAGCCCGTCTGGAGAGGCTCGCCGCGGCAGTCAGCGCATGACGCGTCTTTGGAGAACAAGGTGATAGATAGAGGATTATTGGAATGGCGATGCAACTAAATCCCTCGGAGATCAGTGAGCTGATTCGGGCCCGGATCAAAGAGTTTGATGTCGGAGCTGAGGTTCGGACGGAAGGGTCCGTGGTGAGTCTGACCGACGGAATCGCGCGGATTCACGGGCTTGCAGATGCCATGCAGGGTGAAATGCTGGAGTTTCCCAACGATACCTACGGCTTGGCATTGAATCTGGAACAGGATTCGGTTGGTGCGGTGATCTTGGGTGACTACGAGCATATTGTTGAGGGAGACACGGTCAAATGTACGGGGCGCATCCTGGAGGTTCCCGTTGGCGAGGGCTTGCTTGGCCGGGTGGTTGATTCCCTGGGCAATCCGATAGATGGTAAAGGATCTATTGAGGCTGCTGCATCAGCGCCCATAGAAAAAGTGGCACCTGGCGTAATTAGCCGAAAGTCTGTTGATGAGCCAGTGCAAACGGGACTCAAGTCGATCGACAGCATGGTCCCCATTGGTCGCGGCCAACGCGAACTCATTATTGGAGACCGCCAGACAGGTAAGACGGCGGTTGCTATTGACACAATCATTAATCAGAAAGGCACGGGGATTAAGTGCATTTACGTTGCTATTGGCCAGAAGGCATCTTCGGTGGCCGGTGTGGTCAACAAACTCGAAGAACATGGGGCGATGGAGCACACCATCGTGGTCTGCGCAGCGGCGGCTGAATCCGCTGCTATGCAATACATCGCGCCCTATGCGGGTTGCAGCATGGGCGAATACTTTCGCGATAAAGGTGAAGACGCGCTTATTGTTTACGATGATTTGACCAAGCAGGCCTGGGCGTATCGACAGGTCAGTCTGTTGCTTCGGCGCCCGCCGGGTCGCGAGGCTTATCCGGGTGATGTGTTCTATCTCCACTCGAGACTCCTGGAGCGGGCTGCCAGGATTAACGCAGAAGAGGTTGAGAAATTAACTAACGGTAAGGTTAAAGGCCAAACCGGTTCATTGACCGCCTTGCCGATTATTGAGACCCAGGCGGGCGATGTGTCCGCGTTTGTGCCAACCAACGTAATTTCCATTACCGATGGCCAGATTTTTCTTGAAACGGATCTGTTTAATGCCGGTATTCGTCCGGCGATCAACGCAGGGCTCTCCGTGTCACGCGTTGGTGGTGCCGCACAAACAGGGTTGATCAAAAAACTTGGTGGTGGCATTCGTCTTGCCCTTGCCCAGTTTCGAGAGTTGGCGGCTTTTTCCCAGTTCGCGTCTGACCTCGATGAAGCCACTCAGCGACAGTTAGCCCGTGGCGCGCGCAGTGTCGAGGTGATGAAGCAGAAACAGTATGCACCCATGTCTGTTGCCGCGATGGCGATGAGCCTTTTTGCAACCAACGAAGGCTACCTTGATGATGTGGAGGCGAATAAGGTCGTCGATTTCGAGCAAGCCTTGCAGGATCACATGAAAAGCCAACAGGGCGAGTTGCTTGAGGAATTAAATCGGGATGAGGTGTATACCGATGAGGTGGCGGAAAAGATGCATGCTGCACTGAAGGACTTCAAGGAAAACGGCAGCTGGTAGGCCCCGGGACACGAGTGCACTAAGGACTAATCGATGGCTGGCGGAAAAGAAATTCGCACCAAGATCAAGAGTATTGAAAATACTCAGAAGATCACCAGAGCAATGGAAATGGTTGCCGCCAGCAAGATGCGTCGCGCCCAGGAACGGATGCGTGCCGCGCGACCCTATGCGGCAAAGATGCGCAACGTCATCGCACACCTGGCGCAAGCAAGTCTGGAATACAGGCACAGTTATACGCAAGAGCGTGAAGCCAAACGGGTGGGCTTTATCATTATTTCCAGTGACCGGGGTCTGTGCGGTGGGCTGAACATCAATTTGTTTCGGGCGGCTGTTAACGAGTTGTCGACGTGGCAGGATAAGCGCGTCGAGGTGGATGTGACGGTCATAGGCAGGAAGGCGCTTGCGTTTTTTCGGCGGTTCAGCCCGACCATTGTGTCGGAGGTGACACAGCTGGGCGATGCGCCACAGTTTGCTGACCTAATCGGTGCGATCAAGGTCATGCTGGATGCTTATACAGAGGGCCGGATCGATCGGTTGTTTGTTGTTCACAACCGCTTTGTGTCCACAATGTTTCAGGAGCCACAGGTTGAGCAGTTGTTGCCGATTCGTGCGGTAGCGCCAGAGGAAGCGCTCAAGGCGCATTGGGATTACTTATACGAGCCTGATGCACACGCAGTCGTCGATGCTTTAATGACTCGATATATAGAGTCGTTGGTTTACCAGGGTGTCGTTGAGAATATCGCTTGCGAAATGGCGGCCCGAATGGTGGCGATGAAGTCGGCAACGGATAATGCAGGAAACCTGATTGATGAGTTGCAGCTGGTCTACAACAAGGCGCGACAAGCGGCCATCACGCAGGAAATCGCCGAAATTGTTAGTGGTGCAGCGGCTGTTTAGTGATTGTATTGCGGCACCTATTTAATGGGTATTAATACGAAGGGATCATGTTATGAGTACCGGCAACATAGTTGAGATTATTGGCGCGGTGGTTGACGTTGAATTTTCACGCCAGTCCGTGCCCAGGATTTACGACGCGCTGACTGTCACTGATACCGGGTTAACGCTAGAAGTGCAGCAGCAACTGGGTGACGGCGTTGTGAGAAGTATTGCGATGGGTTCTAGTGACGGGCTCAAACGTGGTCTCGCGGTGAGCAGCACCGGCGCGCCGATTACGGTTCCAGTCGGGGAAGCAACGCTTGGTCGGATTCTCGATGTGTTGGGTAACCCCGTGGATGAAGCAGGCCCCGTTAGCGCCGAACATCAACTGCCAATTCATCGCAAGCCCCCGAGTTACGCTGATCAATCGCCCACGGTCGATGCGCTTGAAACGGGGATTAAAGTCATTGACCTCATTATGCCCATCGCGAAGGGTGGCAAGATTGGCCTTTTCGGAGGTGCGGGGGTTGGCAAAACCGTCACCATTATGGAGGTGATCAATAACATTGCGAAAGAACATGCCGGCCTGTCAGTGTTTGCCGGTGTCGGGGAACGAACGCGGGAAGGCAATGATTTTTACCACGAGATGAAGGAATCCGGCGTCCTGGACAAGGTGGCGATGGTTTTCGGCCAAATGAACGAACCGCCGGGTAATCGACTACGCGTCGCGCTGACCGGGTTGACGATGGCCGAACATTTTCGAGAAGAAGGCCGCGATGTCTTGTTGTTCGTCGACAATATCTATCGATACACCTTGGCGGGGACTGAAGTTTCGGCGCTACTTGGCCGAATGCCGTCCGCCGTTGGTTATCAGCCAACGCTGGCAGCGGAGATGGGTATATTGCAGGAGCGAATCACCTCGACACGAACGGGCTCGATCACGTCTTTTCAGGCGGTTTATGTCCCCGCCGATGATCTCACCGATCCCTCGCCCGCGACGACGTTCGCACACCTCGACGCGACCTTGGTGTTGTCCCGCCAGGTTGCAGAGCTCGGTATTTATCCGGCGGTGGACCCACTTGATTCAAGCAGCCGCCAACTTGATCCTCTTGTTGTTGGGCAGGAACACTACGATACAGCGCGCGCCGTGCAGGGCACCTTACAACGGTATAAGGAGCTTCGCGATATCATTGCCATCCTTGGTATGGACGAGTTATCTGAGGAAGACAAGCAGATCGTTGGCCGAGCGCGCAAGATCCAGCGGTTTTTGTCGCAGCCGTTTTTTGTTGCAGAAACGTTCACCGGCTCCCCGGGTAAGTTTGTATCACTCAAGGACACCATACGCGGGTTCCAGAGCATTCTTGACGGCGAGCATGATGCGCTTCCAGAGCAGGCCTTCTATATGGTTGGTGGCATCGAGGAAGCGATAGAAAAGGCCGCGACCGTCACCTGACAAAGCGTCACGAGTCTGTAATGGCAAATTCAATCAAAGTTGAAATCGTTAGCGCCGAAGAAGAGATCTGGTCTGGCGAGGGTGTAATGGTGTTTGCGCCGGCTGAAATGGGGGAAATCGGGATTGCGCCGCAGCACGCGCCATTGCTGACACGACTTAAGCCTGGAGAGGTACGCGTGCAGCTGGAGTCTGGTGAGGAACAATTTTTCTATGTTTCCGGCGGCCTGCTGGAGGTTCAGGGGCACGTGGTGACGGTACTGTCAGATACTGCACTGCGAGCTAAAGACCTCGATGAGTCCGCTGCGCTCGAGGCACAGAAACGCGCTGAGCAAGCACTGACCGATCGCGCTTCCGATTTGGAATTGGCGCAGGCTAAGGCGGAATTGCTCCAAGCGGCTGCTCAGTTGCGAGCTATTCAGCACCTTCGGTCGAAGGGAGGGCGGGCCTGACGGGCCGTGGCTGGCGTTCGCCGGCTTACTACTGATGTCTGAGCGCATCACACCGCATAAATTGGTATCGATCGCGTATACCATTCGCGACAGTCGCGGTGATATCGTTGAACACAGCGAGTTACCAATTTCCTACATCCACGGCCTTAATGACGAACAATTATTTCCAAAAATCGAGCGTGCGCTGGACGGCCTTTCAGTGGATGAGCGAGCTGAAGTTCACCTGTTGGCGAGCGAGGCCTTCGGTGAGCACAACCCTGATTTAACCTTCACCGATCAGATCGAGAACGCGCCCGAGGAACTGCGTTTTGTCGGGGCTGAATTAGATGCAGAGAGTGACAACGGTGAAGTGTTGAACTTTCGGGTGACACATATCAACGGTGATGAGATCACGATCGATGCCAATCACCCGCTGGCTGGTGAAGACGTGACATTTGTTTTGCGGGTTACAGAAGTTCGTGACCCGACGCTGGAAGAAATTGTAGCGATTGGTGACACCGTCATTCATTAACGCAGTGTCGAAGGCCTTAGTGGCCCGGATTTCCTGTCGAATTGAAGTAATATCCCCGCATGACTATTGAAGTGATCGTACTCGCGGCTGGACGGGGTACGCGCATGGCCTCCTCCTGCCCCAAGGTGTTGCATACACTGGGCGGACGGTCTTTGCTCGATCACGCGCTTAACACAGCGCAAGCGCTGGAACCCAGCCACATTCACGTTGTCGTCGGTCCGGAAAATGAGTCCTTGGCTGAGGCACAAACCCGCGGCACTTTAATCTGGCACATTCAGAAGGAACGACTAGGGACGGGACACGCGGTCGAGCTGGCAATGTGCGCCGTGCACGAGCCCGCAACCGTGCTGGTGCTCTATGCAGATATGCCTTTAGTGCGGGTTGATACGCTAAGAGCGCTTTGCGCGCAGGCGCAGGATAATCGAGTGGTTATGCTTACAGCCTGCCTGGATGTGGCGGATGGGTTTGGTCGGATTATCCGGGATAAGACCGGTGCGGTTACAGGTATTGTTGAAGAAGCAGACGCTACGGTAAAGCAACGGGCAATTCGGGAGGTGAACACGGGGATTCTTGTCGCTCCCGCTAGGCGCTTGGGCCAATGGTTGGCGGGGGTCGGAAATGGCAATCAACAGGGGGAACGATACCTAACGGATGTCGTCGCCATGGCCGTGGCTGATGAGGTTGACGTGGTGGCGCATGCGGTTGCTGATCTTGATGAGAGTCTCGGTGTTAACGATAAGGTACAACTGGCTGCGGCCGAGCGGGCGCTGCAGCGCCGTCAGGCACACCAGCTTATGCAGGTAGGACTGACACTGCGCGACCCGGCGCGATTTGATCTACGGGGCCAAGTGGTATTTGGCAGTGATTGTGTAATTGATATCAATGTTGTCCTAGAGGGGTTGGTTGAACTGGGCGAGCGCGTCACGATCGGCCCACATTGCCAGGTGAGAAATGCGCGACTGGGGGATGATGTGGTCATCCATTCGAATTGTGTAATCGACGGCGTCAAGGTGGGTGCTGGTGCTCAGATTGGGCCATTTGCCCGTCTTCGCCCCGGGACTGATCTGGCGGAGAATGTGCGCGTTGGTAATTTTGTCGAGATCAAAAAATCGCAGATTGGTGCTGAAACCAAGGTTAACCACCTTGCCTATATTGGTGACAGTGACATAGGAGACGCGGTCAATATTGGTGCCGGCGTCATCACCTGTAATTACGATGGTGTTGGCAAGCACAAGACGGTAGTTGGCGACGGCGCTTTTATTGGCTCAAACGCCCAATTGGTGGCACCAGTCACCATCGGTGCGGGAGCTACGATCGGTGCGGGTTCAACAATACGGCAGGATGCGCCGAGCGGAAAATTAACCCTGACACCGGGGCGTCAAAAAACAGTGAGTCGCTGGCGTCGTCGACGAGATGATTCCCAGTGAGCTTGTCAGCTAAAAGCAGTAACCCGGAGACGCGCCTGTGTGCGGCATAGTCGGGGCAGTCTCGAACCGGAATGTAGCTCCTTACCTGCTGGAAGGTCTGCGTCGCCTGGAGTATCGGGGCTATGACTCCGCCGGCGTGGTAGTGATTAACTCCGCCGGCAAGCTTGATCGTTCCCGCGCAGTGGGTAAGGTGGTGGATCTTGAAAACAGCTTATCAGGCCGGATACTGACCGGATATACCGGTCTTGGACACACGCGCTGGGCAACGCATGGGAGCGCAACCGAGCCCAATGCCCACCCCCACATCTGTCGAAACTCTCTGGCGTTAGTGTGCAACGGCATTGTCGAAAATTACGAGAGCCTGAAACACGCCCAGCGAGAAGCGGGGCTTCGGTTTTCATCGGACACCGATACCGAGGTGGTGGTGCATCAGATCTATCTTCACGTAGCGAGCGGCCTGGATCTGGTGGCTGCGGTGCGCGCAACGATGCGGGAGCTTGAGGGCAGTTATGCACTGGGTGTGGTTTACGTGGGTGATCCGGATCGTTTGGTGGCGGCGCGCCAGGGGCCGCCGCTTCTCATCGGTCTCGCCGACGGCGAACACCTGATTGCCTCTGATATCTCCGCGTTGTTGCCGGCGACCTCGCGCTATCAGGTGCTCGAAAACGGTGATATTGCTGATATTCGTCAAGGGGAATGCGTTATTTTTGACCGCAACGGGAACGAAGTCGACCGACCAGTGCACACCAGTCGCCAGAGCAATGGCGTGATTTCGTTAGGTAACTACCAGCATTTTATGCAGAAGGAAATCTACGAACAGCCGCGGGCTGTAGCCGATACGCTCGAAGGGCGGCTGGGGGGTGATCGATTGCTCGAAGAAGCATTTGGCCCAATGAGCAAAAAGGTATTGGACCGCGTTCAGGCGGTGCAGATTATTGCATGCGGCACCAGTTACCATGCTGCGCTTGTCGCGCGGCATTGGCTCGAGTACGTTGGTATGCCGTGTAACGTTGAGGTCGCGAGCGAGTTTCGTTACCGCCGTCACGCATTACAAAAAGAAACGCTGGTGGTGACCATTTCTCAGTCCGGTGAGACGGCAGACACATTAGCGGCGTTGGAGGAAACTAAAAAGCTAGGCCTTCGCGACTCGTTGACGATCAGCAACACGCCCGAGTCTTCTCTCGTTCGCGAGTCGACACTGGCGTTTTTGACACATGCAGGACCGGAGATTGGTGTCGCCTCGACCAAGACATTTGTTGCTTCATTAACTGTGCTGATGATGTTGTCACTAGCGTTGGCTCGCCGGCACGGTTACGACGAGGGGTTTGAGGCCCACATCGTCAACCAGTTACGTGCGCTGCCGGCGGCGCTTGAGGAGGTGCTGCGCCTTGATTCGGAGATCAAGCGCTTGGCGCCAGCGTTTGCCCGTTGTCAAAACGCCCTCTTTGTGGGTCGCGGCGCCCATTACCCCATCGCATTGGAGGGGGCATTGAAGCTTAAGGAGATATCCTATATCCATGCCGAGGCCTATCCAGCCGGCGAATTGAAGCATGGACCCCTGGCGCTGATCGATGAGGAGATGCCCGTTGTTGCCGTGGCCCCCAATGACCAGTTACTCGAGAAACTCAAGTCAAACATCCAGGAGGTTCGGGCACGCGGCGGGCGGTTATTTGTTTTTGCCGACCCCCAAGCTGGATTCGAGGCCGAAAACAATATGGATGTGTTGCATGTCGCTCCGGTAGACAGCGCCGTTGCGCCGATCATATACAGTGTGCCGCTGCAGTTGCTGGCATATCACGTGGCATTGATTAAGGGGACCGACGTGGATAAACCGCGCAATCTCGCTAAATCGGTTACGGTGGAGTAGTTTCGTTTGGCGGCAAGTTAATCCACCAATCTAACACGACCGATGTATTTTTTACCTTCATTGTAGAAGTCCGTATATCTAATCTCTGGGTTTCACCATATTCCTCGTGTCAGCAGTTTCTATACAAGACCATATGCGGTTTTCGTAAGGATGGGTGGAACTATCAACAGATTGCGGATTGGTTCAATAGCAACGATTACAAGACCACCCGGGACAAGAAGTTCTATAACTCCAGTGCCCATTCCATCGTCAAAAAGAAGAATGCCAGGGATGCGACATTGTCTAAAAGGCACCCTTGGACAATATCAGATTTCGCAATATCCTTTGTGGATAAAACTTTGATCAACTTAGACTGAGGGTTGGAACAGAGAGCACAATCCAGATTTCCCTAGCCTCGAATTTTGTGCCAAACTATTTCTAGGAGATTCCGAACCACCACCATCTGCCTAATTCTTGTGGTCCTTCTTGGTTCAACTGCCAAAGCAGAAATAGTCCTTTATTGCCAATTAGGTTGTCTTTTGGATTATTACAGACTATGTTTTATCGAACGTTATACCGTAGTATTTTCTTAATTGGAGGATAGAAAAATGGCAAAGAAAATAAGTATTAAGCATGAACAAAGTGGAATGGTAAAAACTGGGTTTTATGGTTTTAGTTGGACATACCTTTTCTTTGGTTGGTTTGTGCCCTTGTTCAGAAGTGAGTTAGGTGTGGGTGCACTTCATCTGCTATTTACTTTTGTTACCTTGGGATTTTGGCAGTTTATCGTCTGTTTTTTATACAACAAGCAGTATATGACAAGAATGTTAACAAGTGGTTGGGTTCTTGCTGGGTCTGATTCTGACAACGTTCTTGCTGGTAATGCACTAGGTGTATCCACTAAGTAGACCAACCGTGGTAATGGAAGACCCCAATTATGAACTAGTGAGCATGAAGTCTTAAGGGGAGCGGAAAATGGCAGATTCGGTACCGAAAAAAGGGCAGTAGTGGTACTGACCTTTTCTGGAAGGGGCATATCTGTCTGGGGCAGATCTGATGGATCCAGAGACATATAAAATACTTTACCGTACAAAATTCTTGGGGGGAGAGCACAATTCAGGTTGCTAGCAGACGATTAAAATAGAAGAAACCACCAAGGACATCCAACCCCCAGGATGTCCTTTATGTTGTAGATTAAATACTATTAACCAATAGGTTATATTCTCGGATCGAAGAATATTCCTCTAGGCAGAAACAGGTAAAAAAATGACCCGACTTGCTACCAAACGAAAAGCATTTGTGACGGTGGAGTAGTTTCGTTTGGCGGCAAGTCAACTATGGAAAACAAAACAATTTCTGCCAGGCTAGAAACAATTTACGAGCAAATAAAGAACTATCCAACACCCATAGCAGGGTGTGATGA
>LWDU01039144.1_pt1 | contig 21853 bp, 27 predicted proteins | sample 727161 | NCBI WGS metagenome assembly LWDU01 (sample SAMN04566230, study PRJNA314399) | hydrothermal vent metagenome | isolation source: deep sea hydrothermal plume seawater | place: Mexico: Gulf of California, Guaymas Basin | collected 2004-07-11
CCCCCGAAACGCTTGGCCACGAGGGGCAGGCCTACCCGGTCCTGGAGATGACCATTCAGCAAATATTCTCTACCCAGCCACGCGAGTGCCTGACGCGAAAAATGAGCGAGGCCTATGCCCGGGTCAAATGAGGCCGAGTAGTCGTTGAGGAGGGACATAGTTGAGTGGCTCCGCCTGCTAGGCGTCGGGATCTTGAAGGGTCGAAAACCAGTCGAATTCTTCTTGACGAACCCAGCCCGGCATCCGGCTCCCGCGCTTCATCCGCTCCTGCATGCGCTCGCTGAGTTGGCCGTTCTTCATCATTGCCCCGAAAACAGCGCCCGCGTTGGCATGATCAAAGAAATCCCGTTGCCAACTCCACTTGAAATCGCCCGCGTAACGAAACCAACTTCCGCCGGTTCCTCGTATCTCGTAGGGCTTGCCGTCGGGGTCCATGACCGGGGCGATCTGGCGCCAGATGCCCATAAATTCGCCCTTTTCGTCGTCGATCAATCGGCGAACATAGGGGTATGTCCAGCGATCGAGTCCATCCATCTCGGTCCCGAATACCCAGTCGTGAATTTCCTGGCGACCGTGCGCGGCAAATTCCCACTTGGGACCATTGTTCCAGCTATAGATCGCGTCTTCGGTGTAAAAGGAGGACATCTTCGACCAATCGCCCGTCTCTCCCGCCTCATCGTTGGCGGCGACCCAGCGGTCGACCATTTCCTTGATTTCATTCCGGGGGAAACCCGACATCATCTCTCCTCTGCATGTGACTTCATGAATAGAGCCCGAGTGGGGCAGTGCTTGATCGCCAGGGCAACGCGCTGGCGCATTTCGGCGTCGGGATTGGGAACGAGCAGGACCACCTGGTTTTCATCCCGATCAACCTCAAAAACTCCGGGCGCTTCGTCCGCGCAAACACCGTGGCCCTGACAGAGATCCCGGTCCACGCGGATCTCAAAACTTTCGCCCAACGCCGAATCCGCTCCGGGCTCGCCTGCCTTTTTCTGGGCGCTGGGTTTCGGCTTTCGCCGCCGATAGAGCACCCGACAGGGCTTTTTGAGCTGAACCACCATTTTCGAATGATCATTTTGATAGCTGTCCGGGCTCTGGGCCAACTCAAAGACATAACCCTGAAGAAGTTCACTGAAAATCGCCTTGATCTGCATCATGGCAAACGCCGAACCTACGCACCGATGGCGGCCCGCTCCAAACGGAATCCACGCAAAGGCCTGCTTGTCCTCTTCCCGGCCCGGGCCGTAGCGGTCTGGGTCGTAGCGGTCTGGCTCCGGAAAACACTCGGGCATTCGATTCGAGACCGCCGGAGATACGCCTACGAGTTTCCCCGCTGGAACGGTATATCCCTTGTAGTGGAAGTCCTGCATGACTTTGCGCATCAGAATGATCAGGGGCGGGTGGAGGCGCAACGCTTCTTGAATCCCATGCTCTAGCTTCGGAATTTCTCGCAGGGCCTGGTGGCTTACGTCCCGCCCGTCGGCGTAGATCTCGTCAAGTTCGGAGACCACAGAGTCGAGAACATTTGAATTCCTCAGCATCTCGATCAGCGTCCAGGCCGCGCTGCCCGAGGTCGTATGGTGGCCGGCAAACATCAGCGATATGAACATTCCCGTGATCTGGTCGATGGTGTAACGCGAATTGCCCGCCTGATCCTTGAGCCCGAGCAACACATCGAAGAGTTCGGGGGTCGCATCGGGGTTCTTGCGACGACGTTCGAAAACCCCCGAAAGCAGGCTCACCAACTCACGCCTGGCCCGGTCTCGGGCTCGAAATGCAGGCAATGGCAGGTTTGGATTCACGTAGGCAATTGCGTCGGTTCCCTTTTCGAGTTCGTAGAAGGCGCGAAAATATTCAGGGCTGAGCTCTTCGCGGAATTCCTTCCCAATCAGACAGGCACTGGATGTGTAGATCGTTAGTTCCGAAAAAAAATCTAAAAGATCGATCTCACCCGACTCGCCAAGACCGTCCATCATGCGACGAACTTCTACAGAGATAGACTCAGCATGGCCCTTCATGAACTTGGCCGTGAGGGATTGATTCCGGAGGGCTTGCTTTCGCTGCTCCGGGGTTCCGTCGAAGACCACGCCCTTTCCAAAAATCGGCGTCATGAAAGGGTAGGCGGCGGCTTGGTCCAATTGCTCGTCGGTGCCGCGAAAGAAGGCTTCCTGGGCTTCTTCGCCGGTCAGCATCACCACGCGATTGCCGGCAAAGTTGATCTCGCCGATCTCGCCCAATTCATCTCTCACCCGCTGAAAAAGCGCGATGGGATCCTTGCGCAGGGCTCCCAGATGCCCGAGCAAGGGCCAACCCCCGGAGAGCACCGGCGGAGCTTTTCCTGCCAGCGGGGTTCGAACCGCCGCGGTCACCGACTTTCTCCAACCACACTCGGGAACTCGGCAGAAACCACCCCAAAACCCATTTTTTCGTCGGGGGAGACCGGCACCTCTTCGCGCAATCGGCGGAAGAAGGGGTAGAGGTCTTCGTAGAACTCGTACGCGTAGGGGCAGAATTCAAGCACGAAAGAAAACTATCCAATTTACAATTCATCTGCAATGTAAATTATGATAGCCTCGACAACGATTTGAGCCGCTGAGAAGGAGCACCCATGACCGTCCGCTTGGTGACCGACCCCGCAGTCCCCCCCCGCGTTGGCTTTATTGGCCTCGGCAATCAGGGCAAACCCATCGCGGCCCAGCTGGTCGCGGCTGACTTCGAAGCCTGGGTATACGACCTCGACCCGGAGCCCGTGGCCGAGCTTGCTGCCCTGGGCGCTCACCCGGCCCAAACGCCTCGGGGCGTGGGCGAGAACGCCGAGCTCGTGGGTGTCTGCGTGCCCGAAGACGCCCACGTGCTCGCGGTCGTCTCCGGGGCAGACGGGCTGATTGCCGGTATGCGCCCGGGCGGTGTCATCCTGATTCACAGCACAGTCCTTCCCGAGACAGCCCAGGCCGTGAGCGAGGCGGCCAGCGCCAAAGAGATCGCGGTCCTGGACGCATGCGTAACCGGCGGCGCAGCGCGAGCGCAGAACCGACAGCTCACCTACCTGATCGGCGGGGACGATGCGACCGTGCAGAGGGCCATGCCCTATTTCGAGGCCACCACCGATATCCCAATCATCCGTGCCGGGCCCCTGGGCAACGGGGCCAAGCTGAAGCTCTGCATCAACCTGATTACCTACATCCAATGGGCCGCCGCCTACGAATCCATGGCCCTGGCTCGGGGGATTGGCCTTCCCCAGGAGGTACTCGAAGAAGCGGGACTCTCGAATGGGCAAATGACGGAAATGATGTTGAGCTTCCTGATGAGCCACAAGCTGCCCGAGGAAACCCGGCAAGCCGAAGGGTTTCAAGCGCTGATGCGGGGGCACATGAATATCGCCGAAAAGGATCTCGCCTGGGCGCTGGAACTCGCTCGAAAGTCCGGGGTGTCCTTGCCCGTGGGCTCCCTGGTCTCCCAGTCCATGGCCCGGCTCTATGGCGTTGAGGACGAGGGCCGTCGATGAGCAACCCTCGAGTGGACTTGGCTCAGCGTCCAGTCGAAAGGCGAAGCCACGCCGAGCGAACGGCGGAAACGCGTGGGCGGGTGATGAACGCCGTCATTGAAAGCATCGCCGAAGTCGGCTTCCAACGGACCACCGCCGCGGAAATCGCTCGGCGTGCGGGGGTCACCTGGGGCGCCGTCCAGCACCATTATCGCGACAAGGAAGGCATTCTCATGGCCGTCCTCGAGGAGTCCTTCAAAACATTCGCAGGGGTCCTCGGAACTCCACCCAAGCGGGACACAAGCCTCGAATCCCGCGTGGAACTTTTCGTCCGACGGAGCTGGCAACATTTTCGCAGTACCCACTACCGATCCACAACCCAAATTCTTTTGAACCTGCCGGTCGAAATTGAAATTCCCTGGCGCCGGGAAATGCTCGATGAGTGGAAGCGGATCTGGTCCGGTTTCTTTCCCGAGAGCAACCCCGCCCGGCACCAGAGCATAGATTTAATGGTCTACGCCATCTCCGTATTTACGGGCCTGGCCACCACCACCATGCTCGACGGAGATAGAACGCGCACACGGAGTCGCGAACTTTCCTTTCTTGAGGAGACGCTGGTCCAGCACCTGGGCCCGAAAAAGGAGACCGGGTGAAGGCCGAGGAAGAATTCGAAACGGAATCGCAGACAAGGGCTCCGGGGCCTTGCGACGGGCTGCGCGTTCTTGATCTGACGACAATGATTTCCGGCCCCCTGTGCACCCAGGCCCTGGGTGATATGGGCGCGGATATCATCAAGCTCGAATCGCCGACAGGGGATTCCGCTCGCTATAGCGGTGCGCCCTTTCGCGAAGCCGGTTTTTCGGGTTTTCTCGCCCAGCTCAACCGAAACAAGCGAAGCATCGTGGTCGATCTCAAGTCCGAGGAAGGCCGCCAACTGGTCCTCGAACTCCTGCCCCAGATCGATGTATTGGTCGAAAATTTTCGTCCCGACGTCATGGACAAACTGGGACTCGGCTACCGAACCCTCGAGGCCGTCCACCCAAGCCTGATCTACGTCGCCGTGAACGGATTCGGGAGCGACGGACCCTACTCGGAACTCCCGGCCTATGACCAGGTTCTTCAAGGCTTAACTGGCCTTATGCCCGCCCAGGGAAGCGAGGGTGTACCCGCTCTCGTCCAGGGCGCCATCGCGGACAAATCCACTGCACTCACCGCACTCGCGGGCGTACTCGCCGCGCTTCTCGCCCGTGAACGCGATCCCAAGCATCTCGGCCAGCGCCTGGAAGTTGCCATGATCGACGCCTTTTCGGCATTCGCCCTTCCCGAGGCAATGATGGACCGCGCCTTCCCCCCCCTTCGCAACGAGTTCACCAGCGGAGCTGACTTCTTTCGAACCTGGAAAACCGCGGACGGTTACGTGGTGGGATTGTTGATCCAGGATGCACAGTTCGCCGGGCTCTGCCGCGTGATTCGGCGACCGGATCTGGCCCAGGACCCGCGTTTTTCTGAAATGGTCAAGCGATTCGAAAACTGGCTGCAACTCGTTCCCCTCCTCGACGCCGAGGTCCGCAAGCTTCCCAGCGAAGAGTTTCTCCGCCGAGCACGGGCGGAGGGCGCCCCCTTCGCACCGGTCAATGACCTCGACGAATTTCTGAACGACCCCCAAGTCCTCCACCGAAAGAGCGTCGTCGAACTCATCGACCCCCGCTTTGGGCCCGTGAAATATCTCTCGCCGCCGGTGCGCTTCGAGCGCACCCCGGCCTCGATCCAGCGCCACGCACCGCGCCTGGGAGAACACACCGACGAAGTCCTCAGAGAGTTGGGACTGGATGCGGCCAAGCTCGGGGCCCTGCGCGAAAGCGGAGCGATTCGCTAGACGGGTAATTTCACGACTGCGGAGGCACGCGTCCGGGAGTCGTCCCGGTCGGGGCTCAAAGGCGGGAAATAATTTCGTCTCCGAAGCGACGTATTCCATCGCACTTGTCCTGGCGCGACTGCGACGCGTCGCCATAAAAGAGCCAAGGCACGGTAATCAGCTCGGTCACGCCGCGCTCTTCCATTGCGCGGTATCCGTCGAGGTCGTACACATCGCGAAGCGCTGCGCAGATACCGAAAGGCTCACCCGCCCGACTCGAAGTTTCCCTGAAGGCATGCAGCCGGTCCAGAATCTCGTCGAGTTCATCCCGTGTCTGGATTTCCGAGGCCCAGCCGTCGCAGAGCGTTGCAGCCCGGCGCAGCGCTCGCTCGGAAACCCCGCCGCCATAGATAGGCACGGGCTCCTTGGGCACCGGATTCAGTTGAACCGGGCCGAAATCATAGAACTCACCCCGGTGCTCGACCATACGTCCGGTCATGAGTGCACGGAGGACTTCGATGGCCTCGGCGAGGCGCCGGCCTCGGGTTTCAAAAGGTTGATCAAGGGCCTCGAATTCTTCCCGCATCCATCCAGCCCCCACCCCCAAGGTGAGTCGACCCTGGGAAAAAACCGACGCGGTGGCCACGCTCTTGGCGGCGAGCACCGGATGCCGGAGGGTGAGCACGAGCACGCTGGTAATGAAGCGGATACGCCGGGTCACAGCCGCCATTGCGGCCACCGCGATCAAGGGGTCTGGCCAGGGAGTATTCGCTTCCCACCGCGGCTGGCCATCCTCGGTATAGGGATACGGAGTTTCCAGCTTGCCCGGATGAATGACGTGATCCGACACCACGATACCGCCGAAACCCGCAGCCTCTGCGGTCTCAGCGATTTCGCAAAGATCATCGGGTTCGCAATAGGCGACAGCGATACAGAAATCCAAGGGCGCTCTCCAACACGACTCGTTCGTGGGTCGTCTTCAGCGAAACCGGGCCAGTGGGTCTTGAAGGCCTCCACGACTCGGCTCCACAGCAGTTCGAGAGCCAGCGCCTGAATCATGCTCAGAACCGTGAGCATGACCGAGGGAAACATCTCTGACGCGCGCTGCCGAATCGACTCCACCGAGACTCCTGGATGCCTGCTGCCAGAGACTAGCCCCGGGCCGGTCGTATTCGATGGGCGGGGCTCCAGTTTTCCACGATCGGAACGGTTTGACCCGAGTCATGCCTGTTGTTGCAAACGGGTCGCCGATAGAGTCCAGTATCGGAAGCCTTCCCGGCGGACACTGGAACGGGCGGCACGACGGGCGACTCGATCGCCTCGGAGTTCAATCCATTGGCGTTCAGGCCCTCCCCAACGAACAAATTTCCCATTCAATTCCCAAGCGTTGGAGTCTCTCTCCCATGAGCGGGATCGACCGATCCGCAACGCCCGATTTCGGCCGGGACGCGTTGCCGGGCCCAGAACTACACCAAGTGCTAGCCCGACTTCGCCGGGCGGCGCCGGTCAGTCGGGTGCTCATGGGTGGGCGACCTTGCTGGCTAATCGCTGGGCACGAGGCTCTCAGCCTTGCCTTCCGCGATGAAGTCGCCTTCCCGGCGGGTGAATGGTACCGACGGGTCATCGAGCCGACCCAGGGCCGGACATTTGAGAGCATGGAGGGCGCAGAGCATTTGCTCTATCGAAGGCTCGCTACCCCGGCCTTCCGCTCTCGGGCGGTCGACCGGATGGAGGCCAGCGGCATCGCTGAACTCGCCCAGGAAATGCTGGAAGCGCTTCCAGAGTCCGGCGAATTGGATCTGATGGATGCTTTTGTCGCCCACTTTCCGTTCCGGATAATTTCTCGGGTCCTGGGCATTCCCACCGAAAGGGAAGAGCAATTCGTCGGCTGGGCCCTGGGTATCCTTCGCTTCGACCCGAAAGCGGCTCGCCAGTTCAGCGATTACATGCGACCGGTGATCGCTCAGCGAAGGGAGCATCCACGAGAGGACGTACTCAGTGGTCTCCTCCAGGCCGAAGTGCACGGCCAGCGCCTCAGTGAGGAAGACGTTCTCTCGCATATTCGGCTGCTTTTTTCTGCCGGAGGAACGACGACCCACGATGCCCTGGGCAATCTTCTCTACGCACTGCTGAGCCACCCCGAAGAGTTGCAGGCCGTGCGGGAAAACCCCGAGCGGTTGGCGCTGGCGGGCGAAGAACTCCTCCGCTGGGAGCCTCCGGTCGCGCTGTTGCCCCGACTCTGCCTGACGGGAACGACTCTGGGCGGTGTGTCCATCCCTCCCGAATCCCAGGTGCTCTTTGCCATTTCCGCGGCCAACCGGGACCCAGCACGCTTTGAAGACCCCGACCGCTTCGACCCCGATCGGCGGACCCGGGACAAGCTCACCTTCGGGCTCGGTTCGCATTCGTGCCCCGGGCTCCACATGGCCCGGGCCAACATCCGTATCGCCGCCCAGGCCATCCTGGATCGTTATCCGAAGATCGAACTTGTCGACGAAGTTGGGGCGCGTCCGCGGGGCACCACCCTCCGCGGCCCCCAAAGGCTCGGCGTCCGCGTTCTCGGCTGATCGCGCCGAATTCCGGCGGTTCCAAAACGAAACCTCCCGGCCGATCTCGTCATGCCAAACGGAGCCGCCCGCTCAGTTCCGACCCGGGTCGGAATCGCCTTCGGCGGAGTAGACCCCGGTTCGGAGTCGCTTAAAGCCAGCTTCGAGCAATCCGACCCCCGCCAGCAAGCTCACTGTGATGAAGGCAAAGACGATCGCCCCGGCGTAAAAGCCCAGACCAATACACGCGCCAATGGCGGCCAGAATCCAGATCACCGCCGCTGTGGTGACACCGGTCACAACGCCACCCCGGGAAATAATGACGCCCGCACCCAAAAAACCGACGCCGGTGACAACCTGCCCCAATACCCGAGTGGGATCCGCGTGTTCGTTGCCCGAAAGACCTCCGAGTTCGACGAAAATTGAAGTGCCCAGACAGATCAGGATGCTCGTACGAACACCCACGGGCTTTCCGCGCATCTGCCGCTCGACCCCGATTACCCCACCGGAAAGAACGGCGATCCCCACCCTCAGCCAGAACCCTGCACCCAAGGGGTCAAATTGATCCATCTGCACTACCTCGACTGGTTTTACACTGCACCACCATCGGTGCACGGGAAAGATCAACGGGGGGTCGGACACTGCTTCTGAGCTGGATCGCAGCCCCAGGCCTGGCGGGCACGCACTTCGTAAAGTTGTTGAGCCGACTTCACGCGCTCAGCGAGTTTCAGGCACTTCGGATGAGACGCGGAGAGACTCGAAACACATCGCTTCTTTTCAAGGAGTGCCTCCTCTACCTTGCGATGTTCGGCAGTCACGCAGCCCAGCACGCAGCCCAGCACGAGGGCCCACACAACAGCCCGCACGACGGCCCGCGCGGTCACCCAGAGCGGATACCTCACCGCGTGCTGGGCAGCGCGCGTCATTCTTTGCCCGAAACCCTTGTGTAGCGCGGAACCGTGTAGCCCGCCCCGCTCAGAGCGCTCAGAACATCATCCAGCGAAGCGCTCTCGTCATCGAAACTCACTTTCACCGTATGGGTCTTCATGTCCGTTGAAACCGCGTCTACAGTATCCAAGGATTCGACGGCCGCACGGGCCCTCGCTGAACTGCCTCCTCAGACGACACCGGGGGTCTGGAGCACATAGGTCACTTCGTTCGCCCCGGCGGTGGACGAGAGAGCCAGTAAAAGAACAAATTGGAGCAATGGGTTTTTCATGGGTTTCTCCTCAAAGTAGACGATAGCCCCAGTTTCCTGAAGATTTCCAATGAGCGGCATTCGGCCGGCCCGGTGCTAGCTTTTCTTATACCCCACAGAGGAGAACACCATGGCCAGCATTCATGATTTCGAGATGACTTCCATCACCGGCGAGAGCATTGCGCTCTCGAGCTACGAAGGCCGCATCTGCCTGATCGTTAACGTCGCAAGCAAGTGAGGCCTCACTCCCCAGTACGCAGGTCTGCGTACATTGCACGAAGAAAACAAGGACAATGGTTTTACGGTTTTGGCCTTTCCCTGTAACCAGTTTGGGGGTCAGGAACCGGGCACCCACGAGGAAATACTCGAATTCGTTCAATCGAAATTCGATGCATCCTTTCCGATGTTTGCCAAAATCGAAGTGAACGGGGAGGGCGCCTCCGCCCTCTACCAATTTCTCAAGTCAGGCAACCCAGACGAGGAAGGCAAGGAAGACATCGGCTGGAATTTCACGAAATTCCTGGTCGGAAAAAAAGGCGAGGTAATCGCCCGATTTGGCCCCACCACGACGCCCGAAGAAATCGCGGGCCAGTTGGCCGAGTATCTCTAAGTAGCAATTTCCCCGTCGGCGTTTCCCTTCGGACTCGAGCGAAACCACTCTAACCCTCCCGCCCCAGGAGCCGGTTCTATTTTCGCGCATCCACACTCGATCCGAGAATTCACGAGGCACCCATGAGACGAGCGCTTACGTCTTTTCTATTGTTCCTAGTCCTCGGAGCAGGAACTGCATGGGCCGAGGAGGGGTCGGCTCCTGGTCCTTTTGACGAACTCGGAACCACCGTACTCGGCCCAACCGAACCGCACTGGGTATGGGTAACGGATATTATCTTCCGCCATAGCCAGATCTTCGACGCCGAGAGTGGAAGAATGCTGGGCTCAGTGGATCACGCTCTGGGCGCATTTCCGAGGCCGCCCATCTTTTCGAGCTCGCGAAGCGAGTTCTATGTCGTCGAGGCGAGGTACGAATGGGGCTATCGCGGTAAGCGGACGGATTTTGTCACCGTCTACGACGCGACGACCCTGAGCGCAAAGGGCCAAATCATCGTCCCCACCCAGTCTGCTGAGAGCGCCGCCAATCTCGCTTACTCGGCTCTGCTCGACGGCAACCGAAGCCTCGCCCTCTTCAATCAATTCCCCAGCCAGTCGGTCTCGATCATCGACCTTGAGTCGCGAACCTTCCTCGATTCGATTCCAACCGGCGGCTGTGCGGGGGTCTACGCCACCGGCGCGCAAAGCTTTGCCACTCTCTGCGGCGACGGTTCCATGCAGCGGTTCACGTTTGACTCCGAGGGCAACGCGACCGATTCGGACTCCACCACTCCTTTTTTCAATGCGGTCGAGGATCCGATCATGATGAACGGCGTGCGCATCGAAAATCGCTGGTTTTTCGTTTCTTTCGCGGGCGTCATTCACGAAGTCGACTTTGACCATTCCCCGCCCGGGACTCGCTCTTGGTCCGGGGTAAGCGAAGCCGAAAGGGAGGAAGGTTGGCGACCGGGGGGTCGACAACTCACCGCCGTTCATCGGGGCCTTGAGCGTCTCTACGTCATGTTCCACCAAGGCGGCTCGGGCACCCATAAGGATCCCGGCCCTGAGGTGTGGGCTTTCGATCTCACGAGCCGTCAGCGCACAAGCCGCTTTGTCGTGCCCAACATGGATGCAACTTCCCTGGCGGGTATGCTCGGGTTGGACGGAGGCTTTTCGGGTTGGCTCCTCCAACAGCTTGTCCCGGCCACTGGGGCCGACACGGTTGCCGTCACCCAGGACGCCACCCCGCTGCTACTCCTTCGCAATTCGGCTCTCCCCGTCATGACGGTCCTCGATGCCCAGACCGGCGCGCACCTGCGCGATATCCCGGAGATCGGATTGACAGGCAATCGGCTGGTGGTGCCCCGATGAATCCCCTTCCCGATGGGCTCGACTCGGTTTTTTCGGTGCTGGCCAGAGTCGGCCTCGGCAGCCTCTTCTTCAGCGCGGCCCTCCACAAGGCTCGCGACTTTTCAGGCTTTGCCGGCACGGTTCGGGACTACCGCATCCTTCCCGACTGGGCTTCGGCCCTTGGAGCCAGGTTCCTCGCCTTGGGCGAAGCCGTCGTCGCACTCTGCCTGCTCGTGCCCGGCCTCGACCCCTTGGGCCCACTCGGAGCCCTTGGGCTGCTTGCCGTCTACTGCGGGGCGATCGGGGTCAACTTGGCACGGGGTCGGCGCCACATCGATTGCGGTTGCAACGGATTCGGCCAAAGTCGTCAGACCATCAGCGGATGGCTGCTGGTGCGAAACGCGAGCCTCGGGCTCTTGCCCCTTCTGCTTTTGATGGCCCCCTCCAACGGTCGGCCCCTGGGCTGGCTCGATGCCTTTTCGATCGCCGCTGGGCTCGCTATGGCCTCCCTTCTTTGGTTGGCCGGCCATGAACTCGTCCGGGCGGGCGGATCTGAATCGGGCCTCGGGGAAAGTTCATGACCGATGCCCTCGTCATTTCGAATAGCCTTCTCTGGATCGCTCTGCTGGTCCTCGGGATCATCGTGATGGCGCTCACGCGGCAGATCGGATTGCTCCATGAGCGGTTGGCGCCCATGGGAGCACTGGCTCAGGAACGCGGGCCCGAGGTGGGGGACCCCGCGCCCCCCCACGCACTCACCGATCTCTCGGGGCAGCCGCTGGATCTGGGAGGCCCTTCTCCGGGAGTCCGCACCCTGCTCTTTTTCCTTTCGCCCACATGCCCGGTTTGCGAAACCCTGCTGCCCACCCTGCTCCGAGTAGCCAGGGATGAGGCTCCGGGGCTTCGCCTTGTGCTGGCCAGCGACGGAGACCCCGAAGAGCACCGAAGCTTTCGTGCGGCTAAGGAAATCGGCGATCAACTCTATGTTCTCTCAAGAGAATTGGGATTGGCCTTCGCCGTCTCCAAGCTGCCCACAGCCATCCTGATAGATGACGAGGGAATCGTTCGTGCCAAGGGGATCGTGAACACCCGCGAGCACCTCGAAAGCCTTTTCCTGGCCCATGAACTCGGGGCCGGCTCAATCCAGCAATTCATCGCACAGAAGGAGCCATCGGAAGATTCGGTGGTCCACTTGGAGGTTCGAAGATGAGTCGACTTGATCGTTGGCTTGAAGATTCGGCCCGCGGGCTGGCCCGGCGCTCGGGACGACGCAGTTTCCTGGCCCGGGTTGGGCGATTCTCGGCGGGGCTCATTGGAGCCTCAATGGTTCCCGTTTTGCCCGTCGCTCGCGCGAGCAATGAACCTCGGAGGCTGCCCGACGAAGTCGAAGGACCCGAGGGAGATCCCGGGAGCTGCGAGTATTGGCGACACTGTGCCATCGACGGCTTTCTGTGCGCGTGCTGCGGTGGAAGTGCGACAGCCTGCCCACCCGGGACCTCATCAAGCCCCGTGACCTGGATCGGAACCTGCCTCAACCCCGCCGACGACCAGCACTACATGATCTCCTACAACGATTGCTGCGGGAAGGGTTTTTGCGGGCGTTGTTCATGCAACCGGAACGAGGGAGAGCGGCCCGACTACCACTGGTATCGCGCCAACGACATCAACTGGTGCGGCGGTGCGAGTAGCCAGGCATACCACTGTTCGGTCGCCCGGGTGGTCGGGCTCGCCAGTGAGCAACAACCCGAGCGATGAAGCTTCTCGGCCCCGCCCTGACAATCCTACTGGTGGGGCAATTGGCGGGCCCAGTCCGAGCCGACGAGCCCAAGCCGGCGGGCCCGGGGGTCGCCGAGGACTACGCCCTGCACTGCTCCGCCTGCCATACCGCGAAGGGTGGGGGCACCCCAGGCCTGGTCCCCTCGCTTCGGGAACTCGCACCCCTGCTTGCCCTTCCCGGTGGACGCGAGTATCTGGTGCGCGTCCCGGGTGTCGCCCAGGCCCCGCTCTCCCCTGACCGAATCGCCCGGCTGCTCAACTGGGTGCTCGCCCAGTATTCGGGCCTGGCTGTTGAGCCCCTTTACAGCGCAGAAGAAGTTGAGGTCCTACGTAGGTCTCCCCTACGCGACCCCGTTGGCTTTCGTGCGGCCTTGGTCGCGGCCAGCGGAATTCCCTCGACCGCCCACTAGTGGGCGACAGCAACCTCGATGCGCGTGGATCCGGCTCCCAATCCGGGCACTCGGGCCACCAACTCAAGCCAGGCACCGGCTTCCAGCCCGTCGGAAATCCACTGGGCAAGAACGGGGACAAATCCCGCATCCACGCTCGCGACCATATTGCCCCCCACGGCCACGCGGCCCTCGAGATCCATATGCACGAACCACCAGGGCATCATCTCCTCCATGAACTCGGGTGAGCAGAACTCCATGATTCGGCCATCCAGAGCCCAAAGTTCCTCCGCACTGAAATTCTCCATCATGGCGGGCATCACTACTCGACGCTCCTCGACCAAATGGCACTCCAACTCCCGCTGGAAGAGAATGAGCCGCTCCTTCACTTTCGCGAAATCCGGCCCCGGCCCTGGCTCAGACCATTCTACGAGTTGGGCCAGATGATCTTCAATTTCGCGATGCGGGACCTCGGTACTCAGGGTCGAGCCCGGAGCGCGCGCCTCCAGGGCGGGGAAGAAGAGTTCTTCTTCGAGTTGGGTGTGTGCCTCGAGGATACGCGAGAAACGGGGAAACGAACCAAAGAAGAGACTCTCGTCCCCTTTGACAATTCTTCCGAGATCCCTGACCAGGGCACCGTGGATATGGATGAAGTTGTCTTCAACAGCAGCGAATTTCTCAGGGTTGTACACGACTTGACTCCTTTTTCATCCGTTCATGGGGTTGGTTCCCCAGTTGAGGATTTTTGGGTGACATGAGCGATTAGGCACAGGGGAGTAGCTCGTGCTTGCTCCGACTCCCTGTCGGCCTAGAGCCGAGACATCAGAGCTTTCTTATCCCAATAGGAACGAATCGACTGGATGAATCCATCGTCATTCACTTCGAAAACCGAAGCACCCTCAAAGGTCACTTCAGTTGGTTTCGATCGAAGCATGGCGACACCGGTCCATCGGACCGCCACTTCGTTTCCGCAAACAAAGATGTCGTCCTCCGTCAGCGCCATTTTCTCAAAAATATTCGCAAGCGCCCGAAAGTAGTTGGTGGACTTGTCCCGGACCCGCATAGGGGGTGATCCGACCGGATCCCAACTCAAGGCGTCTTCGTCAAAGAGTTCGTGGAGACGATCGACGTCCATCGTTCGCAGGGACGAAAAATAGGCGCCGACCACTTCACGGACCTGCTCTTCGCTCACCGTCTTGGGCGGCGCCGACTTGGGCGCCGGCGGCGGCGCTTCCTCCAGGTACTGCTCCTTCAGTATTTCGATTTCCGCGTGATCCACAGGTGGGGCCCGATGAACCGGAACGTAACGGTCGACGTATTCGCGCAGGGATTCAGGAAGCTCTTCGTAGTTTTTGAAGCAGCGCGCTGTGGTCTGCATAAGCCCATCCCCCAACCCCGCAAAGGCCGGCAGGGTTCCGTTTCGATTCATCACCATGATGTCTGGGGATGTCGAGGCGTTGTAGGCTTCGTTGAACCAGACCTTCCCCACCGGGGTATCGACCTGGCCAAAGAGGGTCCAGTAAAAAAAATCTGAACCCGCGGATTTGTGGGCAAAGACCTTGTCGTTTTTCACCCGGGCAAGCCCATAGTGGCCGTTGCCATGGGGTCCGCTCAATCCCTCGGTTTCGATAATCAAGCGCCGCCCGCGGTGCTCAAAGCGGGCAACTATGTAGGGATATTCGCGAACAATATGGCTGCCATCGTCTTCCTGGAGAATCTCGTGAGTCACCGGATCGCGGTAGAGAACGATCGTGCGGCAGATCGCCTCGGCCGTATTCTCGTCGTGGGCGATCAAGCGATTGCTCACCAGAGCCTCGACGTCCGCGATGATCTCGCCTCCGGGATGGCGATAGAGTTTTCCCAGGCTGTGCCAATAAATCGGGGAGCCGGTGCCCACATCAAAGCGGATAAACTCGCGAAATGCTTCTTGATCGAATCCGTGGTCCGCATTTTCCGGGGCGCTTTCGCCGCCAAGGGTTGTAATTTCCATGATGAGTTCCTTTTCTCCAAGGTTTAGATACGTGGTGATAATTGCTGAATGGATGGGAATGAGACGAGATCAGTAACTGACGGCCTGGCGCTGGGAGAAACCCGTCGGCACGAGCTTGGCCAGTGCGCGGATCCAACTTCCGTCGAGTTCTTCAAAGATTTCCCGATTCAAATTAAAGACCCTGTTCGACTCGGCGATAATTTCATCGCCCTGTTTCTCGCTGATGGGCAGGGAGTCCAGGCGCCGGCGAAAGGTATTCTTGAATTCCTTCACATCAGAAATTTCATCGAAGTGAAAGAATCGGAATCCGTCCTCTCCCTGGGCGTTCAGCGATCGACGAACCACTCGCTCGACGACTTGTCCACCTGAGAGGTCGCCCATGTAACGCGTGTAACTATGAGCGACCAGAAGCGCGGGGTCGTTTTTCCCAACCCAGCGGATGCGCTCGAGGTATCGCTGGCGGGCCGACGTGAATGCCAGTCGCCCTTTCCAGGCTTGGCCCCAAAGCGCATCGAGATCCTGTTCAAGGGCCCGGGTTCGGCAGAGGGAGGAGAAGTAGACACTTTGGACGAGGGGGTGAGCTTTGTTGCGCTCGAGTTCCTGCTCCATCGCGCTGTAGATGATGTAGAGGCCCGTCTGCATGTTGCGATAGCTTTCCTTGTCCACGGCACCGCGAAGAATGCTTTTCACGAAGCTCGTGGATTCGGTGATGCGATGCGCCTTTGCAGTTTCTGCTCGGATCTTCTTGGAGAAACTCATGGGCGCCGCCTTCTCGGCGGGTGCCAAAGGAATATCAATCCGGCCCGTGGTCGGTTGCGGCACACGTTTCGCGGACCGTGGTCCAGGGCTGTTGGACAGAATTGAGGCGAATGATGGCAAGCTGCTCATGTCAGAAACTCCTTTTTCTGTTGGCCGAGTGAAAGGCCGAATGATTGAGTTCCGTTTACGGATGGCCCCTCTTTGAATTTCGCTGAGGCGTCAACCATTCCGGCATACTTGGAGTAGATGTCGGGCAGCAACCGGGAATCGGATCAGGTGGGCGGAAACTCTCCACCCGGGCAACGTGAGGGCCCTCAGAGCCCGGCCGGGGGCGGGGGCTTGGTGGGGGGCCCACGCGTGACCATCGCGCCAAGCCGAAGAGGCACCCTCGAGATCGGTCTCCGGGTTGATTTCAACCCGGGGCTTTCTCAGAGGGCCACAAACACTCCCCGGGCGTACCGAGTGAACTCGGGCGAGCCACCGCGCCGAGTTATCACCGCAATATCGGACGCCAGCGGATCGTCCAGAAACTCGGCGAGATGCCTTGATTCGCGCACCCTCGTCAGCAGACCCGGGCGCGCGCGCCGGATGTCATCCGATGCGAGCCGTGCTTTCGGGCTCGGCGATCACCGAGTTTTCAATTTCGCCCAGCCCCGATATGGCAATCTTCACCACGTCGCCGGCCACCAGAAATTTCGGCGGCTTCATGACAGCACCGACACCGCCCGGCGTGCCTGTCGGGATCACATCACCCGGCTCCAGGGTAAAGGCCGTGGAGAGATGTTCAATCAGGGTGTGGCAATCGAAAATAAGGTGCTTGGTGTTACTCGACTGACGGAGTTCGCCGTTCACCCATGTGCGCACGTCTAGGGAGTGGGGATCCGGAACCTCGTCCGAGGTCACAAGGGCCGGACCCAGCGGGCAGTGGGTGTCAAACGATTTGCCCATGGTGAAAGTGGGCACACGGATCTGCCAATCTCGCACCGAGACATCGTTGCAAATCATAAAGCCCGCAATAACTTCGTGGGCGCGCTCCTTGGGCACGTGACGGCAGCGCTTGCCAATCACCATGGCCAGCTCACCCTCGTAGTCCAGGGCACCGGACGCCCGAGGGAGGTGGAAGGGGGCATGGGGCGGGTGGGCTGCCGTGGACTGTTTGTTGAAAATCATGGGAAACTTGGGAGTCTCCATGCCGGCTTCCGCCACGTGGTCCGCATAGTTGAGACCCACGGCCAAAATCTTCGGAGGTCGCAAAATGGGCGACTCCAGGCTCACGTCGGTCAAGGCGAGGCGCGAACCCCCGGCGTCCAGAGCGGCGCGCGCTCCCTCGAGAGCGGCATCGCCGGCCTCGAGAAAAGCGACCATCTCTGTGGGCAAGTCGGGCGCAGCCGCCTGAAGATCGACGACCCCTTCGCCATCAAGAACTCCGATGCGGGTCGTTCCGCTCGCGGTAAACGTGATCAGTCTCATGCTGGGTGTGTCCTCTCGGAATGCGGCACCAGAAACCCTTGAGCTGCGGCCTTTGCCGAAACCAGAGAGTTTCTAGCATTTATTAGACGTTTGTCTAGAATGATATTGAGCCCTCTCCAGGGGAGGAAATCGTGGTCTCGGCCGCCAAAAACCCAAAGCGCGATTCGAGCCCGGTTCGCGGAGGCGATGCGGTTCGCCGTGCCCTGGTCGAAGCGACGGCCCGCGTCCTAGCCGAAGCCGGACCGAGTGCCGTCTCGGTGCGCGAAGTAGCCCGACTGGCCGGGGTCAACCACGGCCAGATCCATCACTACTTCGGGGGGAAGAGGGGCCTGCTCAAAGCCACCATGCGCCATCTCGCTTCGGACCATTTGGCCCATGCCACCGAGAGCTCCGTGGAGACTTCGATCCCACGAGCCCTGCAGCTCGCCGACGATCCGCTGTACTGGCGAGCCATCTGCCGGTGCGTCATGGAGGGCGACCTGGAACTCGCGGGCCTTGAAGTGGACGAAGGCATTTCCGTGCCCCGCCGTGCGCTCGATACCCTGATGACTCGTCTGGAAATTTCCGATACCGACCTCGACTTCAAGGCGAAATTTGCCGCGATCGCCGCACTTCAACTCGGTTGGGCCGCCCTCGAAGACTTCGTCCTGTTGATCAGCGATGTCGACGAATCCGAACGCGAAGCCGTCCGCGATCGCGTCAAAGTCATTATCTCGAATTGGTTCGGTCCGCTGCCCGCTCCCTAGAACCGAAAGTCCACCGCATTCCCACACGATTGGCTGGGTCGAAGCCCTTCTCCGCTTCCTTCGCCAAGGTTTTCCGCATTTCCGGTCTCTGGTTTTCGGCAGGGATCGGAACGAAACCAATGCTCGCATAGAAGGGCGCGTTCCAGACAACGTGGCGAAACGTGGTGAGGGACAAAGAAGAAAAACCCTCGGATACCGCCCAGCGGGCCACGTGATGAACCAGCGCACGTCCGAGTCCGCGCCGACCGTGCGCCGGCAGCACATTGAGTTCTTGGAGATGCGCCGATCCGTCGAGCAGGATCGCCGCCGCGAATCCCACCGGCTGCCCCCCGGTGCGCACGACCCAGAGACGGCCAGCCGAAAAGGTCTCCTCGAAAAAGCGCCGAGGAAGCCCCGCCTCGAGAAGTGAAGGGGGCAGGTCTTCCGCCGAGAACAGTTCTGCCGCAGCCCTTTCGATCCGAATCAGTTCGGCGAATTCAGAGGGCTTCGGTCGATCGATGCTGTCCCCCGGAGCAAGCGCCTTCCCCAAGGCCGATTGCGATCTCTCCCCGGGCGCAGACGTCACAGAAGACCGTACTCTTCGCGCAACTCGGCCAGGGGACGCGCCCAGCATTCTTCCCAGTGAACGGCCATCAGGGGCTTCGCGCGACGGCCGAGGGCCCAGCCTTCCGTAACAGCATCCATTACCACCGGAAGGAGTTCGGGCTTGTAGAGCACCATCTGAAGCGGGCGGGTCGCAATAATCATGGAGGGATACGGTGAGGGAATCTGCGCAACGGTAAAGCTCACCACACGCACTTCTCCCAAAGGCGTCGTATCGAAGCCGGTCAGTACGTGGAAGAGGTCATGCAATTGAAACCCCCGTTCAGCCAGATAGCCCACGTCTTCGCTCCGGGCAGAGTGGGCTTCGATGAAGGCGGACTCGCGGAGCAGGTTTACATCGAGATTGTTGTCGCACAGATAACGAGCGAACTCCCGGCCAAGGCTTCCCTCGGCCAGAGACCCGAGATAGTCCGTGTCGGGAACTGGGCTCAGATAACGCTCTTTCAGCATTTCTTCGGCCACAGGGCTGCTGCGCGCCAGGGTGTCGAAACCCAATTGAGCGCGAGGGGAACCGAAGCGCGCGGATCCCAGGATGCCAAGGATTCAAGCAGCCCTTGGGCAAGTTCCGGCGCGAGTTCGGGGGACTTCAAATGGGCCATGATCAAGCCTTTCGTGATCCGGGCGCGACGCGTTCAGGCCGAACGCGGAACGCGAATCGTTTCCACCAACTTCTGAACTTCGGCAGGAGGCGGATCGGTGAAGCGCGCGATGAGGATCGAGACTCCAAAATTGAGCAACATCCCCACGGTTCCGATTCCTTCGGGCGAAATTCCAAAGAGCCAGTGAGCGCTGTTATTCGCATCGGGATTGATAAACTTGAAATAAATGATGTAGGCCGCGGTAAAAACGATCCCCACCACCATGCCCGTCACGGCGCCCTGGCGATTCATGCGTTTTGAAAAAATTCCGAGCACGATGGCCGGGAAGAACGAGGCCGCCGCAAGTCCGAACGCAAAGGCCACCACTTGGGCGACGAAACCCGGCGGGTTGATTCCAAAATAGCCCGCGATGCAGACGGCAACGCCCGCGGAAATCCTCGCGTAAAGAAGTTCCTGCTTTTCGCTGATCTTCGGCATCAAGATATTTTTGAGAAGGTCATGGGAGATCGAGGCTGAAATCACCAGTAGCAAACCGGCGGCCGTAGAAAGCGCTGCTGCGAGGGCCCCCGCAGCCACCAGGGCAATCACCCAATTGGGAAGACGCGCGATCTCGGGGTTCGCGAGCACCATGATATCTCGGTCGACGTAGAGTTCGTTCGAACCCTCTCCCGATGGGTTGGCGAAAATGGGCTCACCCAGATTTCCCAGATGACCCTGCCTGATGAGCTTCAGGCTGGTTTGCCCGGGGATTTTTCCGAATGCTTCGCCGGGCGCGTACTGGATCCGGCCATCGCTGTTCTTGTCCCGCCAGGCCAGCAGGCCCGTATTTTCCCAATTGCGGAACCACTCGGGCATGTCGGGGTAGGGCTGGTTCTGAACTGTTTCGATTAGGTTCGTCCGGGCAAAGGCCGCCACCGCCGGCGCCGTTGTATAGAGGAGGGCAATGAAAAAGAGTGCGTAACCGGCGGACAGCCGGGCGTCTCGAACCCTGGGCACAGTAAAAAAGCGAATGATCACATGGGGCAATCCAGCTGTCCCCACCATCAGGGCGGCCGTGATAAAGAAGACATCGATCGTGCTTTTTTTACCCGCCGTATAGGCAGCAAAGCCCAGTTCTTGATGGAGGCCATCAAGCTTGTCCAACAGGTAGACCCCGGTATCCGCACCCGAGGCGTCCAGCACCGTCGAGCCGAAGCCTACTTGGGGAAGAATTTCGCCGGTCATCGCAAATATCAGCACGCAATACTGGGCCACCTGGGTATAGGTGATGCCCTTCATCCCGCCCATCACCGCGTAAAGAAAAACGATCCCCATACCGATCAGGACGCCGTTTCCGATATCCACATCGAGAAAACGCGAAAACACCACCCCCACCCCGCGCATTTGTCCGGCCACATAGGTGAAGGAAACGAAAATCGCACAGACCACTGCCACCAACCGGGCCTGCTTCGAGTAGTAACGTTGGCCCACGAAATCGGGAACGGTGTACTGACCGAATTTTCGCAGGTAAGGGGCAAGCAGCAGAGCCAGAAGCACATAGCCGCCGGTCCAGCCCATCAGGTAGTAGGCCCCATCCCGCCCGCTAAAGGAAATGATTCCCGCCATGGAAATAAAGGATGCCGCCGACATCCAATCCGCCGCCGTCGCCATGCCGTTGGCCAGGGGCGAAACATCCCCCCCAGCGACATAGAACCCCCGGGTGGTCTGCACCCGAGACCAAATCGCAATGCCTATGTAAAGGGCAAAGCTCAAGCCAACAAACAGGTATGTCCAGCTCTGAAGTTCCATGGTGGGGGCGAAATGACCTCTCGGGCGCCTACTCGTCCACGTCGTACTTGCGATCGAGTTTGTTCATCTGCCAGACATAGATAAAGATCAGCACAACGAAAACGTAAATCGAACCCTGCTGGGCAAACCAGAAGCCGAGTTGAAAGCCCCCAATTCGAATCGCGTTCAGGGGTTCTACCCAGAGAATTCCGCATCCGAAGGACACGAAGAACCAGACACTGAGCAACCCGGTCATCAACCGAAGGTTGGCTCGCCAGTAGGCTCGGTGATCTCGTTCCGTGACTTTGTCCGAGGGCGCTGCTTGCGAAGGTTCTGGCTGCTTCGAGCTCATGGCGTCCACATTGGCTGCAGTCCGACTCTCCAGTACGTGCGACCTGCACCGCCCGAAGTCCCGAATCCTGCGATCCCGTAGACGTTACCCCTTCCCTTTCCCATGCCAATGGGTACCGAGCCTACGCGTGTACGCCGAGAACCCGACGAATACCCGCGACGACGGGTGATGGCGCGCGACGACGTGGATTTCACGATTCGGATTTCCCCTCGGTCCTCGATTCCAGGGCCCTCGTGTGCCAGCGTAGGCACTTCCCGCCTAGGGGCTCGGGTCGGGGCTCGGATCGGGACAGGCCGCGGCCCGGCCACAAATCTGCCGTGCGAATCGACGAAAGAAGGAGATCAGAGATGGCCAACGAAATTCTCACCGAAACCCATGGGC
>LWDU01039987.1_pt1 | contig 21848 bp, 22 predicted proteins | sample 727161 | NCBI WGS metagenome assembly LWDU01 (sample SAMN04566230, study PRJNA314399) | hydrothermal vent metagenome | isolation source: deep sea hydrothermal plume seawater | place: Mexico: Gulf of California, Guaymas Basin | collected 2004-07-11
CTGCCGATCTGCTTTGATTTCTGCCTGTTTGAGCAAGGCCGGAAACGCCTCATGCTCGCCACGTTCGGAGTGTAGGGCAACCACCCCCTGCAACGCCTTGGCGCGGATGGGACGGTACTCCTTGCCGGTCTGCCGCAACATCAGCGTGTACTCGCGTTGGCGGACGGCGGGGTTCGCGGATTGCTCAGCCGCCTGCACCCAGTGTTGCGCAACCTCCTTGCGCTGGTTACGGTTTTCCGTTTTTTTCAATAACTCCGGGAAGACTTCAGGTTCTCCGTTTTCCGCGTGATGGGCGGCGAGTCCCAGCAGCGCAGTGGAGCGCAACTCCCGGAAATCCGGACCGGACTGGCTGAGCATCTTCTGGTATTCCCGCTTCCGGAGTTCGGCATCCTCATGCGACTCAACCTTGCTCAGCCACGTTCCCGCGATGTAGCGTCGCGTCTGAGAATCCTTCGTTTCTGCGAGCAGTACGGGGAAACGCTCCAGCGTCCCGGATGCCGCTTGCAATTCCGCCAGTCGCGCCAAGGCATACTCGCGGGTTGGAGCCAATTCCGGTTTGCGGACTACCACCGGATTTTCCGCCAAACTTCTGTAGCCCTCGGTTTGTTGTTTGGAACTCTTGAGTTTTTCCAGTGCCTCCACCCAGAACGCCGCCACCTGTTTGCGATCTTCCGAATTTTCGGCAAGCCCAAGCAGTTCCGGAAACGCGACAGGATTGACCTGAGCCGTCTCAAATTCCGCCTTGTGGTGAATCATGGCAGAGCGGGTTTCCGGACTGAGTTTCGCAGCCAGTAACGCGGTGAACTGCTGTTGACGCTGCTCCGGGGATGCCAGCTGGAGAAGAGCCTCCATCCAGCGGTTGTGCAAGGCCGCCCGCCTTTCAGTATCCAACGGCAGCGTCAGCAACTCGCGGTAATGTTCAATGCGCTCTTTCGGAGAGGAAAGTCCATCGGCGGTTTCGATCCAGCGGTTGTAAACATTCCCCTGCGTCTCCGAATTGAGTTCGTGGGCTAATAGTTCTCGGAAATGATCAACACGCCCCTTCACCGGAAGTTCGTTCGCCGTTTCGATCCAGCGGCTGTAAACATAAGCCCGTGTCTCAGTATCCAACGGCAGCGTCAGCAACTCGCGGTAATGTTCAATGCGCTCTTCCGGAGAGGAAAGTCCGGCGGCCGTTTCGATCCAGCGGCTGTGAATATAAGCTCGTGTTTCTGCATTGAGATCAAGGAGCAACAACTCCCGGAAGTGTGCAACACGCTCCTTCACTGGAAGCTCGTTCGCGGTTGCGATCCAACGACCGTGAACGTAGGTCCGAGTCTCAGCATCCAAATCGAGGGCCAGCAGTTCCCGGTACAACACAGCTCGCGGCTCGGTTTCCCGAAGCTGCTCCCGTACCGCCACCCAGCCCAAGAGTCGATCCACTGCCTTGAACTCATCCGGGAATCGTGTACGCCATGCAGCGTAGGCTTGCTCCGCTCCGGCCCCATCCTGCACTTGACGGCGCGCTTCCACCCAAAGCGCATAATCTCCGGATTCAAGGATGTCGGGGTGGGTTTCGTGTGCGTGGGCAACCTCTTCGGCCAGTCCCTTCCAATCCTGAAGTTCATGATGACTGTCCCGACGCAGGGCATACACCTCAGCGTGATACTCCGGAAAATCCCGAATGTCGAGCAGAGCGGCACGCGCCGCCGCCCATTCCTGTGCCTTGTGGCGGCAGACGCCGTGGGCATGCTGCAACTTCGCTCGCATTAGCAGGGCGGCTTCCACAGGCAAACGCTCCAGTTCTTGCTGGATGTCACTACATTCGCCGGAATCGGTGCGCAGTTGAGTCAACCGCACCAAGTAGCCCTCCCGCAACTTCGGGCTGAGCTTGGGGTTGTCCTTGACCTCGACGAGCAGTGCCTTGCGGTCGGTGGCGTTGCAGCTTTGCTCACAAAGCGTCACCAGTGCCTGAATGACCTCCGGATGATCCCGGTAGTCAGCATCGGAGGCACGGGCCTTCTGCAATTCAGAAATTGCTTCGAAGTTCCGCTGGCCATCCTGCGCATACAGCAAACCCAGCCGAAAATGTGCCTCGGCCTCATAGGTGCGGTCATCGGTTTCAAGGTATTTCTCCAACTCCAATTCCGCCGCTTTCAGGTCATCGATCTGGAGGTGCAGCATCCCAAGCTGAAAGCGCAGCTCGGAAACATGATTCGCGTCTCCGGTCTTGAGGTAGTTCTGGAACTCCAAAATCGCCTGCTTGGGCTGCTGTTGCTGAACGTGCAGCCAGCCAAGGCGGTAATGTGCATCCGGAGCATATTCCGTGTTCGGAGTCTTCAGCGCCGCTTTCAGTTCCCGGATGGCTTGCTTGCGGTCCTGAGCCTGTTGGAGCAGCACCCCCCGATGATAGTGCGCGAGTCCGGCGTTTTTCTGATCCTTGGTCGCAAGATAATCCTGATAAAGCTCCGCATTGGCTCGCAAGGATACGAAGTCTGGCTCCTGCGTTTGAGCCGTCAGTGCGGCATAGCGATTTTCGGCGCGGCCCCACGCGGCTTCAATCAAGTGCGGAGATTGTGGATGTTGCTCAACCACCGCTGCAAAGTGGGATTCGGCGGCAACGTGATTTCCCGCTTGCTGGGCGTGCACCGCCAGGCGGAAATGCACCTCGTCCCGATGCACCACATCGTTGGTTTTCAGATAAGCAAGATAAGCCTGCTCTGCTGGCTCCAGCTGCCCGCTGGCCTCATGTGCCCCGCCCAACAGGTAAAACGCCTCAGTTTGATGGATCGTGTCTCTGGTTTTGTGATAGGCGTTGAACTCGCGGATCGCGTCCGGATACTGTGCGGACTGCATGTGCAGTGTGCCCAGCCAGAAACGGGATTCGGCTTCGTAAGTTGAGTCTCCGGTTTTGTGATAGGCGTTGAACTCGCGGATCGCCTCGGACGCTTGCTCCAATTCCATGTGCAAGGTTCCCAGCCGGAAGCGGGACTCTGCCTGATAAGTCTTGTCGTCTGTAGCCAAGTAGGCGTTCAATTCTTTCACAGCCGCTTGCAAATCACCGAGCTGCACCTGAAGCATCCCCAGCCGGAAGCGCACTTCCGGGATGTGGGTAGCAGCACCCGTTTTCAGGTAACTTCGATAAGCACGAAGTGCGGATTTCGGCTGCTCGCTTTGCTCGTGGAGCAGGCCCAGCCGATAATTCGCATCGGCGACGTACTCCGGCTTGGGAGTCTTGAGGTAGGCATTGAGTTCGCCGATGCCGGATTTGCGATCCCCGGCTTGCTGAAAGAGCATTCCCCGGCGGTAATGTGCCAAGCCCCGGAACTCCTGGCCCCCCAGTTTCAGGTAGGTTTGGTAGTGTTGCGCGGAAGCCCGTAACGCCTGCTTGTCCGGAGCCTGCTTGCGAGAGACCAGCACCGTGTAGTGGCTCTCCGCCCGTCTGAACGCTGCATTGGTGCGATGCGGCGATTGTGGGTGTTGCTCAACAAGGGCCGCAAAGTGTTGCTCCGCCGCAGTGGGGTCCGGACGCTTTTGATACAGCAGGGCCAGCCGGAAATGCACCTCGTCCGCATGAGCAGGATCCTTGGTTTTCAGATACTGCTGGTACGCCGTTTCGGCAGGGTCGTCCTGATCGTCTGCCTCGTGGAGCGTGCCGAGCAGGTAGAGCGCTTGCGGTCGGTGGGTTGTGTTCTTGGTTTTCAGGTAGTGCTGGAACTCACGGATCGCCTGCGGACGTTGCTCCAACTGCATGTGCAGCGTGCCCAGCCGAAACCGCACCTCGGCGACTTGCTCCGTGTCTCCGGACGCCAGATAGTCACGATACGCCGACACCGCCGGTTCCCGGCGACCCGCTTGCTGCTCCAAGCTGCCGATCCGGAAATGGACAGTTCCCTGATGTTGCGTGTCCTGCGTCGCCAGATAGGTCCGGTAGTGTGCTACCAAAGGGGCGACTTGTTCCGCAGACAGCGGCTGGTCGTGCTGGGCAGACACCACCCGGTGATGGGCCAGTTCCGCCCACACAAACGCCGATTCAGCATAATGTGCGGAATTCGGATGCTGTTCCACGACGAGCGCGTGGTACTGCTCAGCCTTGCCCAGCGCCTTGTTGCGCTGGAATCCAACCGCCAACCGGTACGCCAGTTCGTCCGGACGGCGATCCGCCGAAACTTCGCCTTCCGACTGGAAGTCTTGGCGATACTGGTGCCACGGGTCTTCGGCCCGCTCCGGACGTTCCTGAAACCACCACGCCCAGCCGAGCATCCAGTGCCGCTCCTGCAACTCCTTTTTACTCAACTGGAAATGAGTGGTGCCTTTAAGCTCCTGCGCCGCTTCGTTGTACCACTGCCGGGCCGTGTCCTCCCCCTGTTGTTGCTGAATCCGACCGCCCAAGTAAAACGCTGCCCGCCCTAGACCAAAATGCGCCCGGTTTGCTGAGGTGGTGCCCGGGTACTCCTTGAGCAGTTGTCGCAGTGCCCGCTTGGCCGAGGCGAATTCGTTGAGTCGCAGACTCAGTTCTCCCTGATGCAGCAGCGCAGCTTCCCGGAACTGCGGATGCTTGGGGTTCGACTCAAGAAAATCCGTGTAGCGTTGCAGGACCGGACGCGGATTCCCCTTGACGAATTCCGTTTCATGTCGCAGCGCCTCGGCTTGCGTGAAGCGAAACTCCTCCGAGAACTGTCCCTCCGGATGCTCCTTGAGGTAGCATTCCGCCTCCTTGAAAGCATCGGTGTACTGCTCCCCGTCCATCATCTGTCGGATCACCAAGGCGGTGTCCTCCTCGGAGAACCCTCCTCCAGAGAAACACTGCGCGTGGGCACTACCAATCCCAACACTGAGTTGTAGCAGCAACAGTCCCGCACAAAGCAAGAATCTGCGTGTTGACAAAAACAAAATTTTGCAAAAAAAATGGCTCATGCTGAGGCGGGTTCCAGTTCGGCGGCAAGGGCGCGGAGTTGCGCGGCGGTGGCTTCCGGAGTAGCGGAGTCAATGACGAGGGTTTTCTGGCGACTGCTGTGGCCCCGTGCGATCCGGATTTTCGACTTGGCAAGCCTCAGGGTTTTTGCGACAAAAGCAACGCATTCCCGATTGGCGCGGTCATCCACTGGAGGCGCGGCTAGTCGCAATTTCATGCGACCCGCTTGCACTCCGGACCATGCCGTGCGAGACGCACGAGGCTGGACATGCAGGTACAGCGTCACATCTGCGTCGTGGCATTCCACGAATTCTCGGTTTCTGTCCGGCATCGGTCTCATTTTCCGGTTGTCTTTTCCGTGCTGTTTCCTGATGGTAAAATCATTTATTTTACTGGTTTGCACTAAACATGACAATCTCCGCCGATACCACCCTGCAAAAAACCCTCGTGAAAATCTGCGGCGTCACCATACCGGAGCAGGCGTTGGCGTGTGTGGAGGCGGGGGCAGACTGGATCGGACTCAACGGCTGGCCGAAGTCGAAACGCTTCATTTCCGTGGAACAAATGCAGGAAATCACCCAAGCCCTTCCGGACGGCGTGACCGCCGTGGGCGTGTTCGTCAACGCCAGCGCCGACACCCTCCACCGAGCCGTCGAGGACGGCGGCGTGGCTTGCGTGCAGTTGCATGGCGACGAAACTCCAGAATTCGCCAGAGCCTTGCAGGTGCCGTGGTTCCGTGCTTTTCGTCTGGGACCGGAGTTTCGGGTCGAGAGCATTTCCGACTACGGCCAAGCCCGCTTTCTGCTCGACGCCTACCAGCCCGGACACTACGGTGGCACCGGACAAACTTTTGATTGGGAACTCGCGCAACAGGCGACGCAACATGGCAAACTGCTGCTCGCCGGAGGACTCACCTCCGACAATGTCGCCGCCGCCATCCGCCGCGTCCGACCCTTCGGCGTGGACACCGCGAGCGGAGTGGAATCGGCACCCGGAATCAAGGATGTGGCAAAAGTCCGGGCCTTCGTCCAAGCTGTGCGGGAGGAAGATTCACACCTTGCTCCCCTGCCCCCATTGCGCTAAACTCCACATGAGTTTTGGATAAGCCTTCCCTCCCTTTAGCAAAGAGGGGTCAGGGGTGCTGTACAGCCGAACCCAGCTTTCATCATGTGAAAACAAAATGAGGTTGACGCGCTCGGTCTGTGCAGGGTTGAGGGGTGCCAGTGGAGGCGAATCCCGAATGAATTGTGAAGAAGGAACCCCATGCCCAAGAGTACGTTTGCCGCCCCCATGGAGTCACGGTATTTTGAGGATTACGAACCGGATTCGGTTCATGAGTTTGCCCCCTTCATGAGTTGCCGAAAACTCCCCAACACCCAACCCAGCAAATGAATCATGAAACAATTGCATCGTTCTGATCTCTTTAACTGGTCCGTTTTCAACGAGGACCGCAATATTGATTTCCACGGTCTCTGCTGGGTGCGCCCGCAGGGCAATGTGGTGATCGATCCCATGCCGATGTCCAATCACGACCGGCAGCACTTGCAAAGCCTTGGGGGGGCCAAGCATATCGTCATCACCAACTCCGATCACACCCGCGATGCTGAACGGTTGGCCTCTGAAACCGGGGCAGAACTTCTGGGTCCAAAGGCTGAACAGACTGTTTTCCCGTTTACCTGCCAGCGCTGGTTGGAGGACGGGGACGAGGTGGTTCCGGGCTTGGAGGTCTTCACGGTCAACGGCTCCAAAACCTCGGGAGAACTGGCCCTGCTGCTTGAAAAAACCACGCTGATTACAGGTGATCTCATACGGGCACACGAGGGTGGACGGCTTTGTCTGCTGCCCGATCCCAAACTCAGCGACCGTACTCAGGCCATGACCTCGGTGCAGCGACTGGCGGAGCTGCCGAATTTAGAAGCCATCCTGCCCGGAGATGGCTGGCCTATCTTCTGCGATGGCGGACGCATTCTCCGGGAACTCGCGGAGTCACTTTAAGCAGATTAATCAAGAACCGTGCTGTGGAATCGCTCCATCAGGTAGCACCCGGAGGTGACGCCGGGGTACTTAGTCGTTTCATCGGAATTGAGGCAAGTAGGCAAGCACTCAATGGGAGCATCCCAATCCGGTTGCTGAAAGAACGCCAAAGACATCCGCGAGTGTGAGGTGTTTCTTTCAAACTCCGGAGGCACCACGCGGTGCAGCGACGACACCCACTTCCCGTTGGTCCAGCGTTCCATCAAATCGCCAAGGTTGACCACCACCTGCGGCTTGCAGGGGGTGACCGGAACCCATTCTTGTTGGCGGTTGAGGATCTCCAATCCTGAAGCTCCCTCCCCCTGCATCAGCAGGGTCAGACTGCCATAGTCGCTGTGGGCGCCCGCCCTCAATTGTCCCGGCTGGGGAGTCTGCATCAAAGCCGGATAATGATTGGCACGCAGGGCGCTGATCGGTTGCCGCAGGAAATCGTCAAAATGGTTTCTTGGTAGCTTGAGGGCCAAAGCGAACAACATCATTAAGCGTTCGGCAAGTTGCGCCATTGCTTTGTGACACACCTGCCACGCCTCCTGAAAATCTGGAGGGCGGTGCGGCCACTGATTCTCTGAAAACACAAACACAGCTTCTTTCGCAGAAATGCCCGGAGGCGGTGGAGTGTTTGGGCCGACCGAAAAAGTTTCCTTCAAATCCGGGGGTGCTTGCTGACCGCGTGAGTGCGAAAGTGTCTCTGCCTCCATTGGTGCGAAGCCGTAGGGGTACCCTGCGTAGGGCATCCGGACTTTCAGCTTTTCCGATTCCGACAATGCAAAAAACTTCAAGCTCGCCTGCCAGCAATGCTCAATGGTCGTGTCCGGAATACCGTGTCCACTGATAGCAAAAAAACCGGTGTTGGTGCAAGCTTGACCAATCTGCTCCGCAATAGCAGCTTCCACCTCAGGACAGTCGAGTTGGGACTGGAGGTCAATCAGCGGAATGTCGGACATCAGTGATCACAGGAGGAAAGGCGGGGCAAAAACCTCGCCCCTCTGTCACAACAAGGAAGCAAGTGCGCAGTACTCATAACCGAGCGAAGTCGCAACGCCCTCACAGGTGATTTGGCCTGCGTAGGTGTTCATGCCCAATGCCAGCGCCTGATCCGCAACACAAGCAGCACGCCAGCCCTTGTTCGCCAATTGCACGGCGTAGGGCAAGGTGACATTAGTCAGTGCCAAGGTCGAGGTGCGCGGCACAGCTCCGGGCATGTTGCCGACGGAGTAATGGACCACTCCGTGCCGCTCGTAAGTCGGATTGTCGTGATAGGTCACGCGGTCAATCGTCTCGATGCACCCACCTTGGTCAATCGCGACGTCCACGATCACCGATCCGGGCTGCATCGTCTGGACCATTTCCTCGGTGACGAGGTGCGGCGCCTTCGCTCCGGGAATCAGCACCCCCCCCACGAAAAGATCGGCGTGCCGGACGGCATGAGCGATGTTGTGTGCATTCGACATCAGTGTCTTAACACGCCCCATAAAGACATCATCCAAGTAGCGTAGGCGAGCGGCACTGGTGTCGAGGATCGTCACCGAAGCGCCTAGACCCACGGCCATTTTTGCGGAGTTGATGCCAACAATCCCACCGCCGAGGATGGAAACCCGAGCTGGGGCGACTCCGGGAACGCCGCCCAACAGCACTCCACGTCCACCCTGTGGTTTCTCCAGAAAGCGAGCGCCGACCTGCACGGCCATGCGGCCAGCGACTTCACTCATCGGGGTCAGCAATGGCAGGCTGCCATCGGCCAGCTGTACCGTTTCGTAGGCAATCGCCGTTACTTTACTGTCCACGAGTGCCTTTGTCAGCGAACCTTCGGCAGCAAGGTGCAGGTAGGTGTAGAGCAGCAGGTCTTTCCGGAAGTAAGCATACTCTGGCTCCAGTGGTTCCTTCACCTTGATGACCATTTCACTGGACCACGCCTCAGCGGCAGTGGCCACGATTTCGGCTCCGGCGTTGCGGTACTCCTCATCCGCAAATCCGCTGCCCTCTCCGGCACCGGTTTCCACCTGAACGGTGTGGCCGTGACGGACTAGGTCTGATACCCCCCCCGGAGTCATGCCAACCCGGTTTTCCATCACCTTGATTTCCTTTGGTACTCCAATACGCATAATGATCTCCAAATATGATGTGTCTGGTGGCTTACTTCAGTTGAGTCCGGGCAAGGTGTTTTCGCCACACAGCGGGAGTGACGTTTGCTTTTGCCAAGTGAATTCGGCCAAGGTTTTGTTTTTGGAAAATGAACGGAAGAGGTGCGTCGAACGCCGCACCCCGTTAGTTTAGTTGAGGGCCTGATTGAGTGCGCTCCTGAGCGCGTCCACCATGCGGTCTGCATCCGTTGGCTGGATCACCAGCGGTGGTGCCATGATCAGCACATTGCAGCGTCCGGGAACGGTGTTCCCGTTGCGTCCGATGATGACACCGTTTTGTAAACAGTGCGCCACCACGCCACCAACCTTGGCATCCTCGAGAGGCTCCTTGGTTTCCCGATCCGAAACCAGTTCCACGCCGATTAACAAACCTTTGCCCCGGATGTCTCCCACCCAAGGATGATCGCCAACTGACTTCCGGAGTTGTCCGAGGATGTACTCGCCCAGCTTGCGGGCATTCTCATCAAGCTTTTCGGCTTCGATGATCTCGATGTTCTTGAGGCCAACCGCAGTTGATACCGGGTGTCCACCATAGGTGTTGATCTGGCGGAAATGATTAAGGGTCGTGGCGTCGCCATAGAACTTTTCGAAGACATGCTCCTGCACCATCGTTGCGGCCAACGGCATGTAGCCACTGGAAATACCCTTGGCAAAGGAGAAGATGTCGGCGTAAGTGTTCCAATTCTGGTGTCCAAACATACGACCGGTGCGCCCAAATCCGGAGACCACTTCGTCAAAAATTAGCAGCACACCATAGCGGTCGCAGATTTCGCGGACGAGCGGAAGGTAATTGTCTGGTGGCACGAGGATGCCTCCTCCGGAAATCATCGGCTCCATGATGAAGGCCGCGACGGTTTCCTTGCCTTCGTGGATGATGGTTTCCTCCAGCATCCGGGCGCACTCTTCGCCATGCTCCGCAACGGTGAGTTTCGGATGGGCACGGTAGGGGTAAGGCGGCATGATGTGCAGGAAGCCCGGAGGCATGGGATCGTAGCCGATCTTGCGCTCGGCCTGCCCGGTTGCCGCCATCGCCGCCATCGTGTTGCCGTGGTAAGCGCGGTGCCGGGAAATGATCTTGTAGCGCCGCTCACCTCCGGGCATCCCGGATTGCAGGTGATACTGCCTGGCGATCTTGAAAGCGGTTTCGTTGGCTTCAGAGCCGCTGCTGGTAAAATAAACATGACCTTCCAACCCCAGCATCTGCTGAAGTTTTTCAGCCAAATCTACCGCAGGGCCGTGCGTCATCACCGGAGCAAGGTAGCCAAGGTTCCCCATCTGTTCTTTGGCGACTTCTCCAAGTTCTTTGCGGCCATAGCCGATGTTCACACACCACAGGCCGGCAACCCCGTCCAATAGCGTGTTGCCCTCTTGATCGGTAAGGTAGCAGCCTTTGCCCGTCACCATATGCTTCTGCGGCTTGTCCCGCAAAGATTGGTGTTGAGTCATCGGACGCCAAACACGATCCATCTGCCCTGTCGTTGTACTCGTCATAATTCAGCCTTTTTGAGTTTTGGAAATTGGAAAGAGGTCTCACTGGGCAAAATTTTATGAGAATTGAGCTGGAGTTCCAAACTATTTATTCACCTCGGCCTTGCTTGCCCACAAGGGTTGATTCAGAGGGTTCAAAATAGGTTTCAGAACTGCGTTGCTCGAGTTTCGGAGCAAAGACCTCGCCTGCCCCCATTTGTTGGTGCTGCGGTGTTTCCCATGAGAGGTTGTGCGTGGAAACATAGACCAGTCCCAGTAGCAGCAACGCGATGAAAATTAGCATCGCCTTCTTCTCCTTGGGGTCAAAATCGTCAAGCATGTTTGAGGGACTCCAAATCCTGGTTGTCAGTTCAGAGATTGTGACAGACCCACGCCGGGGTTGCAATTCCAGGAAATTCCGGACATCATTCAGGAGAACATGAACCTACACCCATGAGGGACCACATGGCCTGGATTAAAACCCTTGGATTGGAAGAGGCGACCGGACGGCTCAAGGAGCAGTATGACGCCGCAATGCAGCGAGCGGGTCGCATCTGGAACATCGTGCGGATCATGAGCCTGAACCCGCCGGTACTTGATGCCTCAATGAAGCTGTACCGTCAGGCGATGTTCGGGAAATCCCCACTCACGCGGGCACACCGGGAATTGCTGGCGGTGATCGTTTCAGCGGTCAACCGCTGCACCTATTGAGTGCGGGCACACGCCAACGACCTCCGGGCTGAGGTCGCCAAAGATTTCTCCATCGCCGATGACGAGGAAGCGGACCGTTTGGTCGCACAGGTTTCTCAGGATTGGCACAAGGCCAATCTGAAGCTTCCGGACCGCGCCCTGTGCGCTTATGCGGACAAACTGACCCGCACCCCGGAATCCATGTCAGAGCGCGATGTTCAGGAACTCCGGGATCATGGCTGGTCAGACCCAGCGATTCACGACGCCACACAGGTCATTGCCTACTTCAACTACATCAACCGCATCGCTGACGGGTTGGGCGTGGACCTAGAAACAGATATTCGCAAGTGGGAAGAAGGCTGATCAGTCTTGGGTGTTGCGGATTCGGTGACGATTCTGCACCCAACGCGCAACAAGAACCCCACCAAGCACGGTCACAGCGTAATAGCCCAAAAAATGCCAGACGGTCCATTCCAGTTTGATTTCGAGCGTAGCCCACGCTCCCCAGCCGTGAAGCGTCCGCAGAACCACCAGCCAAACGTCTAGCACAAGCTCCGCCAGTTTGTAACCGAGATATTCCAGCCACCCATAGGGAGTCATTCCCAAATGAAGGGCACTGAGCAAGGCCACCGCCAAACAGATGGGCAAGACCACCGCTCCCATCAGCGGCACCATGACGAGGTTGAGCCAGAAGACTTCGAGCGGAACCCGCTGAAACGCGGTGGCGATGATTGGCCAGGTGCCTAGAGTTGCCGCAGTGGTTATCAGTAGGCTTATCCTACAAAAACGCCAGACTCGCCCTAGACTCCCGGAGTCCCGGTTGGACTTGGGGTAAAGCGGCAAAAAGAGCAGGATGTGCAGCACGGCCAGAAAGGAAAGCTGGAAGGAGAGGTCTTGGAGTGAGGCGGGATCGAGCAGTACAAAACCTGTGGCAGTGGCCGCTAACACATAGAGCATCATCCACGACCGTCCAGTGATCCACGCGGCGGCCAGCGCCGTCAGCATCACCACGGCTCGCAACGCTGGAGTTGGGAACCCCAGTACAAACAGATACCCCCAGAGTCCGAGCAATGCCAACCCTCGGCAGATGTTTGAAAAGTGTGCAGACTCAAGCCACGTCAAGCGCAAGGCTCCAAGTTTTCGGAACAGCGTGACGAGTAGGCCATAGATCATCGCCATGTGCAACCCACTGATTGCCAGCAGGTGGGCGAGTCCGGTTTTCCGGAAGATCCGCTGGGACTCACTGGGGTAGCCACGTTGGGCCAAGGTTAGGGGCAAGAAGATGGAGAGTGACTCCGAATTCAGATAAAACGCCGCCCGTGCCTTCAGACGTTCCACCCACGAATTCCGCTGCGTCTGCCAGCCACTGGGGAGCGGTTGGGCCTCCCGCAGATAGGCCCGCACAAAGGCCAATTCGGACACTCCCGTTGAAAACCGCAGTCCGGATGGCGTTCCATCGACATGCAGCAACCGTCCCCGATAAAGTCGCATCCGCCCTCGCTTAGGCAGGTGGAGCGTGAGTTCCGGAAGTTCCGCAGCTTCAGCCTTTCCATCATCGACTTCCACCCGCCGCAAGTGTAACCGTACCCCCTCGCCCACGAGTTGGTGTCCAGCGACCCACCCTTCGACATGCAGCACCTCCTGTTTGGCAATCGTCGAATCCACCAACGTCCGAAGCTGCCGTGTTTCCGCCGCTTGCCCCATAAGGTGAACCGCTAAGAGCAAGGCGGTTACGCCAGCAGCCCCAGAGAGTTTCCGGAAGACCAGCCAGCCCACGCCAACTCCCAGCAAGGCAAGGTGCGGTTGCAGGATAAACAGGAGGTCGTTCGTCATCAGGTAATCCGGGCAGGTGGCATGGTTCTTGGACTCTCAGGTGTGTACAGGTAGCTAAAAGGAGAGCTTTGCATTGACATGGGATAATTTCAATGATAGTTCTTTAATGTTTGCCTGTCTGAAGTCAGACCGCACTCCGTAAAGGTATCCAAACCCATAAACCGCCGCGACTCATGAGACATTTATCCGCCATCAGCCTTTTCGTCCTGCTTTTTGTCGCCTTGATTCTCGCAGGCTGCGCACCGAAAGAGGAAGCCGTCGAGCCAGCGGCTCCCGCACAAGAAGAACCGGCTCCGGAGCCGGAGCCGGAGCCGGAGCCGGAGCCGACTCCTGCACCTAAACCGGAGCCTGCTCCGGAAACCAAGATTGCGGCGGCGGAGCCCGAGCCCGAACCCGAACCTGCGCCAGCACCACCCACACCCGCACCTGAGCCGTCTGCGCCTGCTACCGAACCTCCAAAACCGCCAGCGGAACCAGCAGTTCCAAAAGCCGCGGTTGCCACGACGCAACAGCCTGCGGCCCCCGCACAGGCGGCCCCCGCACCCGTACAACCTGCTCCGGTGACCAAGGAGCAAAAACAGATCGCAATGGTAGAAGAGGCCAAAGCGATTGTTGAGCAGGCCCGTACCGCTGAAGAGCAAAAGCAGGCCGAGGAGATTTTGAAGCGAGCCGAGCAGGGTGAGGATGTCAGCAAAGAGATCGAGCAGAAGCAGGCGGAGATCGGCCCGATGATCGTGGTCAAGGATGAACCAGAACCAGAACCCACTCCGGAACCTGTGAAAGCAGCAGAACCAGAACCCGAGCCGGTCGTGGTGGCCAAGGCAGAACCAGAACCGGTCGTGGTGGCCAAGGCAGAACCAGAACCCACCCCGGAACCCGAGCCTGTGGTTGTTGCCAAGGTGGAGGCTCCAAAAGCCGAGGAACCTGCCCCGGCTAAACGGAAACAGCCCGTTACCATCATCGTGGCACCCACCGAGGAAGCCTCAGCACCTATTGCAGACTTGGGCACCGTGTACTTCGATTTTGACAAGAGCGACATCAAGCCGGAGTTCGCCGAAGCGTTGCACCGCAACTTCGAGTGGATCGAAGAGCATCCGGAAGCTCACATCCAGTTGGAAGGGCACTGTGACGAACGCGGCACCAACGAGTACAACCTCGCCTTGGGCGAGCGGCGTTCGCGGGCCGTTTACGACTACCTCGTCAAAACACTCGGTGCGAACCCCAACCAGTTCACCCTCATCAGTTTTGGGGAAGAGCGGCCTACCGATTTCGGCCACACCGAATCGGCTTGGGGGAAGAACCGTCGCGTCGAATTCACCCGACTCTGAAGCTGAAGCACTTCTGAACCCACTCCACCCTGTTCGCAGCATCGTTCATGTCCGAACTACTGCAAGGCGAGCAGGGCATCCTTTCCTTGGCACTGGGAGGCAGCATTGTCGGCCTCCTTGTGCTCATCGTCCTCATCTTCATGTCTTCGCTCTCGTGGGCGATCATTGTGCTCAAGTGGCGGCAGTTCCGCTATGTTCGGCAGCAAAATCTTGCTTTCCAAGTGTTGTTTCGTAGCGGAGAAAACCTTGCAAGCGTCAGCAATGTTGCTCAGGAGAAGTGTCCACGCTCGCCGATGGCACTCATGTTCGCAAGTGCCTACGTTGAAGTGGAGACGACCATCCGACGCCTCCGGAATCGGCAAGGGCTGGAGCATTTCGCGACAACCATGATGCCGCATCTCAACACGCGCTTAGAGCGGACCATGGAGCAGTGCTTCAACGAACAGTACACGCAGATCGAAAACCGCCTCAACCTGCTTGCGACCATCTCCAGCGCCGCTCCCTTTGTGGGGTTGTTCGGAACGGTGCTGGGTATTATCGACTCTTTCCAGAACATCGGCACTTCCGGACTCACCAGCCTTGCCGCCGTCGCACCCGGCATTTCAGAAGCCTTGATCGCCACCGCCGCCGGGTTGCTCGCGGCCATCCCCGCCCTGATCGCCTACAACCTCTTCCGCAATCAGGCCCGCAGTCTGGGTAATGACCTCCGGGATTTCAGCCGAGAACTCTCCAACCGTATCGAGTGGATTCTGTATGAACAGTTCGTCATGGCAAGAAAATGAGCCGGTGAGCGACATCAACGTCACGCCCTTCGTGGACGTGCTGTTGGTGTTGCTGATCATTTTCATGGTGACGGCTCCGATCATCAACCGTGTCGTGCAGGTCGAACTGCCCAAGGACAGCTACAACCAAGACAAGCAGAAACCGATGCAGGAGTCCGTCAGAGTCGTGATTGACCGGAAAGGAGTCTTGTACTGGGGAGATGTGGAAATTGGAGCGATCGCGGAAGAAAAGTGGGAGAAGAAATTCAAGGACCGCCTTCAGCAAGAACTTGCCCGCTCACAGGATTCGTTGAAATCCGTGGATTTGGAGGCCGATGAACAGGTCCGCTATGGGGAACTGGTGCCAGTGATCGCCCGCCTCAAAGAAGCGGGCGTGAGCATGAACTTGGTGATTCGTCCGAAAGCGAGGCGCTGACGGGTTATCCCACCTGCTTCTGTTCCGGCTCAATCACGGTGGTCTGATCCTCGGAGGGCTTCTCCGAGTCTTTGCTGCGAGCGTTCTTGAAGTTGGTGATCATATTTCCCAACCCCTCACCTATCATCGGAAGCCGCTTGGAACCAAACAGCAGCACAACAATCGCCAAAATAATCAGCAGTTCCCAAATTCCTAAGCCAAACATTGTAATTCCTGCTAGAGTTTGCGTTTCATAAAGTGTTTCTAGTAAAAACGATCTTGGCTCGACTTGCAAGCCGATTGCCTTTGATGCTTTCGCAATTACAAAACTGACACGCCCGACATGCTGACCTCACCTGCGATCAAAAATTCTGGATTCTTTGGAACCTCCAAAAATTCGTTTTTTGGGCAGGCCCCGGCAGTGGAATCCTTGGCTCCGCCTGCGCTTCCGGCTGCGTCCTCTGCTAGTGACCCACCCACAGACTTTTCTTCACAAGCCAGCACTCCAGAAGTTTCCTCTCAGAAAAACACCGGACCGGAGCGTATGGTCGTCTTTGTGTTGGCAGGGTTGCTGTTGATCGCTCTTGCACTGGCAGGCTATGAACCGGCGGTTGTGAAAACTTCGGCGCCATCCCCGGTCGTTGTGGAAGTGGAGGAAACTGTGGAGTTGGTTACACCCATCGTGGCCGAGCCTGAAGTTTCAGAGGAGTCAGAATCGGCAGCCCCTGTGCTGAACGAGGAACCTCCGGCTCCGACCACGCTCCACGCGGCCTTACTCGCGGAAGACATCCCCACGCTGGAACGTTTGCTCGCTTCCGGGAGTCCTTTGGAAATTCGGGATGCCCAACACCGCACCCCGCTGATGCGGGCCGTGCAGCTTGGCGATGCCGAGGCTGTGGAACGCCTGCTCGCGCAGGGGGCTGATCCGGATGCGAACGATCCGTTTGGCGACACCGCGCTCACTTGGGCGGTGGTGCAGCGGCGGCTGGATTTGGTGGATCTGCTGCTCGCGCAGGGGGCTGATCCGGACAAGGGGCACCTCACGCCCCTGATGTGGGCCGCGCTCCAGAACGAACTGCCGATGCTGGAACGACTGCTGGCAGCGCAGCCCACCATCAACCTCCGGACCCGCGAGGGCTGGACCGTGATGCACTGGGCGGCGGAAAAGGGGGCCACCGAGGTGATGTGGCGACTGTTGCGGTCGGGGGCGGTCGTGAACGCACAGAATCAGGCGGGCCGCACCGCGCTCATGCTGGCAGCACGACGCGGACACCTCACCACCGTCCGGCTGCTGCTGGAGCGGGGGGCCTTGCGGGACGTCGAGGATTTTGATGGGCAGACCGCACTCGATTGGGCCGAGGCCAGCGGACGCTCGGAAATCACGGAATTGTTGCTGCGCTGATTTGCGATGGAGCGCAATCCTGCGCCCTTAAAAGTGGAACTAACCTGCTTTGGGGCTTCAGAGCCGGGCCACGGAGGCTTCCGACAAAAACGGCGGGGTCTTTGCTTGCCCCAAGCGGCGCAGGATCGCAGTCGCTTCGCCTTTCTGCTCATAAAAACCAATCCGGAGCCGGTATTGCGGTATTCCTGATTCCGGGTCCATGCGCACCGAGAGGTACGACGCATCCACCTTTCCGGAAAGCGCGGCAAGGTCTTTGAGCGCGTCCGCCAAATCCGCATACAACGGCAGTGTCAGCACCCACGGTTTGTTGATGGGTTTGCGGAGGTCGAGCAGTTCCTTGGAGAGTTCCTGCGGACTCGGACGCACCGGCCAAAAACTTTCGGGGAAAAGGCGTTCGGTCCGGAAATGTTCCAGAATCTCCTGTCCCTGCGCTCGGGCCTCGTCCGGATTCTTGAAGAAACCCACGCGCACCCGGAACCAGTGGGTGCCCTTGTAGGCGTTTTCGGTGCGGTGCAGGTAGGCGTAGTGTCCTTCGCGCTGAAGTCGTCGCATCAGTTCCACGGCCTTGACAAATTCCCGTTCCGGGAGCGAGACCATTTGCACGGCGTACTTGCCCCGGTTCTTACGCGAAAGGATGTCGCGCATGGCGTCCACCTCGGAGCGGAACTGCACCTTGAGGCGTTCGTCCTGCTCCACAAGCAGCCAATCCCGTGACGCCGCCACCCACTGCGTGGAGTCGAATTTGGTGCGGTTCTGCACCAAGACCGTGTGCCAGTTGTCCTCCGTCACTTCGGCGTCTGCCGACGCGACCACCGACCAATAGGGTTCCTCAGCAATCTCCACCAGCCGCGATTTCAACTCGACAGGGATCGCAACTGGTTCTGCGGCCACTGGGTTTGCTTGCTCGGTTTGAGCGACTTCCGCAACCGCGTCCTCAAGCTCTTTTGACATCCCCTCCGTGTTTTTCAGAGGAAGGTGCAGGGAGACCATTACGTTGGGGTGATCCACCGCTTGCTGAAGCATCACTAGATACCCCAACACTCCGGCGATCAGGAAGTTCAGCATCCAGAGCGTGACGGGACGCCAGATGGGCGGGTGTGGGGTCAAAGCACTCATATGGGATTCAATCGGTGGCTGAGGTGACTATTCACTTGCGATCTTGGATGGGGTTTTCTAACGTCAATGACTTGCCCTCATCCATGGAACACTCCTCACGCAAAATTCAAGAATGCCGGTGGTCAATAACAAACTCTGTTTCAACGGACTCAACGCCGAAGTCCTTGTGCAGGAATTTGGCTCACCGCTCTATGTCTATGAGGCCGAGGTGCTGCGGGAGCGGTTCCGTGCGTTCCAAGCCGCATTTTCGGAGCAGGTCCACCTTCATTATGCTATGAAAGCAAATTCCAATCCAACACTGCTGCGACTGCTCCAGCAAGAGGGCGCGTGGATTGACGCGGTTGCTCCGCTGGAGGTGCGGCTGGCGCTGGATGCAGGCTTTGCTCCTGAACGCATCCTCTTCACCGGAAACAACTCCACCTCTGACGAACTTGATTACTGCATCGCAAAAGGTGTGCCCGTCAATCTCGGTTCGCTGGAAGCGTTGCGGCGCTACGGGGAACGCTATCCGGGCACAGAGGCTTCGGTGCGCGTCAATCCGGGCATGGGTGCAGGGCATCATTCGCATTGCATCACGGGAGGCCCGGCCTCGAAGTTCGGCATCTACCACGACCGCGTGGACACCGCCTTGGAAGTCGCCACGAAAAATCGCATCCGGATCATCGGAGTGCATTCCCACATCGGCACGGGCATCTACACGCCAGAGCCGATGCTTGCCGCGATGGAGTTGGTGTTGCAGGCGTCCGAAGAATTTCAGGAACTACGTTTCATTGATTTCGGAGGCGGCTTCGGCATCCCCCATCATCCTGAACAAACGCCGCTCGATCTCCCGGAACTGGGTCGCCAAATGCAGGAACGCTTCGCCAAGTTCTGTACCGAGTACGGACGCACTCTGACCATGAAACTTGAACCCGGACGTTTCATCGTGGGTCCGGCGGGCACCTTGCTCGTCACCGCCACCAATTTCACAGACACGCCGGACTACCGTTTTGTCGGCGTTGATTCCGGATTCAATCACCTCGTACGCCCCACGATGTACGGTTCCTACCACCACATTCTCAACGCCTCACGCTCCAGCGGTCCGGAGCAGGAGGTGGTCATCGTGGGTAACATTTGTGAAAGCGGAGATGTTTTTTCCCGTAGCGAGGAGGGCATGACACGCAAAATCCCGGAAGTCCGCGTGGGCGACTGCCTCGCCCTCTGTGACGCCGGAGCCTACGGGATGTCGATGAGTTCGCAGTACAACACCCGCCCGCGTCCTGCCGAGGTCTTGGTCGAAAACGGGCAGGCCCGTCTCATCCGCCGTCGGGAAACCTATGCGGATTTGATTGCGGCTTACGACCGAACCGAGCCATGATCCGCGCCAAAATCATCTGCACTATCGGACCCGTCTCGGAATCCTACGAGATGCTCAAGCGCATGGCGGGTGCAGGTATGAACATCGCTCGCCTCAACATGTCGCACGGGGACCACGAGTGGCACCACAAGGTCATCCGGCACATCAAAACCCTCAATCGGCAAATCCCCACGCCCATCGCCGTTCTGCTCGACACGCAGGGTCCGGAAATCCGCACCGGCTCCCTCTCGGAGGACCTCGACCTCAAGCAGGATTCGGTGCTCACCGTCAACTCCGGGGTGAGAGTGATGTTGAGACGACCTCGATCCACGTTGATTACGACGACCTCATCCGCACCGTGAACCCCGGAGACAAGATCACGGTGGACAACGGACTCATCAATCTTGAGGTGCTGGAGAAGCACGACCGCGAAATGCGTTGTCGGGTGCTGGATGGCGGAGTGTTGAAGAGCAAGCGGCACGTCAACCTGCCCGGAGTGCGTGTCAACCTACCCGCGATCACCCAGAAGGATCGGCGCGACATCCTCTTTGGGCTGGAGCATGACGTGGATTTCATTGCCCTCTCCTTTGTGCGTGAAGCCAACGACATCCGGCAGTTCAAGAAGTTGCTGGACAAGAAAGTCGATGCAATCCAGATCCACCAGCTTCCTTGAAATGCCCCGTGTCGTGATGCTCCAGGGCACCGGCTCTGGAGTTGGCAAAAGCCTGCTTGCCGCCGGACTCTGCCGCTGGTTGGCAAACCGGGATTTCCGGGTGCGCCCCTTCAAGGCGCAGAACATGGCACTCAACTCCGGGGTCACGCCGGACGGCAAGGAGATCGGACGTGCGCAGGTGCTGCAAGCCGAGGCGTGCCGTGTGGCTCCAGACGTTCGCATGAACCCCGTGTTGCTCAAACCACAGGGTCCGGGTGTTTCGCAACTGGTGCGCATGGGCGAGGCCATCCGGGTGTGTTCTGCACAGGAATACTACACGCTCGCCGAGGAGAATTTCCGCATCGTGCAGGAGGCGTTTGCTGCGCTGAAAACGGAGGCGGACTGGATCATCATCGAAGGCGCAGGCAGTCCGGCAGAGATCAACCTGCAAGCCACCGACATTGTCAACATGCGTATGGCAGAACACGCTCAAGCCCGTGTGATCGTTGTTGGCGACATTGACCGGGGCGGCGTGTTTGCGTGGTTCAAGGGCACCTATGATCTTGTGCAGGACCGCCATCGTCCGCTCATCCAGGGCTTCCTCATCAACAAGTTCCGGGGCGACGTTTCCCTGCTCCAGCCAGGCATCGAGCAGTTTGCCGAACACGTTCCAGTTCCGGTGTTGGGGGTGATCCCGTGGCGCGAGTTTGCCTTGGAGGATGAGGATTCGCAGAATTTGCGTTCGCGCCTCGTTCCGGATGCCCGGTTGGAAATCGCGGTGATCCGCATCCCGTACCTCTCCAACTTCACCGACTTCGATCCACTCAAGCAGATTCCCGGCATCTCTGTGCGCTTCACGCGCAATCCGGACGACCTTGCCTCAGCCAACCTCATCATCCTGCCCGGCAGCAAGAACACCGCGCACGATTTGCGCTTCCTCAACGATTCCGGACTTGCGGACGAACTACGGCGCTTGCACGGACGCACTTGGATACTTGGCGTCTGCGGAGGCTACCAGATGCTTGGCACCGCCATCGAAGACCCCGACGGCATCGAATCGGAAAATCCCCCCGCTTCGCTTCCCCCCTTTGCCAAAGAGAAAATCCCCCCGACTTCACCTTCCCCCCTTTGGCAGGGGGATCGAGGGGGGATTTCTGGACTCGGGATCCTCAGCTTCCGAACCCGCATGGCTTCTCAAAAAACGCTGGTGCAGCGTGAATACTCCGGAAGCGGATGGCTCGACGGAATCCACTGGCCCGCCCGAATTTGTCACTTCCGAAGAAAAATCCGGTGCGAGTTCCTTTGTCGCTGATGCTCCGGACCTTGGCATGATTGACGTTGAGAACCGTGTTTTCGGCACTTACCTCCACGGTTTTTTCGACACTCCGGAAGTCGTCCAGAAAGTTCTCGCGCTGCTCACTCCAGAGCCGTTCGAGCTACCGCCCGCCTTTCATGATCTCAAGGAGCGTGAACTCGACGCTCTCGCCGATTTTCTTGATGAACACTGCGACGTGCCCCGCCTGCTCGGCATGAACACTCCCGGAGGATAAGATGGATCGTGGCACGGTTCACATGATCCTCCACTTCGCGGTCCCACTCGTGTTCGCATTTGGGCTGTTCCGAAACCGCTGGCGTTTCGCCTTCCTCGTTCTGATGGCCACGATGGCGGTGGACCTCGATCACCTGCTCGCCGACCCCCTCTACGATCCTTCCCGCTGCGGCATCAACTTCCATCCCTTCCACTCAGACCCCGCCATCGGGCTGTACCTGCTGTTGCTC
>LWDU01039163.1_pt1 | contig 21846 bp, 17 predicted proteins | sample 727161 | NCBI WGS metagenome assembly LWDU01 (sample SAMN04566230, study PRJNA314399) | hydrothermal vent metagenome | isolation source: deep sea hydrothermal plume seawater | place: Mexico: Gulf of California, Guaymas Basin | collected 2004-07-11
TATCCTCGATCTCTATGCCGTCAATGGTAGTCGTCACGCCCACCATGTTGCTCATTTCAAGCCGGTACTGCGAAAAATCGAAGCGCATGTGATTCACAAGGGAAACCGAAACCATCGCGCCCACGGCGCCGACGTCAATTGAGCCCGCCACGCCTCCCCGGACCACTAGAGCAAGATTCCAGCCATCCGAAATCCGTCCCTGCAAGCCAAGGCCGAAATTGCCGATTCCTGCCAGGGCCTCACCTTCATCGACACTAAATGTCATGCCCAGATCGGTCACCAGGGCGAGCCTCCGGCTCAGCTGCCAGCCGAACGCAATATCGAAGTCGTAGGTTTCTCCGCTGTAGGGCCCAGCCGCGAAGTAACCGAAATCGAGATCCAGTTTCCAAAGGCTCGACGGTTTATCCGCATCGGCCGGAAAATCCCCAAGGAACGGACCCAGGCTGCCCAGGCCGAAGTCGTTCTGAAACATTCGGCTCTGGAGGCTATTCGGGTTCCCGGCAATCGGGTCAACGGGGGAGTCCTTAACAAAGGCCTGCAATAACAGCGTCACGGAATCTTCCGAAGTGCTCGGCTGGGAGCCGTTCCCCTTGAGCCAATCCTCGAACTCCTCCTCACTCAGATCTCGGGTTGCGGCGTCGAAATCCAGGTTAATTCCGGCCACGACAACCTCAAATTGGAGGTCGCCCGAATTTTCCGCATAGCTCACCCTCGAAGCCACGCCGCGCAAGTCCAGAGCTACTTCGAAGGCGGTGAATCCTGGCACGTAGTCGGCGGTGGGAAAGAGTGCGAGGAGCGCACTCTCATCGAACAATTCCCCTACTTCGCTAAGCGAGTTCGTCGAGTTCACCCCGGTCTGGCCATCCAGTGTGATCACGGCACGAAAAAGATCTCGAGCCACCACCGGCCCGGAAAGCAAAACCGAAAGGAAGATCACGAGAGCCGCAGGAAGGACCTTGGGGAGCAACGAATTCATACCTTTCAAGTCGAAGCCTTGAAGAACCCGCGTCCGCACATGACGCAACTCAGCAGAACGAACCAAAAAAAAAATCGTCCCGCCACTCTATGCCCGGCGCAGGGCGAAAAAAGTACCCCCCGTGACCATACAAACGAGCAAGGCCGCTCCATTCGTGGACAGGGCGGGAACTCCTTGAACGGTCAACTCAGTCAACTCGACCGCGGCCCCGGTCACCCGATCCGACAGCCAAATCCCTCCATCGTCAGGTTCGTTGCCGAGAAGGCCATCGGCATCGCGATCTCCCTGGGCGTCGGCCAGGCCCGGATAGTCACACGCATCGTACAGAGCGACCCCGGCCCCCGGATCTCCCCCAGCTCGAAAGCACGTATCCGAACCGTTCTTGATCGAGAAAAGTCCCGTCTGACGAACGCTGCGAACACTGGCCTCCTGGGTCACGTGCACCTCGAATATGCCCGGCCCCATACCGGAGACCGTAATCCCCGCTTCCTCGTCCTTGAACCAATTTCCGTCCTGGATACAGTCGTCCGCATCCGAAACGCTCAGCTGCGTTGCGTTCCGGAAGTCCACCGCCGCCGTGGCCAAACCCGTGACCGATACGCCCAGGATCGGAGCGCTCATCACCGAGGTACACGCCGGAAGTGTTCCTCCGTCCACGACTCCGTTGATATTCCCAAAACTCTGAACGCCCAGCACGAGGGTCCAGGTTTCAACTCCCGGTTGCACCGTGATCAAAACGGTCAAGTCGCCTGTGGCGTCAACAAAATGATCTACTCCCCCACAGCCGAAGGCCCCCAGACAGTGATCGGCCTCGATTCCCCACTGCATCCCAACCTCGCCCTGCGCCTGATCGCCCGTTGTCACGAACTCATTCGTGGAGAGGGCACCGACCAGACCGGACACGATCCCCACGCGACCCTCGCCCGAATCGAAATTCCCGTTGGCGGCCCCCACCGCCGATGCCTCGTTGGAGGCCGTAATCGCACTGTTGTTCGCGAAGGAAACCTCGATGGGCGCAAGCGCCTGGGCAGAGAATCCCAATAGAAGTGAGAACACCGGTATCACGAAGGGCAATCGACGAATCAGATTCTTCCGGGCTTGCACAGGCGTGTCCCCCTGAACCCAGCATACATAGAGGAACAAAGAAACACGACCCGCCCACCCACCCCCCTGGCTGCGAGCCCTCTTTGCGAGAAGCGCAACCTCCGGGACCAGTAAGCTGCTTGCCTTACGTTCTCCCAAAATTAGTGCGGTATCGTCCGGACCGGATCAAGGGCATCCTCCGCCACCCGCTATGAAATACAAACTCCGCGCGAGGGCCGACCGGGAAGCATGCGGAGCGAGTGACAAAAGCGGCCGACCGGGGCAAGCCTCTTGGCTCAAAATTACTTCCAGGCCTTCGAGGAGATCGATCACCGTGTTCTATGGCTGGGTAATCGTAGGACTTGCCTTCGTGGTGCAGTTCATTGCCGTGGGCTCGATGATGCAATGCTTTCCGGTTTTCCTGCTTCCGCTCACCGAAGAGTTCGGCATCGGCCGCGCTCAGGGTGCCCTGCCCCCGGTTGCGATGATGCTCTCAGGTATCGTGTTCTCCCCCCTGATTGGCATGGCGATCTCACGCTTTCCTATTCGCAATGTAATGCTGGCTGGGGCCCTCGCCATGGCGTTGGGCTTTTACGCGCTCTCCCAAGCCACAACCTTCTGGCAGATCGTTCTGGCCTACGGACTGGCCGGGCCACCGGCCATGGGGGCAATGGGCTCAATTGCCTGCAACTCCCTGATCGTCAACTGGTTTGAGCGCCAGCGATCCCTGGCCCTGGGCCTCGCAATGATTGGTATGTCGATCTCCGGAGCGATCATGATTCCCGCCGCCACCTGGGGGCTCGAAACCTGGGGTTGGCGAGGGGTGTACAAGTTCTTCGCGATAATCCCCCTTGGCCTCATGCCCCTGATCGCCTGGCTCGTCGTCAATCGACCCGAGGATCTCGGTCTCGCGGCGGATGGCGACGCGCCCGCCGAAGTCGGGCGTTCCGCGTTTGAATCCGCCCCGGCCGCTCCTTCCTCTCTGCGCGCACTGTTGGGCACTCCCACCCTCTGGCTGATTGGCGCCGCCTGCGGACTCTCCTTCTTTGGCGCCCTCGCGGTCATGAACCACGGAATCGCTTTTGCGATCGATCGGGGCATCGACCCCATGCGCGCCGCGGGCATGCTCTCGGCCATCTCTGTGGGGGCCGCAACGGGTAAACTCGCCTTTGGCTGGCTCGCCGACCGGCTCGGCGAAAAAGGCGCGTTCAAGGTCGCCCTAACCTTCCAATTTTTCGCGCTTCTTGGCCTGGCAACGCTTTCGGGCTACGCCGCCCTTGTGGCGGCCAGCGGATTATTTGGGCTCGGACTGGGGGGTATCGCGCCCCTCCAAGTCGCCCTGCTCGCCCGAAGCTTCCGGGGCGGCGACTTCAGCCGGGCCCTGGGGTTGATCGCCCCGCTGATGATTCCCTTTCAAATCGCCGGGCCTCCCCTGGCCGGCTGGATCTTCGATCGTCAGGGAAGCTACGACTTGGCGATTTGGATCTTCATGGCGAGCACCCTGGCCTCGGGCTTCGTGATCTCTTTCCTCAGGCTTCCCGACGCCGGCAAGCCGACACCCCAAGCCGAATAACAGCGTGCCCGGGGAAAGCCCTCAGCCCCCGGAGACCTCGATGGCCGTGGAGCCCGCGGGCAGAGAAACCCGGGTCCCGTCCTGCCCCAAGGTGAACTCCCCAGCGAACGCATCGTCTACGCCATCGAGAAAGACCGCATCCATGCCGGGCAACAGCAGGGGCGGAACGACGTGATAGAAAAGAAGGTGTCCCACCCCCGCCACTTCAGCGCTTTCGGCTGCATCCACCGGACTCGCGTGATAGTCGAGGATGTCGTTCACGATCTTGGCGCGCTTGGTCAATCCGGCATCCGAGGCCGCCTGGGCCAGCATGCCCACCAACTGCGGTGCAAGAGCCTCGTGAACCAGAAGGTCAACCCCCTCGGACATGCGCTCGATTTCAGGCGATCGAATCGTGTCCCCTGAGATGACCACAGAACGCCCCGCGTAGTCGAACCGGTAACCCACGGCGGGATCGATGGGCGCATGGTTGACCCGAAAGCTGGTCACCTTCACGCCGTCCCGGTCCCAGACCACCGTCGGGCGGCCCGGTTCAGGCGTGGCAAAGGTTCTCCCGGAGAAACCCGCCGCACCGGGCGGCATGACGGATTCTCCGTGGTGGGCGACCCGGTAGCGGGTATCGGCTTGATAAGCCTGATTGAAGCCCTCGGCGATATTCTGGACGCCCTCGGGCCCGAAGAGCGGCAGCGGTCCGGTTGCCGCCGCCCCCCCCGCCCAGCGCTGAAGCGCGAGTTCACCGAGGCCATCGATGTGGTCGGAGTGAAAGTGGGTCAGGAACACCGCCTCCACCTGCCCGGCGGGAAGCCCGAATGCATTGAGATTGCGCGCCGCCGCCGAGCCCGCATCGACGACAAAAAGCTTGCCCCCGGCCACAATGCCCACACACGGCCCGGAACGCTTCGGATCGGGCAGTGGACTGCCCGCACCGCACAGGGTGAGGTGCAAACCATCGGGCAGATCACCGATGGGATCCGCCGCCATCATCCGCGGCAACACCACGCCCAGCAACGTCATGGCGAGCGGACCGCGCAGTGAATAAATAACCAGTGCGCTCAGCGCGACCAAGCCCAGGACCACCCGCCAACGTTTCATACCCGTTCCCCTCCAGAGAAAGTAATGCTCACCGGGCGACTGAATTTCTTCTTCTCATTGAGAACCTGAGAACAAAAAAACAGCCGAGCTCAACAATTGGCAGAGAGACTGCCATGTCCTGAACTCAGGGCAACCCTAAAGTTCCCCCGGCCCCCTAGAAATCAATCCGGCTGCCCGACGGCCGACCGCCTAGGCGAGATTCGTTCGCACAAGCCGCCCAGGCCGCGCGCCGGTGTCCGCGTCATTCTCCCGGGTGCGTACGCCGTTCACGAAGGTGGCCAGATACCCGCTCGCACTCTGAAGAATTCGGCTCCCCCCGGCAGGCAGATCGCGATGGACGCCCAGAGCGCCCAGGCTGAGATTGTCGAGATCAATCAGGTTGAGATCCGCCCGTTTTCCCAACTCGAGGCTCCCGCGATCGTGCATGCCGTAGAGAACGGCGTTGTTGTTCGTTTGTTTATGGACGATGTGCTCCACAGGCAGCCGAGGCCCCCGGGTGCGGTCGCGGACCCAGTGCATCAACTGGTAGGTGGGCGCGACAGCATCAAAGATCAAGTTCACATGGGCCCCCGCGTCGGAAAGCCCCGTCACCGTGTGGGGATCCAAGAGCATGGTGTGAATCGCATCGTGATTGCCCGAGATGTAGTTCGCGCCCATCAGGATCGCGTAGGCGCAGCCCCCTTCCGAAATCAAGAAGTCGTACATGACATCGGCCACGTCCCGTTTCTCGGCCAGCGCCCGGGCGCCCAGGACCTGGCTCAATTCGGGCTCATAGTCCACGGGATCGCCCACCGGAATCACAAACGCTGCAGTCTCGCGCATCAGGTTGTGGACATTGGCCATAGCGCCCACGTCGCTCACCGGCGCGTCGGCATCCTTCAAAATCGCGGCCTTGACCTCGGGCTTCTGCATCTCGCGCACGCGCTCGGCCAGGGGAAGATCGGCGATTTTCAGATAGGTCTCCCGGCGCTGGAACATGTGATACGTGTCCAGGCTGGTCACAAAGCCAATGGGCCGCGAGGCCACTTGGGGCCGCAAATTCCCGCCCGCCGCATTTTCCTCCGCCGATCCCGCCAGGATATCCTGCCATTCGGTCGGGTTGTCGGGCACCTGAACCGTGGTGAAAGTCACCGGTCGTTGGCACGCCCGGCCCAGACGTTTGATCAACTCGAACTCTTCCTTGAGGGAGAACCGCTCACCGCCCAGAACCTCGAGGTTCCCCACCGTGCTGGCCGGAATCAATTCAAAGACACCGGAACCCGCACGATCCATGGCCTCCACCAGAGCGACGAGTTCCTCTTCCTCGGCGAAGGTGCCGGGAACCGGATTGCCATCGATGGATCGGTGGCCCGTGGTTCGATTCGAAGAGAACCCCACGGCCCCCGCCCGCATGGCCTCCTCCACGAGTTCCGCCATGCGCGCCAGGTCTTCGGGTGTAGCTTTTTCCTGATCGCGTCCCCGCTGACCCATGACGTAATTGCGCAGGGAACCGTGGGCCAGTTGCGCGCCCACATCCAGCGCGTATTCGCGGCTGGCCAGGAAGTCGAGATATTCGGGGAAAGTTTCCCAAGCGCCCCAGGGCATGCCTTCGTAGAGGGCCGTCCCCGGAATATCCTCGACGCCTTCCATCAATTCGATCAACTCGCGCTCGCCGCCCGGAGCCACCGGTGCAAAGCCCACCCCGCAATTGCCCATCACAACGGTGGTCACACCGTGGGATGCCGAAGGATCGATCTGATCGTCCCAAGTCACCTGGCCATCGTAATGGGTGTGGATATCGATCCAGCCGGGGGTCGCCAGGGCGCCGTCGGCGCGGATCACCTCCCGGGCGTCCTCACTGATCCGACCACGCGCAACAATTTGTCCGTCGCGAATGCCCAGATCACCGTTTTCCGCCGGGGCTCCGGTGCCGTCCACGATTCGCGCGTCCTTGATCAAACAATCGAGCATGACGACAGTCTCCAAGAGTTGTTTGCGAAGCTGACCGAGTATGGCACACCGGAGGCCCCCCCGAGGTGACTCCAAACCCAGATGAAATAGGCACCTGGCCCGATTAAACTCCCATCCATGACGACATTGGATCAACTCCCCCATCGCATCGAGGCCCTGGCCGAGAAGTGGAATCTGCCCGGAGTGGCGGTCATGGTCGATGTCGCCGGAACGACCCTCTCCGCTTGTCACGGCATCACCCACATCGATCACCCGCTACCCATCGATGAGCACACTCTCTTCCAGATCGCCTCCAATACCACGCGATAATCGAACAACCCGAAGCGATTGCTGGTGCCCTGGTGGACTTCGACCCAGCCCCGCAACCGCAATGCGCCTGGCTCAGGACCGGCGGACGCATCGCAGTCCGGGAGAGCACCTGAACCCGAAGCGCCACAAGCGGGCCTTTTTTTGACCACCCGAGCCCTTTCCCCCCTCGCGTGGAGCCGAGCGTGACTGCCATCGCTTGGTCACTTCGCCCGAGCCATGTAGAGTCCCGAGTTCACCGCTTACCCCGCTCTCTGCCGGAGGCCCGCAATGCACTCTTCCCTCCCCACCGCGCCTGTCCCCCGTCGAGACTTCCATCGACTCGCGGCGTTCTGGCTGACCCTTTTGATCGCCCTCCCGGCCCTGGCGCAGTCGGGGGCCGGCGCAGGAAGCTCGACCGAGTCGCCTGGGAGCGCTTCGTCTTCAAGCGCTTCGTCAAGCGCTTCGGACACCACCGCTTCCAAAACAATTTCTCCAGACCAACTCGCCTCCCTGGTGGCGCCCATTGCCCTCTACCCGGATGCCCTGGTGGCCCAGATCCTGATGGCGTCCACCTACCCGCTTGAAATTGTCGAGGCCGCGCGTTGGGTGAAGGCCAACCCCGACCTGAAAACCGACGCCCTGGAAGACGCCATGCAGAAGCAGAGCTGGGACCCCAGCGTCAAATCTCTCACGGCCTTTCCCCAAGTCTTGGCCATGATGAACGACAAACTCACTTGGACCAATCAACTCGGCGTGAATTCCCTTCAAGCCCTGCGTCAGAAGGCCAAGACCGAGGGCAACCTCGAGACCAACTCTCAGCAGACGGTCACCGTGGAGGACCAAGCCACCGGCAGCCAGTCCCAAACCATCATTATTCAGCCCACCAATCCCCAGGTCGTCTATGTCCCCACCTATAACCCCACAGTGGTCTACGGCACCTGGGCATACCCCATGTACCCACCCTACTACTGGTACCCGCCCACTTATGTCTACAGTCACTCCGCCGTCTCTTTCGGTGTCGGGCTCGCGGTGGGGGCCGCCATGTGGGGCAATTGCAACTGGCATAGCTCCAACGTCAACATCAATGTCAACCACTACAACAGCTTCAACCGAACCAACATCAAATCGACGAGGGGTCTCCTACGGGGACAAGGGCCTTCAGAATCGCTACGGGGCGAACCAAAGCCGAGATGCCAAGGCCCGGGACTCCTTTCGCGGCCGTGCCGACCAAGGGCGGCAGAAGATCGCAAAGGGTCAGGCCGATGGTTTCAAGGGCAACAAGGCTCAGGGAACACGCGACCGAACGAGCAACCGCATGGGCGGCAGCGAAAAAATGGGCAAGGGAGACCGGAGCTTCGGCGGCGACAATGCCCGAAGCGGCGGCCACCGAAACGATTCTGCGTTCGGTGGCATGAACAACGGCCGAGAAGCCCACCGCAACTCCAATCGGGGCTTCGAGAGTCGCGGCGGTGGGTTTGGCGGCCGGGGAGGCGGATATAGTGGTGGCGGACATCGCGGTGGCGGACATCGGGGCGGCGGTGGTGGTGGCGGCCGACACGGCGGTGGTGGGGGACGCAGACGATGAGGAAAACTACGATGGAAAACCGAGTATTTCTTAGCCTGCTGGCAGCGAGCGCAGCCCTATTGACCTCATGCCAGACCCTCGGGATCGAAGACGGCCTGGGCCAGGCTTTCTCAAGCCCCGAGGCGGCGGGACAATCTCTAGTGGCCGCGCTGAAGAGCAACGACAACGAAACCGCGGTCCGGATCTTGGGGCCCGGCTCCGACGCCGTGCTCACCTCCGGCGACCCGGTAATGGACAAGAACCAACTGGACCGATTCGTGGCCCTCTATGAACAAAACAATATCTGGATTGCCTGGAACGAGGGCGTCGCTGTCCTGGAAATCGGCGACGACAATTGGCCGTTTCCGATCCCCCTGGTCAACCGCGAAAACGGCTGGTTTGACCGCAAGAAAGACTGGCGCTTCGACACCCCCGAAGGTATCCAGGAGATTCTCAACCGCCGTATCGGCAAGAACGAACTCAACACCATTCAAGCCTGCTTGGCCTTTGTGGATGCCGAGCGCGAGTACTACCGGAAAAATCCCCAGAACCGCTCAACCCCCGAATACGCGCGCTTCATCCTCAGCAGCAAAGGCCAGATGGACGGGCTCTACTGGCCCACCGCCGAGGACGAAGCCCCGAGTCCACTGGGCCCCATCTACGCAGCGGCAAGGTCCCGGGGCTACTCGCCCACCCATAAGGGGAGCGAGCCCTTCGAAGGCTACTTCTACCGAATCCTTTTGGCACAGGGCACGAGCGCTCCGGGAGGGGCGCTGGACTACATCGACGGCGACGCCATGACGGGCGGCTTTGCCTTGCTCGCTTATCCGGCGGGATACGGCACGTCGGGGGTAATGAGCTTCGTCGTCAACCAGATTGGCTTGGTCTACCAAAAAGATCTTGGTCCCGAAACCGACAAAAAGGCCGTCTCCGTGGAAAGCTTCGATCCCGACGAGAGTTGGGCCCTTGTCCCCGCCCAGGCACTGGTGCTTCCCAGCGACTGAAGCACGAATAAGAAACCTGAGCGCGATGACTCCGGTCAGCCTGTTCTACTCGCTCGTTTCCTACTGGCTCTTCTAACTGGCTCTTCTTGCTCGCTCGGCTTACTAGATCTTCTGACTGACTCGTCCTATCGGCTCATGTAATCCTATTGGCTCATGTAATAGCCGCCATTGGGCGAGAGGGTTTGGCCGGTCACGAATTTTGCTTCGTCGCTGGCCAGGTAGACTGCCGCCCAGGCGATATCATCGGGCTCCCCAAACCGACCCATTGGGGTTGAGGCTTCGATCACCGGCCGCGCCGCGTCGATCGAAGCCGTCATGTCCGTGTCAATAAAGCCCGGCGCCAGCGCGTTGACGCGAATTCCTCGACTCACCACTTCCCGAGCCAAGGATCGCGTAAAGCCGAGAATACCCGCCTTCGCCGCGCAATAGTGCGCCGCTCCAGCACCGCCAGCCGTGCCCATGATGGAACCCATATTGATGATGCAACCCGAGTTTTGGGCATTCATCAGCTTGAGCGCTTCCCGAGAGCAAAAGAAGGTGCCATCCATGTGCACGCCGATCATCCGGCGCCAGTCTTCGTCGCTGAGTTCGACAGTAAAATCCAGATGCGTCTCGATGGGGCCTCCCGCCATCCCCTCCTGGGCCTGTTGGGCAAGGCGCTGGTTGAAGGATTCACTGAGCTCAGGAGAACCAGAAAATGCGATCCCCGCGTTGTTGACCAGGATATCCAGGCCGCCGAACTCTCGGCCCACACGGCCAAACATCTCCCTGACCGCATCCGAGTCCGAAACGTCCGCCACCAGCGCGGTCCCGCCGACCTCCTTGGCGACTGCCTCGGCGTCTTCGAGCCGAAGGTCATTGACCAGAATCTCCGCGCCTTCCTGATGGAAACGCCGAGCCATCTGAGCCCCCAGGCCGGCGGCGGCCCCCGTAATGAGCGCGCGTTTTCCTGCGAGTCGACCGGTATTCATCCTCTTGTACTCCTTTTGATTCACCGCGAAGTCCAGTAGCGGCTGTTGGCAGCGGATTCCGGTAGCCGATACCGGGTGTGAGGCGTCCGTGTGAAGCATCGTGTGATTGCGGGCAGAAGTGTATCCTGCGGGCGTCCAGCGACGCCTTAGAGGAGACGCTACATGGCCCATCCTGGGGCTGCCACGAGTGCTCCATCCGATTCTGAATTTGACATCGTCATCGTGGGTGCCGGTTTCGCCGGCCTCTACATGCTGCATCGCGCTCGTGGGCTCGGTCTTAAGGCTCGAGCTTTTGAAGTAGCAGATGGGGTCGGGGGAACCTGGCACTGGAATCGATATCCCGGCGCACGCTGCGACGTGGAGAGCATGCAGTACTCGTACCAATTCGACGAAAGCCTTCAGCAGGAATGGGAGTGGAGCGAGCGCTACTCCGGGCAGCCGGAAATCTTGCGCTATGCCAACCACGTGGCCGATCGATTCGATCTTCGCCGGGACATCCAATTCGAAACCCGAGTCGAGTCCGCCCATTTCAATGAGGAAGCCGCTTTCTGGACGGTCACCACGAGTGGGGGAGAAGTGGTGACGGCCCAGTTCGTCATCATGGCAACGGGCTGCCTCTCATCGACCAATACGCCCGACATTTCGGGGATCGAGCACTTTACCGGCGATATCCACCACACCGGTCAGTGGCCCCACGAAGGCGTCGACTTCAGCGGAAAACGTGTGGGGGTGATCGGCACGGGTTCTTCGGGTATCCAGGCAATCCCGATCATCGCCGAAGAGTCGGAACACCTCACCGTCTTCCAACGAACGGCCCAATACGCCATTCCCGCCGCCAATCGCCCCCTGCCCCCCAATGAGCAGGCCGAAGTAAAGGCCCACTACGCGGAGTTCCGAGCGGACAACAGCCTCTATCCGAACGCTTTCTCCCTCCGACTGCCTCTCAATGAAACCTCGGCCCTCGAGGTCAGTGCGGATGAGCGCACCCGGGAATACGAGACTCGCTGGCGCGAAGGCGGGTTCACCTTCAGCTGGAGTTTTGGCGATCTGGGCCTCGACCTGGAAGCCAATGCCACGGCAGGAGATTTTGTCAGAAGCAAGATCCGAGAGATCGTCAATGACCCCAAGACAGCCGAAAGGCTCTCCCCCAATACGGTCCTCGGCTGCAAACGACTCTGTCTCGACACGGGATACTTCGAGGCATTCAATCGTAAAAATGTAGAACTCGTCGATATCCGCGAGCAGAAGATCGATCGCATCACGCCCAAAGGGATCGAAACCGCCGGCCGCGAGTACGAACTGGACATGATCGTATTTGCCACGGGCTTCGACGCGATGACGGGCAGCCTGCTCGCCATGGACATCCGAGGCCGTGGTGGACTCAGTCTTCGCGAGAAATGGGCCGCCGGGCCGAGGACCTACCTGGGGCTCGGAGTCCCGGGCTTTCCGAATCTCTTCACAATCTCGGGACCGGGTAGCCCCTCGGTGCTCACCAACATGATCGTCTCGATCGAGCAGCATGTGAACTGGATCGCGGACTGCATCGACGCCATGTCCAGGCGGGGGCATCGAACGATCGAAGCCACACTGGACGCCGAAGAGCATTGGGTCGAACACGTGAACGCCGTCGCCAACGAAACCCTCTATCCGAGCTGCAATTCTTGGTATCTGGGCGCAAATATCCCCGGGAAGGCCCGTGTCTTCATGCCCCTGCTCGGCTTTCCGCCCTACGTCGAAAAATGCGAAGAGGTCGCCGCCAACGGCTACGAAGGTTTCACCCTGGGCTAGTTCCGATCCCTCGACCCAAACCCCGCGTCACAGAGCCCTTTTGGCCCCTCCGCCCAGAGGATGATCGGCCCGGGGCGCCAAGAAACGTGAAGGATCGGCGCCTGGCCGAGACGTCCCTCGTTAGGCGGCCTCGAGTACTCAGTGTCCCAGCAATGGCGAAGCCGGAACTCCGGACCCAGGACGCCCATTTCCGGAATGCACATCGGACAGGCTCTCCAAGAAGGCCACCAGATCGTCGGCCTCCTCGGGGCTGAGCGCGAAGGATTCGAGGGTTGGGCTCTGAAGCGGACTTCGAGGACCGCGCGCTCCTGCTGCATTGTGATTTCGACCCCCGGACGCGTAATGCAATACAACTTCACCCAGAGTCGCGATGCTTCCGTCGTGCATGTAGGGCGCCGTGAGCGCCACATTGCGCAAGGTCGGAACGCGAAAGCGCCCCATATCACCGGGAACCCCCGAGTGTTCGAAGAGCCCCGCCTCGTCCTCGGGATAGGCCCCCGCCCCGTCAAAATTATAGAGCCCTGTATTGTGAAAACTCGGCGCTGGCCGCCTCTCCGCGTAGCGGGCGGGGCTTGTAAAGAGAGGCGCGGGATGGCAGTCGTCGCAGCCCACCGATTCGGAAAAGAATATCCCCATGCCCCGAAGAGCCGCCGCACTCATGGCATCGCGGTCGTCGTAGAAGACGTAGCGGTCGTAAGGGGAACTCGCCGAAATGAGGGTGCGTTGGTAAGCGGCCAGGGCTCGGCGCACATGAAGCAGTGTGAAGCGTCCGCCGGCTTCGGGGAAGGCACGCTCTAGCGCCTTCGCCCGGACGGGGTCGGCTTGGAGCGCTTCCATGGCCTCATGCGCTCGCCCCCTTAGCCCGAGTTCGATGGGATGCGTCCCCAGTAGAGGGATTTTGGACTGGTCCTCGAGTTCCCGAGTTTCGGGATTCGCCCAACCGAAGCTCGCGCTGTAGGCGACGTTGACAAGGCTCATGGTGCTCCGCGAATGTGATTCGCCCGTGGCTCCGAGAGCCCGGGCGCGGCCGTCGGTAAAAGCCTTTTGCGGGTCGTGGCACGAGGAACACGCGTAGGCCCCGGTCACCGACAGGCGTGGATCGAAGAACAGGTCCCGCCCGAGGTCCACCTTCGGCCGGCTCATGGGATTGTCCTCGGGAACGGACGGTGTCGGAAACCCCCGGGGCAGGTCCCAAGTCCAGGAGTCTTCTTCGGCCACCACCGGCCCCGCCACAAGGCCGACGGCAATCAGTGCCAGGCGAACCCGAGTGGCTCGCGCTCTACCAGATCCGCGGCGCTTCACTGTCGATCAGCGCCGCGGTTTGCTCTGCGATCCTGGACCGCTCCTCGATCCAGGTGGCAAAGCCTTGCAACGCCTCGGTGGAAACCGCGCCGGACGGGTTCTTCGTCTCGATCGAGACCCAGGCTTTCATCTTCGCCATCAGCAGATCGGCCAATTGACGTTGATCGCCGAAAAGCTCCATGTAAGCTCCCTGGGCGTCCTTGATCCGCCCCAACCGCATGTAGGCCTCGCCGCGGTACTCGATCGCGTAGGGAAAGCCGGGCTTGATCTCCAAAGCCTTATCGTAGGCCTTCAAGGCGCTCTCGTAGTCACCGAGCATGCGCTGGGCAAAGCCGATCTCGTTGTAGGCTTGGTAGAACTTTCGCGAGCGCCGAGTCGCACGTTTGAACTCCCGGAGCGCGCGTTTGAATTGCTTGTTGGCGTTCTTCAGAGCCTTCTGTTTTCCCTCAGGATCTGCAGTACCCGCCGCCTCGCGCAGAAACTCAATACCGCGGTTGCGTCGCTCTTCACCCTTCTGATAGACCGCCATGGCGGCCTGCTCCTCGGAGCTTCCCCCCGAAGGAAGGCCTCCTCCGCCGCCCCCGCCTGCAGCAAGGCCGCTCTTGGTCAGCCCGAGACAAAAAACTGGGATCGCGCAGACAAGCGCCCCGAACACGCGGTAGCGATGGGGATTGCTCGATTTCAACATCCGAAACGCTCCTTTCTCCGCTTCCAGACTGCCACTCTGCAGCCAGTCTGGAAGTCACTCCCAAAAACTTCGACCGAGGCACCGAGGCCGCTTCATCGCCCTCGGCCGGAAATATTGAGAAACGCGTACGCCAAGCCTCAATCCTCTAGTCGAAAGGTGACCCCAGCCTTCGGGAGCCGCATGAGAAGCGCCTCCCCCATCGCGCTGGCGGGGGTCCAGATCCCGCCGCCCAGCCCCAAGGAGTCCCGGGCCAGACAAACCGCGCTTTCGGCGAGCATCTTCGAGGTGGAGCCGTAGCCCGGATCGCGATCGCCGTTGACCCGCCCATGGATGACGTGGCCATTGGGGCCGACCCCGCGCAAGCGCAGGTCGAAGTAGCCGGCTTCGCGCTTCGCCCGGCTCGGCCCTTCCCCGGGTTGGGGGAGACGGCCCGCCGCCGCGCGCCGCAAGGGGCCCACCGCCATGGCCCCCATCATCAGTGCCGACCCCGCACTGGTCGCCGCTGCCTTGGTGAGGCCCCCGATACCTGTGCCCATGAGCATCGCCTCGTCATACCGAAAATCTTTGCCGTAGGCATAGTCGAGAAGCGCGTTGGATCGACGCACCACTTTCGTGTTGATTCCCGCCATCACGAAGGGCGCCGTCCACTGATCAAAATCCGAGTCGTAGTGCGGGGCCAGGGGTTCTGCCGAATCTGGCCCCGTCCGCTCAGCCTTCGGGTTCAGCGAGTAGGGTTCGCTCATTGCGCGCCCAACCCGAGGATCGCTCTCTGACTCCTCGAGCATGCTGAGCATGCTCGCAATCGTGCCCCCACTCGCCCCTCCGCTGAATCCCTTGACCCGGAGTTGGATCTGGGAGCAGGCGACTCCGTGGAGTCGCTTCATCTCCCGTTGCATAAAGAAAGCGCCGATATCCGAGGGGATGCAATCAAAGCCGCAGTTGAAGACGATCCGAGCGCCACTGGCCATCGCCGCGTCCTGGTGCGCTTCGATCATGCGCTGCATCCAGTGAACCTCCCCGGTCAGGTCGCAATACGCCGTTCCGCTCTGGGCGCAGGCTTCAACCAGATTCGAACCGTATTTCGCATAGGGCCCCACGGTCGTGCAGACCACGCGGGTTCTCCGGGCGAGTTCGACCAGAGAACTCATATCATCGCTGTCCCCCGTGAGAATCGGGAGCGACGCGCATTCGACGCCCGTCGTCTCGGCAAGCTCCCGCCTGACAGCCTCCATCTTTTCGGGGTTACGACCGCCAATGGCCCAGCGGAGCCCGTTCGAGACGCCGTACTCTGCCAACAGATACTCGGCGGTCAATTTTCCGGTAAAGCCACTGGCTCCCCAAATCACCACCTCAAACTCACGCTCGTCCTGGGACATCCTGTCCTCCTTCTGTGGAATCCGTTTTCTCTTCAAAGTGGTGGCGAGTTCGGTTGGCCAAGGCCACCAGGGACAGCATAACGGGTACTTCGACCAGCACGCCCACCACCGTGGCGAGCGCCGCCCCACTCTCCAAGCCAAACAAGCTGATCGCGACCGCTACAGCCAATTCGAAAAAATTCGATGTGCCAATCATGGCAGCTGGAGCCGCAATGGAAAAGGGCAAACCCCAAGCCCAGGCCCAGCCGTAGGCCACGGCAAAAATCCCGTAGCTCTGAACCAACAAGGGAATCGCGATCAATACGATTACCCCGGGTTGTTCGAGAATGCGCGGCCCCTGGAAGGCAAAGAGCAGCACCACGGTCGCCAGAAGACCGACCACCGTATAGGGCTTGAGCCTCGCACTGAAAGCCGCCACAGCTTCCGGGCCGCCTCCACGCGAGAGCAGTGCCCGTCGGGTGAAATAGCCCGCCACGAGGGGAACCACGACATAGAGCACCACTGAAAGCAGCAGTGTAGACCAGGGGACCACGACGTCCGCGACGCCGAGAAGCAGAGCCACCAGGGGCGCGAAGGCAAAGACCATAATCAGGTCGTTGACCGAAACCTGCACCAGGGTATAGGTGGCGTCTCCCCGGGTCAGTTGGCTCCAGACAAAGACCATGGCTGTGCAAGGCGCTGCGCCCAACAGGATCATGCCGGCTATGTATTCCCGGGCATCCACGGGATCGACCCAAGACCGAAAGAACACCTCGAAAAAAAGTAAACCCAGGCCCGCCATGGTGAAGGGCTTGATGAGCCAATTGACAACCAGGGTGATGACCAGCCCTTTGGGCCGATCTCCGATGTGACGAAGCGACGACAAGTCGACGTTCACCATCATGGGGTAGATCATCAGCCAGATCAGAACGGCGACGAGCCCATTGACCCGTGCCACCTCCAACCCCGCCAGGACTTCAAACACACCCGGAAGCAGCACGCCCAGCGTGATTCCAACCGCAATAGAGGCGGCCACCCATAGGCTGAGGAAGCGCTCAAAAAGTCCCATCAAACTCTCCTCGCTTTCCCGTAAGCCTTCCAAGTCACTTAACCCCGCACAAAACCCACTACAGCGGCCGGACGGGTGAGGCCGGAAATCAGTTGACCCGGCGAGACTCTTAGAAAACGCGGGTCAAAAAAGCCAAGGGATCATGCGTCGTCCTGAGCCAAAACCCGCACGAGGATTTCGGCCGCGCTGGCCACCTCCTCGTGACTGACATCCAGATGGGTAACCGCTCGCAGGGTAGCGGCATCCATCAAACTCAGGAGAACGCCCTCCTCCTGGGCACGCTTCCACAACCCGGAGGCGTTTTGCGCCTTGATCACGACAATATTCGTCTCCGGGATGCCATGCATTTCAATCCCCGGGACACCCGCCAGCCCTTCCGCCAGAAACCGCGCTTTCTGATGATCTTCCGCCAGCCTGGCCACGTGGTGGTCCAGCGCATGGATTCCCGCCGCCGCCAGCATCCCCACCTGTCGCATGCCACCGCCAAAGAGCTTCCGGATGCGAACTGCATCTTCGATAAATCCTCGATCACCGCAAAGCAATGATCCCACAGGCGCACCGAGCCCCTTGGAAAGGCAGAACGAAACCGAATCGAAGGGGCGGGCGATTTCCTCAACGCTTGCCCCCGAGGCCACCGATGCGTTGAAAACCCGTGCACCGTCGAGGTGGAGAGCCCAGCCTCGTTTACGCGCCCACTCCCCGATGGCATCCGTTTCCACCTGGGGAAAGATCCGGCCGCCACTTCGGTTGTGGGTGTTTTCGATGGACACCAATCGAGTGCGCGCAAAATGAATATCATCTGGAGCCGTCGCCGCCTGGACGTCTTTCAGCCCGAAGAGACCGTCCCGGCCTAACAAGACGGCCTGCACGCCCGAGAGCGCCGCTGCGCCGCCGCCTTCATACAAATATACGTGGGCATCCCGGGCGGTCATCAATGCGTCTCCGGGCTGGGTCCAGGCCCGAACGGCCACCTGATTGGCCATGGTGCCCGAGGGCATGAAGAGTGCCCCCTGCTTTCCCGTCAACTCGGCGGCAAGTTCCTGGAGCCGGTTGACCGTCGGGTCCTCTCCGTAGACGTCGTCCCCCAATTCGGCACTCGACATGGCGGCCCGCATCGCGCGAGTGGGGCGAGTCACCGTGTCGCTCCGCAGATCGATGGCTGAGTTCATGGGCCGCCTCGCATTTTGGTGGGAACGCTGAATCCGAAACGCACTCGAGAATCCAGCTTGGGCAACTCTATACCCGATACCCGGTCCCGAGGGCAAGACACCCACGCCCAAGACCCCCATCCCACCAGGAGGCTCTTGGATTTTGGGGCCCAAACCACATCCTGGATCCCGGGATCAACGCCCCTGCCTCTCCAACAGCGCTTGGTCCACCAGGGACTGGCGAAGGATTTTCCCCGTGTGGTTCCGGGGAATCGTCTCGACCCGGAAAATTCCCTTCGGAATCTTGTAGCCCCCGATTTTGCCTCGACAAAACTCCCTGATTTCATCGACGGTGGGGGTGCTTTCCGTGCGAGACACCACGGCCGCGAAGACCACCTCGCCCCAGGTCGCGTCGGCCAGGCCAAACACCGCAACATCGGCAATCCCGGGATGATTCTCCAGCACCGACTCAACCTCGCGCGGATAGACATTTTCTGCGCCGGTTTTGATCAACTCTTTCAGGCGGCCCTTGAAAAAAAGGAAGCCCTCTTCGTCCAGGGACCCCAGGTCGCCCGTGTGGACCCAATCACCGGAATAGAGCAACCGATTCGCTTCATCGTTTCGCCAATAGCGGGCCGTAATCGGACCGCGCACCATAATTTCCCCCACAGCGCCTGAGGGCATCGGACTCTTCTCGTCGTCCCAGATCGCAATCTCGACACCCGGAAAGGGTCGACCACACGAAGTGGGGCGTTCAAATACGTCAGGGCCCTCAATGTAAACGGCAGGACCGGTGGTCTCGGTCTGGCCGTAAACCCCAAAATACGTGCAGTCGAGCGCTTCGCACATCCGGCGAATCGTGTCCGTCGCGCGCGTGCCCGTGCCCCCACCCCCGAGAATCATCCGCAATGACTCAAATCCACCGACCCCTTCGCGTTGGATTTTTTCGCGGATGGCCGAGTTCTGCTGGGGGGAAGCGATCATGGTGAAGGTCACCCCGTACCGGACAATGGCGTCAGCCGTCGCCATCGCTTCGACCTTTCCGGGAATCGCGGTCCTTCCGCCGGCGATCAATGTCGCCCGGGTTCGAATCAGCCCCGCCTGGTGGAAGAAGGGCATCAGGGCCAGATAGACGTCGTTCTCGGTAATGGCCACGGCCTCACGCGTCAATTGATCGGCGATCAATGAGCCCGCCTGGCTTTGAAGCGCGCCCTTGGGCCGGCCCGTGGTGCCACTGGTGTAAATCATCAGGGCGGGATCATCGGGTTTTGGCCCATGCTCGGGGCATTCGCAGTCCTGGGCAGCCAGAGCGTTGCTTTCGTGGTCGAGACCCGACTCACCCTCCATGCCCACCAGAAAGCCTAGGGACGGGCATTTCGAGGCGAGTTCCTTCGCCATCGGGGCGAACGGCGAATCGACAATCAGCGCCGAGCTTTCGGCATTGTCGATCATCCACTGGAGTTCACCCCGGGCCAGGCGAGTATTCAGAACATGAAAGATGACTCCCGCCTTGGCCGCTGCATAGTGCCAAGCGATGTAGTCCGCGCTGTTGTGGCCAAGAATCGCGAGTCGATCGCCCGGACACAGGCCGAGCCCCACCAACGCACCCGCCAATGCCGACGAGCGCGAGTCGAGCGTCCGAAACGAGATCTCGGCTTCGGGCGTCACCAGCGCAATCGCGTCTCCCCAGGCTCGCGCCGCGTAGCCAGGCTCATCCCGAAGCAGCGCGAGGCTCATGATTTTTTGCTCCTTCTGGGGGAGAATGCCGGGAACCGGTTCCAGTTTCACGATAGCTTCTCACTCGCCTAGTCGGCAGAGGTGACCGGGGTGCCCCGTCGAAAGAGAAAAGCATGGCTTTGAAGACCGCACCCCCGGATACTCTTGGCAAAGAGAACCCAGTCAAGGAGGTTGGCGTATGCCCACACGAATCGTTCTGATCGGCGCAGGGAGCGCCCAGTTTGGTTTTGACATGCTTGGGGATCTGTTTCAGAGCGAGGTTCTCACCGACGGGCATATCGTGCTCCACGACATCAACCCCGAGGCCCTGGAACGCGTCCGCAAGGCCGGCCAACAGCACATCGATTCGAATGCCCTGGGAGTCACTCTCTCGGCCACGCTTTCTCGCCCCGAGGCCCTGGCGGACGCGGATTTCTGCGTCATCGCCATCGAGGTGGGGGACCGTTTCGCGCTCTGGGAGCAGGACCAGAGCACGCCACGCGAGTTGGGACTGCGCCAGGTATTCGGCGAAAACGGGGGACCGGGTGGACTTTTCCATTCGCTCCGGGTGGTACCCCCGATCCTGGCCATCTGCGAGGACATTCGGGAGTTCTGCCCCGACGCGTGGATCTTCAACTACAGCAACCCCATGAGTCGTATCTGCACCACGGTCCACCGGGCCTTTCCCGATCTTCATTTCGTCGGCCTGTGCCACGAGATCGCATCCCTCTACCAGCACCTGCCCGTGATCCTGGATACCCCGCTTTCCAACATCCAGTTTCGTGCGGGCGGACTCAATCACTTCAGTGTCCTGACCGAAGTGCGCTATCGCGATTCGGGCCAGGACGCATACCCGGAAGTCCTGGCCAAGGCGGCCGACTACTTCGAGAAGCTTCCGGATTTTGGCAGCATCATGAAGAAACTTTTCGACGACCATCAAGGCACCAGCGCGGCAAGCGATTCCCACAAAGAGAACATTCCGCACCCCTGGGCCGAACGCGGCGCTTTCCGGGTGCTCCTCGAAAAATTCCACTGCCTTCCCATCACCACCGACAGCCATATCGGGGAATACTTGCAGTGGGGCCAGGATGTGGCCGACCACAAAGCCATCCTCGACTTCTACACCTACTACAAAAAATGGACTCTGAGAGGCAACCCCGAGATCAAGTCCACGCGAAGCGAGCGCATGGTCAAGATCGTAGAGGCCATACTCACCGACCAGGGATACGAGGAAGCGGCGGTCAATCTTCCCAACAAGGGCCTTCTGGACTGCCTTCCCGAGTTCATGGTGGTTGAAATTCCCGGATGGGTCGACGGGAATGGGGTCAGCGGCGTTCGCCTGGAAAACATGCCTCGCGGATTCTCGGGCCTCTTGGCCAACCAGGTCGCCATCCACGATCTCAGCGCCCAGGCAATCATCGACGGCTCAAAGGACCTCGTGCTCCAGGCCCTGCTGGTCGACCCCATCGTGGACAAGGTCAGCGCGGCAGAGAAACTGATCGATCAGATGATCGCCCTGCAGCCCGAGTATCTCGGTTACCTCCGCTAAGACCTTCTCGTCCCCGGGTCGGGCTTCCTTACTCCGTCCGGCAGCGGGCACTTGGTTTAGCCGCAGCAGGGACAGCCCAGACTGACCGTTCCCAGGCCCAAGGACCCCTTGGCGAGATCTACGGGCCGCAGAGGCATCCGAGAAGAGGCCAGGCCTTGATCGTTCCCGGGTTCCACCAAGGTTCGGCCCGAGACGGGGTTGTCCGACCGGTAGCCGGTATAAACCGAGAAACGATCCTCGGCGACCCGAGTCTCGATCTCAATGGTATTCGGGCCAATCACCGTCCAATTCTCATAACCCGACCCGTTCCGGCTCACCGATATCGCCGATGGTTCCGGCAGCCCGGTAATCCGAAAGCGAGTATCCGTACCCGCCTCACTCCGAGTCGCCACATAGGTTTCGAAATCGAGGGTGCCACGGGCATCGTCATTGTCCGCGCTGGAGAGCCCAAGCTTCGGATAGTCGACCCCCTCGATCGTGGGTGCGGAAAATTTCCCGGCATCGGAATCGTTGAACGCATCGTGCCAGCCGCCCTCCCCGTCTACGAGGTCGCGCAGCATGAGCAGCGCGCTTTCCTGTCCCCTCGGATAGGCTTCTCCGAATTCAAAGAAGAACCCGAATTCATCGGGGTTTTCCGATTGGCCGGGGGAAGCACCCTGTCCCCCCGCATCGAAGAAACGGCCGTTGTCGAAACTCGAGAGTTTGCGCATGAGCCGACGCTCGGTGGTCG
>LWDU01039988.1_pt1 | contig 21821 bp, 19 predicted proteins | sample 727161 | NCBI WGS metagenome assembly LWDU01 (sample SAMN04566230, study PRJNA314399) | hydrothermal vent metagenome | isolation source: deep sea hydrothermal plume seawater | place: Mexico: Gulf of California, Guaymas Basin | collected 2004-07-11
TGACGCGGGTGGATTTCAACGTGCCGCTGGACGCGAAACAGCGCGTGACGGACAACAACCGGGTCAGGCAGGCGTTGTCCACCATCCGCCGTATTGTGGAGCAGGGTGGTCGTGCTGTGTTGATGTCCCACCTTGGTCGTCCCGATGGAGAGCAAGTCCCCGAACTGAGTCTCAGGCCTGTAGCGGAAGAGTTGTCCCGGCTCCTTGGAACTTCTGTTACGCTGGCTCCGGATTGTGTTGGCGCAGAGGTGGAAGCCCAAGTTCAGGCGCTGCAGGACGGAGAGGTGTTGCTTTTGGAAAACTTGCGCTATCACAAAGCCGAGACCAAGAACGATCCGGAGTTTTGTCGGCAACTGGCAAAGCTGGGTGATGTGTACGTCAACGATGCTTTTGGCACCGCCCACCGCGCCCACGCCTCCACTGTCGGAGTGGTCAAGTTCCTACCCATTGCCGCACTAGGCTACCTGATTCGCAAGGAACTGGATTTTCTGGGAGGTTTGCTGGAGAATCCGAGACAGCCCTATGTGGCCGTTCTGGGAGGTGCAAAGATTTCGGACAAGCTCAAGGTGATTGAGAACTTGATGGAACGGGTGCAGGCGTTGGTGATTGGCGGAGGCATGGCTAACACGTTTTTGGCTGCGCAAGGCTTTGCATTGGGTGATTCCTTGGTAGATGATGAGTCGTTGGACCTCGCGGCGGGGTTGCTTGAACAGGCCCGGAACCGAGGAGTGCAATTGCATTTGCCCACGGATGGTGTGCTTGCGCAAGCACTCAAAGCAGACGTGGAAACGAAAACTGTGGCACTCCCGGATGGTGTTCCGGAGGGCTGGAAACTTCTCGATATTGGGCCGCAAACGCTCGCGGCCTACAAAAGTGTGGTGCAGAACGCAAAGACGGTGTTTTGGAATGGGCCGCTAGGCGTGTTTGAGATTCTACCTTTTGCTGCCGGAACGGTTGGTGTCGCACAGGCTCTCGCGCAAGCAACTGCTGGGGGGGCCGTCACGGTGGTCGGCGGGGGGGATTCTGCCGCCGCTGTGCAGCAATCCGGACTCGCCGAACACGTCTCACACATTTCCACAGGCGGTGGCGCGTCCCTAGAATTTCTGGAAGGACGAGAACTCCCCGGAGTGACCGTGATCCCAGATCGGAACTGATTTGAATTGAAGGAAAATGGAACAAGCACTTGAAATTGATCCCCAAGCCCAAGCTTTGGTAGAATCCCCCAAGCAGGAGGAAGACCACCAAGGCTTCTACCACTTTCTCTACCGCTTCATCGAGTTTGCTGACGAACGCCGCTCGAGTGCGTCATTCTTCTTCATCTTAATTGGAGTTGTGCTCTTCGATATCATTTTCGACAACTTTCTGTTTGGACCTTATGTCTCGTTGGTCGAGACGCTCTCTGGCGTACAACCGGGGAAGTTCACGGAGGTGGACATCGGCTTCACCCCGGAAGTCTGGCAGGCGTTGCTGGGATTGGTGCTGGGCACTCTCATTCTGGTGATTTCGATTGCATCGCAGAGCATCCCCAAGCTCATTGACCTCTACATGAAAGATCTGCCCAGCCTGCTTTATGTCTGGTTCCTGATCGTCTGTGGAGGACACGCACTGCTCATCAAACTCTACGGTGAGATCAACCTGATGCGCGAGTCGAGCCGGGTGTTCAACACCCATATCCTGCTCACCGTCTGCGCTCTCATCTCCTTCCCTTACGTCTTCTACATCCTGCGCTACACCAAGCCCACCAACATCATCAACCGCATCCACTCGAATAACATGGACCGTATCCGCTCCCTCACGTTTCCAAGGATCAAGGGGTTGATGAATGATAAAAAAGTGGTGGAGCACTACCAGTATGAAATCTTTGAGTCACTGAACCAACTTGACGACATTCTGGAGTATGTTTCGTTCAAGGAGTTGAAAGCCGACATCATCAACGACATGGGGGAGACCGTCCGGGACTACATGGAAATCAAACAGGGGTTCGACCCTCGTTTTTTTGAAGTGCAGCAAAGGATCAAGAACGACATCTCCTACAAGACCATGGTCGGGCAATTCGGAGACATGGAGAAGACCCGGAGTTTCTACGAGCAGAAGTGTTACCGACTACTCGGCAATGTGTTCATCCGCTTGTTGGAACGAGGAGAGTTCGATCTCTCTTCACTGGTTGCCGGGGAAGTCAGCGAGATGGGACTCAAGGCCATTGAGCTTGGGGACGATGAGATGGTGGAGATTATCATCATTCGCTTCAACACACTTCTGCGCTTTGCCATCAAGCACGCCATTCGCAACAACGAACCCCGCAACCTCTACAACCTCATCTTCTACTACGGAAACTTCGTCAATTATCTGGTGGACCACAAGCGTGATGCGTTCGTCAAGAAGTGCTTCATGTACTTTAGGATTTACGGGGTGGAAATCTTCAAACACGGCAGCACCGCCCCCGCAATGTACTTCATTGTTGATGTGGTGGCGACCGAGATGCGCAAGGTGCTGGAGCGCATCTTTGAAGAAAACTGGGACCACGAGCTTCAGAACGGGCTGCTCAACGAGATTTTGCAGGTGGACAATCCTCCGGATTTCAACAAGGAGGACCTCTCACAGGGGGTTCTCATCAACAACGGAGTCCGGGTGGTGCAGATGGCGCTGGCGCTTTTCTACCATCGGCACCGGAAGATGGACTATGTGAATCGCATCACCACCGACGTTTTGGACGACCTCCATATTTTGGATGAGGAGACGTTCCGGAGGGTCATTGAGATGACTGCGGCACGGTTGCGGTTTGCGGGCAAGACCTTCTGGGAAGACACGGACCGAGGGAACCTCAACATCTACTACACCTCGGATCAAGCCGAGATTGATCCCTTCAAGGACGCTCTCTACCAGCAGGCCCAAGTCATCCTGATGAAGCGTGCGCAGGTCAAGTACAAACTCACCGAGGAAGAAGCCCAAGTGCTGTGGGAGATGTCACGGCTCACGAAGGAGAAGGACTACGCCCTCGTGCTGGAGAAAATTGAGCGCTATGAACAGACGTTGGAGGAGTTGGACGAGATTGACGAATCTCGGCTTCAGGCGTTGATTGCCGTTCGGCAGAAGCTGGGCTTCACTTCTGATAATCCCAAGCTGACCGTCTCACACACCCGTCAGGTGGCTCTAGGAACTGACTTGCAAATCAAGGCGGTGAACGATGGCGGCCAGCAGGTTCAGTTGGAGGGCCGCGTGACCTTCAACGCGCCGAACTACTTCTACGTGGTGGTGGCCCGGACACGGGGGTTGGGCACGAACATCCGCCAGCTCACCATCCGCTTCACACCGCCGCGTCGCAACATTGTCTATCAGTTCCAGTTGGAGCCTGCGGAGGTTTCCGAGTCCCAGCCCCACTTCAAACTGCCCCACACCGGCAACATCAAGATTGTCGAGGAGCATTGAGCGTTGAGTCTCCAAGATTTTGCAACTTCCGGGTTGGAGCAAGTGCCCGGCCTGCTTTTCGTCGATCACATTGCAATTGCTGTGCTTCCGGGAGGGTTGGAGGGGCAGGTTGCTGCATACACGGCGCTGGGCTTTCGGGAGTTGCACCGCGAGGAAATGAGGGGGCGCGACCAAGTTCGGGAGGTGCTGCTCCAGATCGGCAATAGTCCCAACCTGATTCAGCTTCTGGAACCGACCTCTCCAGACTCCCCTGCGCAAAAACAGATCGACCGCAATGGAGGTCGTGGTGGCGTGGCGCATGTCGGCTTCCGGGTGCAGGATGCACAAGTTGCGTTCGACTGGTTCCGGGAAAACGGCTTCCGCGTTGTGGATGAGGCGCCACGCCCCGGTTCTCGTGGAACCACCGTCTTCTTCATCCACCCCAAGTCCAAAGACGATTCCCCCTTCGGCATTCTCTACGAAATCGTCGAGGAATCCAACGATCCGCAAAAATCCCACGCCTTCCTTGTGCAAAGGAGGAGATCACAGCCATGAGTTCCGGATATCGTATTCTTGTGGTCGGCGGGGCGGGCTACATCGGCTCGCATGTTGCGAAAGCATTGCGGGATTCCGGAGACCAGCCTGTTGTTTTCGACAACCTCAGTAGCGGCCAGCGCGTCAACCTGCTCGATGGATTCGAGTTCATTCACGGGGATCTCCTGCTTCCAGAGCAAATCCGTGCCGCGATGTCCGGGATCGATGCCATTATCCATCTCGCGGCACTCAAGGCGGCAGGGGAGTCGATGGTGCAGCCGGAACGCTACGCCACCCACAACCTTTCCGGCACCCTCAATCTGCTCAACGCAGCCACCGAGGCAGGAGTCCAGCACATCGTCTTTTCCTCCAGCGCTGCCGTATATGGGGAACCGAAGTACACTCCGATGGACGAGGCGCACCCGACGGAGCCGGTCAATTTCTACGGATTCACCAAACTAGAGATCGAGCGTATCTTGGCATGGTACAGCCAACTCCGGGGTCTGCGCTTCGCCAGCCTGCGTTATTTCAACGCGGCGGGCTACGATGTTGATGGCGAAATCCGGGGTTTGGAGCAAGACCCCAACAACCTGCTGCCCATTGTGTTGGAAACCATCAGCGGTCGGCGTCCGCATATTGAAGTTTTCGGCACGGACTACGACACTCCGGACGGCAGTTGCATCCGCGACTACATCCATGTCAGCGACTTGGCCGATGCCCATGTCCGAGCATTGCGATATCTGAACACAGAAGCTCAGGATTTGACCGTCAATTTGGGCACATCAAATGGCCTGAGCGTGCTTGAAATTGTGGCAGCAGCACGAGAGATTTCCGGAGTCGATTTTGTGGTTCGACGGACTGGACGACGCATAGGGGATCCCGCTGTGGTGTTGGCTAGTGCCGAGCAGGCCAAACAAATGCTGGGCTGGAGTCCACAGCACAGTGCTGTGCAGACGTTGCTGGAAACGATGGTACGGGCGTACCGAGGAAAGAGGGGTTAGGCTGTAGGTTTAGGGGGGCCGAAACCTACAGTCTAAAAGCCTAAAATCTTACTTGATCTCGGCCGTAGCACCGACCGCTTCGAGCTTTGCCTTCAGCGCATCCGCTTCTTCCTGAGGAATGCCTTCCTTCACGGTCTTCGGAGCGGACTCCACAAACTCCTTGGCTTCCTTGAGGCCAAGTCCCGTGATGGCCCGGACTTCCTTGATGACGTTGATCTTCTTCTCGCCAATGGCGGTGAGGACAACGTCAAACTCCGTCTTCACTTCCTCAGCGGCGGCTTCGCTACCGCCAGCCGCGGGTGCAGCAGCAACGGTAGCAGCGGCTGCGCTGACGCCAAATTTCTCTTCAAGTTCCTTGACCATCCCTGAAAGGTCCAGCACAGACATGTTGGAGATGAATTCGACGACTTGATCCTTGGTGATATCTGCCATTTTCTTGCTTGGTTACAGGATTACTCTTTGCTTTGTGCAATCGCCGCGAGGGTGCGGACGAACTTGGCGGGCACCTCGTTGAGGGTCCGGACGAACTGGGTGGTCGAAGATTGCATCAGGAAGAGGAGCTGGACGAGTAGTTCCTCTTTCGAGGGCAGCTTCGCCAACGCTTGCAACTGATCCAAATTCAGGACTGAGATCCGTCCTGAGTCTGAGAGCAACCCAGCATGAATTTTAAGGTTCTCGTGCTCGTCAGCATACTCGGTGAGTACTTTGGCCTGCTCAACCGGGTTGTCGCTGAAGACCATCGCCCGTGCCCGCACAAACTGCGCTTGCAGTTCGGCGTAAGGCGTGTCCTTCACCGCAATCCGGGCGAGGGTGTTCTTGAGCACCTTCATGGAAGACTGGGTCTCGTTCAACTTCTTGCGAAGTTCCACGAGGTCATTCGCCGAAAGACCCTGATAGTCCACCAACACTCCTGCCGAAGCACTGGAGAACAGGCCCTTCAACTCCTCCACGGACTGCTCTTTTTGTTCTCGGTTCATGGGCACTCCTAAGGTGTGCATGGTCCTCCCAACAAGGGAGCACCGGGGTTAACTGAAGACAGAGAGAAAAGGACGCGAACGCGCAAGAACCCGGAAACTCCGGGAGGATGGGCTGCGGTCCTGTCTCGGCAGGGAGTTTAAGCCTTCCGGCCCCTACTGTCTTCGACAGCCGTCAATCGTGAGACGTGCTGAACTCAGGCGGCTTGCGGATCAACCTTGAGGCCAGGCCCCATGGAAGAACTGAGCGTACAGCCACGCAGGTAAATACCCTTGGAGGTGGAGGGTTTGAGCCGCTTCACCGCATCCAAGAGGGCGGAAACATTCTCTTCGAGCTTTTCGGGATCGAAGGAGATTTTGCCAACCGGAGCTTGGAGGTTGCCCGACTTATCGACACGGAACTCCACCTGCCCGGATTTAATGCTCTGCACCACAGCCCCCACGTCAAAGGTGACGGTCCCGACTTTCGGGTTGGGCATGAGGCCGCGTGGACCGAGGATTTTGCCGATTTTGCCGACCACGGCCATCATATCTGGAGTTGCGACACAGCGGTCAAATTCCAGCCAGCCTCCCTGAATTTGCTGGGCAAACTCCTCGCCTCCAACCAAATCTGCACCGGCGTCTTCGGCTTCTTTGACCTTCTCGCCTTTGGCAAACACCAAAACCCGAACCTCTTTGCCCAAGCCGTGGGGCAGGGCGCAGGTGCCGCGTACCATCTGGTCGGCCTTGCGGGGATCAACGCCAAGGCGAAGTGCAACCTCGACAGTTTCATCAAACTTGGTGGCTTTCACTTCTTTGAGCAAGCCGATGGCTTCCGTCAGTTCGTGGAGTTTGACCAAATCAACCTTCTCCTGAATCAGCCGCTCTCGTTTTGTTAGTTTTTTCATTGAGATTTCCTTGCTCAGTCGGCGACTTCCACACCCATGCTGCGGGCCGTTCCCGCCACCGTTTGCTTGGCGGCTTCGAGGTCATAGCAGTTGAGATCGGGCATTTTGGTTTGGGCGATTTCCTCAACCTGTGCGTTGGTCAAGGTGCCCACCTTGCTCGTGTTTGGAGTCGGCGAACCTTTGTCTAGTTTCAGTGCCTTCTTGATCAAGACCGGCACTGGTGGTGTCTTCATGATGAAGTCGAAGGACCGATCCTTATACACCGAGATCACCACCGGGATGATGGTGTCCATGTCCTGCGTCTTGGCATTGAATGCCTTGCAGAATTCCATGATGTTCACCCCGTGTTGACCCAAGGCTGGGCCAATCGGCGGGGAGGGGTTAGCTTTTCCTGATGGAACCTGCAATTTGATGTATGCGCTAATCTCTTTCGCCATCCGTTATTCCTCTACGTTCTTAACCTTGTCAAATTCGACCTCCACCGGGGTCGGTCGTCCGAAAATACTGACCAGCACCTTGAGTTTTTCACGCTCGGTGTTGATCTCGCCAATGATGCCAGTAAAGCCGTTGAACGGTCCTTCCGTGATCGTGACCCTCTGGTCAATGACGTACTCCTCTTCGGCGGCCTTTTGCTGGAAGCCCTCGTTCACCTGCGCCTTGATCGCGCTCAGCTCCTCCTCGTCCATTGGCAGGGGATCACGCTGTGTTCCGCCGACGAAGCCGCTGATGCGGTCGATGTCGTTCAGCAGGTGCCAAAGTTCCGGCTTCAACTCCATACGAATGAGAATGTAGCCCGGAAAGTACTTCTGATTGATACGGCGCTGCTTGCCACCTTTCGTCCGGACAATCTCTTCGGAGGGGATGAAGATCTCATCCACCAATTCGCCCAGCCCCTTGATACGCAACTTTTCCCGGATGGTCTGTTCCACACGGCCCTCGTAACCCGTGTGTGCCTGCAGGATGTACCACTTGGCATTGGGGTTGCGTGGAGGCTCCGGCTCCAGAGTCGGCTCTTCCACCACATCCAATTGGGGTGAATCTTCTGCCCGTTCTGCTTGTTGCTCTTCCGCCACTACGGGTTCGATGGGCAGTTTTTCCGCCACTACGGGTTCGGTGTCGAGTCTCACGTTGTCTTCAACCATCAACTGTTCGTCAGCCAGAGATCAATTGCTTCATTAGGTTTGCAAGCCCAAGATCCGCAATTCCAAGGTAGACCGCGATCACTAGCGAAACACTGAGTACAACTCCCGTGGATTTGAGGGTGGCCTCGCGAGTCGGCCACTGCACCTTGCGGAACTCGCTAAGGATGTCCTCAATGAATTTTCGTAAACGCTTAAACATGCTATTGCCTGTTGCTTTGGATCATAGTCCTACACAGAATGGCGGCTTTGGCCGCTGGCAGGGCAGACAGGGATCGAACCTGCGACCTTCGGTTTTGGAGACCGATGCTCTACCAACTGAGCTACTGCCCTATCCGAGATTCAGTAGAGAATCCAGAGATTACTTGGTTTCGCGGTGGAGGGTGTGCTTGCGGTCCCACTTGCAGTACTTCCGGAGCTCCAACCGCTTGGTTTTCAATTTCTTGTTCCGCGAGGCTACATAATTCCGGCGCTTGCACTCTGTACACTCCAGATGTACTGTCTCTCTCATCTCCCAACTCGTTCAGAAGGTCGTGGAGCCTTGGAGCAGGATTGAACTGCCGACCTCATCCTTACCAAGGATGCGCTCTACCACTGAGCTACCAAGGCTTTTAAAACAGCTCGGTGGTGGGGAGGGAGAGATTCGAACTCCCTAAGCCTCAGGCGCCAGATTTACAGTCTGGTGCGACTCGCCATCGTCGCCGCCTCCCCCCATGGAGCTGGCAATGGGACTCGAACCCGCAACCTGCTGATTACAAATCAGCTGCTCTACCAGTTGAGCTATGCCAGCGGCTAAATGCCAAACAGCCATTATTGCGTGAATCTCGCCACCTTGTCAACATAAATCAGCGGTCGCTTCAGGCCAACTCTAATACTTCTGGCAATGGGGCGATGGGGTCCGGTGGCAGCTGGAGGGCATGTTCGCGGCTGAACTGGTAGTCTTGGAAAACATGCTCGGCAGTGAGCAGTTGGTAGCGCCCGTCAGGGAACTGATGGGTGGTGTCCTTGAGACGATAGACGTTGTGTCCGCAGGTCCAAATCTTAAAGTTGCGAAAGTGGGTGCAGAGACAGGTTTTGTCCGGGATCGAGAGTTTTCCAGATTGTTCCGTTAGTTCTCGGTTGTACGCCTCAACGTAGGCGCAGTGCCCACTCTTGTCCAAGATGTAGCCGAAGGCTTCGCAGTTGGGGCGGATTCCCATGCCGATTCCGGGAGAGTTCGCCAGCATCCGCATGGGGTAGCCCGTGGGGGAGATCGTGTTCACCACCACGTCTTCCTCGAAGGCTTCGAAGTATTTCTGCTTGACGGAGGTGGGCAGTCCGCATTCTTTGGTCACGGTGAACCGCGTTGCCACCTGCACGGCGGAAGCCCCCTTTTCCAGAAACTCAACGGCATCGGTCCCGGTGAAAATTCCGCCTGCTGGAATCACCGGGATGTCAAGATCGTTGTCCTTCAGAAAATCCTGTGTCTCCTGAACGATGGCTTTGAGGTCATACTCGGCCCAATCCATGCCGAAGCCCAAGTGTCCTCCGGCAAGCGGGCCTTCGACGATGACATAGTCGGGCATCCGGTCGCTGCGCTTGCCTCGTTTGAGGAAGGGGCGCAAGGCCCGAACCGAGGAAATGATGATGCCGAGCAGGGCATCATGGAAGCGAGGGTTGTCCCGCATCAACTCAAAGGAGTTCAGGTGTAGTCCGGCACTCAGGGTGATGCCGTCAATCCCCGAGTCAAGGGCCTCGTTCAGTCGAACGCGGAGCGTGTCCCGGGTATTATTCATCGTCAGTTTCTCCATACAGTTGACGAAGATCATGCCGTTGCCACGCTTGGCTGACATGGTGCGCTCAACGTGCAGCCGCTGGGCTTGGGCAAGTTGTTGCAGATCGAACTGCACGATGGCCTTGTCCGCGCTGTTGACGTTGTACTTGTAGGTCTTGAGTTTTTGTTGGACGAATTTCGTGTCGTAACGTCGGTCTGAAACGGTTGGAGCCATCGCGTCTGAAATATGGCCAATCCCGCCAAGACGACAGGTTTTCCACGCCAAGGCAGCAGTGGAGATGTCCACGCCCATTCCACCCACCAAAATGGGTACATATTCTCGCCCCCGGAGTTGGAGACGAAAGTCGTCTAATATTTTTGTCATGTGTGCCCAGTCAAGCGAGGAGGCCTCGGATTTGGAGTTTAGAAAACAGACTCCCGTAAAACATAAGGGGTGCTTAGTTCGCCATGATCGAGTAGCCGCAGTCCACATACACCGTCTGTCCCGTGATTCCAGAAGAGACATCGCTGAGCAGGAAGGCAGCCGTTTTGCCCACTTCCGCTGGGGTCACGGTTCGGAGCATCGCGGAGTGCTCTCCGGCGACGCGGAGCATTTCGCTGAAATTCTTGATCCCAGCCGACGAGAGGGTGCGGATCGCCCCGGCGGAGATGCTGTTTGCCCGGATGTTTTCTGGACCCAGCTCGCGGGCGAGGTAGCGTGTGGAGGCTTCCAGTGCCGCTTTCGCCGAACCCATGACGTTGTAGTTGGGAACCGCCAGCACCGCGCCAATGAAGCTGATGCTGAGGATGCTGCCGCCGCCGCGCTTACGCATCATCGGGGCGACTCCGTTTGACAAGGGCAGCAGTGAGTACGCGCTGATGTCGTGTGCCTTCATGAAACCGGCGCGGTTGGTTTCAGAGTAGGGGCGGTTAAGGTCTTCGTAATCCGCAAAGGCCAGACTGTGGACAAGGAAATCGAGTTCGCCCCACTCTTTTTCGGTGGTCTCGATGAGTTGCTTAATGGACTCGTCGTTGCCGACATCGCACTCTTGGATGATACTCGCCCCCACTTTGTCTCCCAGTTTGCGGACATTGGCCTCAAAGCGTCCTTTGGGTTCGGTAAGGTAGGTGAGTCCCAACTCCGCACCCAACTTGTGAAGTTCTTCAACAATGGCCCATGCGATGCTGCGCTGATTGCCCACGCCGAGGACCAATCCCCGTTTTCCGGAAAAATCAATCATGGTTTTTTAATCTGGCTTAATCTGACTTTTGTTTGCTGCTGGCTTCACATTCTCCAAGTCGTACCGGAAGGTGCCAAGTGCCATGCCTAGCCTCACGGGTTGCCCCACGCTCACTGAGTTCCAGTTCACCTGTTCGGGCTGAAAGAGCAGGATCACTGTTGACCCCAACTCAAACCGTCCCAATTCCTCCCCGCGTTCAACTCGCAAGGGAACCCGCAAGGTCTTCTGCACCCGAACCGCGCCGGGACAGTTGGAAAACAAATCATCATACCGGACTCGGATGCGTCCTACAACCGTTGCTCCAACTTTCACGAGGGCACACTCGCCTCCAGAGGTGTGCAAGTACGAGGTGAGACGCTCGTTGATGGCAAACAAGCGGGACACCCAGTTAACACCGAGCGGACTGACCGTCCAGAGGTCTCCGGGGTTGTAGGCAAACTCACGCACCTCGCCCGCAACCATGCTGTGAATGCGGTGGTAATTGTGGGGTGCGAGGTAGATTGTCATGAACTCCCCACCCTCGTACTGTGCTGCCCGTTCCGGATCTGCAAGTAAGTCGGCCACCGTGTAATCCAACCCCTTGGCTTGAATCAAACGTCCCTCTCGGATCGTTCCGAACTCGCCCACTGTGCCGTCCACCGGAGAAACCAGTGCTTCGGATGCAGGGGGGATGGGCCGGAGTCCGGGCTTGAGCGGACGCGTGAAGAACTCGTTGAAGGTCTGGTAGTGCTTTGGAGGATGGGTGGCTTCTGACCAATCCACCCCAAACGCCCAAGCAAAGCCCCGGATCAGCGATTGCAGCAACCAAACCGGAAGCCGCATGTCTGCAATGCGACCACACAGCCGACTGAAGAGGTTGCGGGGTAGCAGTGAGAGCAGATGAAAGCCCAAGGGCTTGCCGCCCGGGCGCATCACCCTTCTGGTTGCAGGACCGGAGTTCCGGGTGCTTTAGCCAACTCAACAATGCGGAAACCGTCGAGGACTTCCTCTTCGAGCAACAGTTCTGCAACACGGTGCAGAACGCTGATGTTGTCTCGCAAGAGTTCCTTAGCGCGGTCGTACTGCCGGGCAATGAGCGTCCTCAGTTCCACATCAATTTTTTCGGCGGTGTCTTCGCTGTACTCCCGCTCTGCACCAATCTCTCGACCAAAGACCATCTGCTGGTCGTCATTGTCCAGCACGATCGGCCCAAACGTTTCACTCATCCCCCAGCGAGTGATCATGTTGCGGGCCATTTCGGTCGCCTGCTGGATGTCGTTGCTGGCGCCAGTGGTGAACTCGTCAAAGATGATCTCCTCTGCCGCACGTCCTCCCATGGCAATGATGAGGCGATGCTGGAGGTATTCCTTCTCATAGTTGCGGTGGTCTTGTTCCGGAAGATAAGCGGTCACGCCCATCGCACGCCCACGAGGCACAATGGTCACTTTGTGAACCGGATCGGTTTTGGGCAGCAGCACGGAGACCAGTGCGTGTCCGGCTTCGTGGTAGGCGGTGATGCGCTTTTCGTCCTCTTTCATCACCATTGACTTGCGCTCCGGTCCCATGAGGATCTTGTCCCGTGCCCACTCAAAATCTGTGAGTGTGAGTGCCGTCTTGTTGTGCCGCGCCGCACCAAGCGCAGCCTCGTTGACGAGGTTTTTCAGGTCGGCTCCAGAAAATCCGGGAGTCCCACGGGCCACGATGTTCAATTCCACCCCCTCGGCCATCAACACCTTGGCGGCGTGGATTTGCAGAATGGCCTCACGCCCCTTCACATCCGGAAGCGGAACATCAACTTGGCGGTCAAAGCGTCCGGGGCGTAGCAGCGCCGAATCAAGCACATCCGGACGATTGGTCGCTGCGATGACGATGATGCCGTCGGTGGGTTCAAAACCGTCCATTTCGACGAGCAGTTGGTTGAGCGTCTGCTCGCGCTCGTCGTTGCCGCTACCCAAACCAGCCCCCCGGCTACGGCCCACGGCGTCAATTTCATCGATGAAGACGATGCACGGACCCGTGCGCCGCGCCTCCTCAAACAGATCCCGCACTCGACTGGCCCCGACCCCGACGAACATTTCGACAAAATCGGAACCGCTGATTGTGAAGAACGGCACCTCCGCCTCACCTGCAACGGCCTTGGCGAGCAGCGTTTTTCCGGTTCCTGGAGGTCCGGACATCAACATCCCTTTAGGAATGCGACCGCCGAGCTTGCGGAATTTCGTGGGATCCCGGAGGAATTCGATGGTTTCTTCCAGTTCGGCTTTCGCCTCCTCAACTCCGGCAACATTGGCAAACGTGATACCTAGCTGATCTGGCTCGATCTTGTTGGCTCGGCTGCGTCCGAGCGTGAAGAGCTTGCCAGCCCCACCCAGACCACCTTGCATCCGGCGCATCAAGAAAATCCAGATTCCGAAAATCAGCAGGAATGGCCCCCAGTGGATGACCAATTCGAGATACCATGGCAGGCCCGGCTCCGGAATGTAGTTGATCTGCACTTGGTTTCTACGCAGGAGGTCAATCAACCCCGGATCGTTGGGAGGAATGTAGGTGCGGTAGGCTTGTCCGCTATCAGCAAAGCCTTCAATTTTGGCGTCTCCAACAAACTGGGCGCTGAGAATGCTGCCTGTGGCGACCTCGTGCTTGAAGTCGGTGTAGATGAGTTCGCTGATGCGGGTGTTGTCGTTGGCACTTTGGTTGCCGCTGAACATATTAACGAGAAACACGGCCAGCACCACCACGCTGAGAATGATCAGCAGTTTTTCATTTTTGGAATGCATAATGTTTCAGTCTGCGCTTGTTTCCGCTCCAGAGTCTGGGGTGGTTGCTTGGAGGCGCTTGGCTCATTTCAGCCGGAAAGCTCTAAGTTACCATTCCCCATCTGCAATTACCAGCCTTTTGAGTGTTTCTGAAAGCGGTCCATTCAGAAGCTCAGGTGCCTTGCGGAATCCACTGCGCCACACGGATCACGGAGGGGATCAGTCCCAGCGTGACCGTTAGCAGCACAATCATGCCTCCAGAGAGCAGCAGCATACCATCGTACTGGCTCAGGGTTTGTCCGAACAAGACCCAGTCGGAACTGAGGATGCCGATACCAAGCAACTGTCCGAACAGCACCCCGGAAAGCCCGGAACCTCCGCTCCAGAGGGTCAGCCAGAAGCCCGTGGCGAGCGACTTGTTCTCCTTGGGAATGAGGTAGAGGATCTCGGAGGTCATCGCAATGCTGGAGGCGGCTTGCACAAAGCCGAATCCGGTGGAGACGAATCCTGCGACCCAAATGACCGGAACTGGAAACCCGCCGCGCATGAGCAGGCTGAGCAGGACAATCCCGTAGCCGAAGTGGCAGAACAGGAAGACATATTTCGTGCCGATGCGGTCCACCATGTTGCCGCCCACCACAAAGCCGATGAGTGCTCCAGCGACCATCAGGTTTCCCAACATCACAAGTTGATCGTCAGAAAGCTGTAGAACCTCCTTTTCCAGTAGACCAAAAAGCTGAGGGCTTGAAGCGGTGAAGAGCGAGAGCAGAAAGCAGTAGGAGCAAAACGGAAGATAACCCGGCAGCTTGATGACTTTTTTCAGCGAACTCCAGAGGGGTTCACTCGGAGGCTTGGGCTGTTCCAATTCTGGAATCTGGGAAAAGACGATCATGCGCACAAATCCGAACAGCGCAAGAATCCCTAAGACGATGCGGTAGGTTTCCAGTTCCGGAAAACGCTCCAGCATCAGTGCGACCAGCACAAAGCAGCCCACTCCGAACCCCTGCCAAGTGAGCCGGAGTTTTCCGAAAAAACGGCCTCGTGTTGCTTCGGTAACCAAAGGGTCCAGCAAGGCGAACCAGTTGGAGTGGGACATAGCGGTTCCCACACCGAAGGCAACGATGCCAACGATGATGATGACACGGGTTGGCTGGAAAGGTGCAACCCCCGCAAAGGTGAGCAAAAACAACCCCAATCCGGAAAACACCATCCCCAGCAGGCCGATGAACTTCTTGCCAAACCAGTCCGAGAGGTACCCGAACGGCATGACCAACACGAATTGAACCATCAACGGTAGTGCCAGCAGGGTCAGGATTTCAGATCCGCTCATTTCAAGGCGCGAGAGGAAAGCCAGTAGGAAACCGTTGTTGAAGGCCAGAAAGGAGACTCCGCCAAGGCAGGTGGTGGTCAGAATGCAAAAAGAGGTGAGTTTATTCATCGGAACTGGAACAGGGGTGTCGGGCATGGAATCGTTTTTGCTTGTGGAAAAATTTCAGAAAATGGTGTTTCTTCCTTGTTCTTAATGATGAGACCATGTTATATGTTATGCCAGTCTTATGAATTCGGCAAAATAATGGGTACTTTTGACGAATTGTCGATTTCCGGAACTCTAACGCAGACAGGATGTCTTTGACCTCTAGCAAAAAACGCAGACAAAATGGCTGCTGAACAAGCAAATATCCTTCAGGATGTCAGACTCCAGTTTCAAGACTTCTTCGGAGCGCTGAGTCTTGGCAAGCGCATCACGCTGCTAGGAGCGTTAGCGGTGGTGCTCATCGGCATGGTGAGTTTGATCATCGTTGCCAACCGTCCGTCTTGGGCGCCGCTCTACACGAATCTCGACCCTGCCGATGCGGCACGCATCGTCGAGAAACTCCAAGAAAACCAGATTCCGTACCTGCTTGCGCCGGGAGGCCGGGGGGTACTGGTTGACCCGCAAATGGTGGATCAGGCACGGCTGACCCTCGCCCGCGAGCGCGTGACTCCTGGAGGCGGGGTGGGCTTCATGGACCTCTTTGGAACTCCGAGTTTAGGCGAAACCGAGTTTCAGCAACAAGTGAAGTACCGTATCGCACAGGAGGGGGAACTGGCGCGGCTCATCTCCCAGCTTGATGCCATACGCTCCGCCAAGGTTTCGCTGGCGATTCCACAGAAAACGCTGTTTTCCGATGAGCAGGAAGACACCACTGCAGCAGTTGCGCTCACCCTTTCCGGAAGTGGTATCAACCGTGGGCAGGTGGAAACCGTCATCCACTTGGTCGCTGGTGCGGTCGCCTCCCTCAACCCGAACAACGTCCGGATCACGGACCAGTCCGGAAAACTGCTCAGCAAAGGAATCTCGGATCGGTCTGCCGGAGGCAATGTTGGCGACAACTACGCGCACCAGAGCAAGTTCGAGAAAGAACTGGAGGTGAAGATCGCCAAACAGCTTGAGGAGGTTGTGGGCGAGGCGCGAGTCAAGGTGATTGTCGCAGCAACCATGCTCTTCGACCGCCAGACGATCAAGGAACACTTGATTGATCCGGACCAGACGAGCGTGATCAGCGAGCAGATAGTTGATGAGAGTTCAGTGGGGTCGCGCTCGGTGCCAGTCGGCCCCTCTGGTGTGACCACGAACCTTCCGGAAGCAACAGGTCGAGAAGCTGCGACCGTTTCTGAGTTCGTTAAAAAGAACTCCACAAAAAACTTCGAGAGTAGCCGTCGTGAGGTCGTTAAGGAGAGTGCGCCGGGCACCCTGACCCGGGTCAGTGTCTCCGTGCTGCTGGACAACAAACGCCCACACATTCTGGACGAAGACGGGAACTCGATTGGGCGGGATAACATCCGCTGGACGGAGACCGAGAAGGAGGTCATCACCAACCTCGTCAAGGCGGCCATTGGCTACAATGAACCTCGGGGCGACGTCATTTTCGTTGGGAACTTGCCCTTCGGGAAGGCTCTCGAGGAAAGCAAGGAACTCGAACTTGAATCTGACCGGGTCCGCAACCAGTTCATCCTTGATGTGGTGCGCTATTCTGCCCTCGGTGTTGCTGTAGTCGCCCTCATCACCCTCGTGATCCGCCCAATGGTGCAGCGGTTGGCAGCCAAGCCTGCGGACCTTGACCTGCTGATGGGACTGCCTGCGACGATTGGCGAACTTGAAGGCGAAGAGCTGGAAATTCCAACCGAGCGCGAATCCGGAATTCCACCACGAGAGAAAATTCTCGAAATCGCCAAACAGGATTCGCTCAAAACGGCAGCCCTTGTCCGCACTTGGCTGCGTGATAAGAAATAACCCCGCCTGCAACCCGTGTTGGGTTGCAGCGAGGCCGTTGCCGCTTCTCTACTGCTCCCATGCCTGAAGAATCAGGATTCCAAGCCTTCACCGCAGAGGATTTCGAGGCGCTGTCCTCGAAAGGTGCTGGGCAGGGGGCAGGCGCGGTGTCACCTCCTCCTCCGGAACCTTCTGGTGATTTTTCCCTGATCGAGTTTGAGGAGGAAGCCCTCATTTCCGAAGACTTGGAGGGGGGCGAAACTCAAGCCGAGGAGGAGCGCACCAAGCTCGCTGAAACCTTCTCCAGCGAATCCTTTGTCCGCGAAGACAGCCTGCTCACCAACGCAGAAGCCTACGCGGCGTCAATCCGGGACGAAGCCGACACCTACCGTCAAGGTTTGGTGGGGAAAACCGAAGACCTCAACCGTGAAGCGGAACGGATCCGCAAGGAGGCAGAACACCTCAAAACCCGTGCCGAGGAAGAGCGGTCCTCCGCTATCCAAGCCGCAGAGTCCGAGGTCCAGAGCATCCGGGATGCCGCCTATCAGGAGGGGTTTGAATCCGGGTTGGAGCAAGGGACGCAGCAGCGCTACGCCGAGACCGAGGTGCTGGGATTGCAGGTTGTGGAGGTCATTGAGCAACTCCGGACCTTGCGGCAGACGGTTCGCCAGCAGGGAGAGGAGGAACTGGTACGACTGACACAGAACCTCACGAGGCAGGTGGTGATGGAAGAACTCGCTGTCAACCCGAAAGTGATAGAAAACCTCGCCCGCTCTGCCCTCAAGGAGGTGGAGGAGCATGGCAAAATCCACCTCTACCTGCATCCCCAAGACTATGAGTTCCTGCTCAACAGCGAAACGGATTTGGAGCGCTACTTGGGCGAGGAGCAGACTCTGACCATCAGGGCCAGCCTTGATGCGACTCCGGGGTCAATCCTCGTGGAGGGTGACGAAACCAGCGTCGAGTTCACCTTCCAGAATCAGCTTGAGCGGCTGGACCGCATCTTGGTGGACCACCTCTCTGAACAACACGCCCGCATGCACGAGGTCGAGATGGATGCTTACGACTTCACCCCACGCTCTGCGGATTCCCAAACTCCTGCGGAGGCTCCATCGTCCTCCCCCGCTGCTACCGAAAGCTCTGCCGAAGCAGACTCAGCGACCTCCGTTCCGGAAGCGGAGTCGTCCACGCCTGCGTGACCGATGACAGATTCCACGCTTCCTGTTCACAATTCCTTGGGGACGTACCACGCGCCGCTGGAGCGTTTTGTGCCGCTGCGTCGGGAAGGACGGGTGACGCAGGTGGTCGGGCACATGGTGGAATCGGCGAATCCCGGCTGCACGGTCGGCAGCATGTGCCTGATCCACAACCCCCAAAGCGGGGTCAGCATTCCTGCCGAGGTCGTGGGGTTGCGGAACAAGCGCGTGCTGGTGATGCCCTTGCAGCACGCCCACAACCTTGGCCCAAAATGCCGGGTCATTCCGGAAGACCGCCCGGCGATGGTGCCGATCGGCCACGGGTTGCTGGGCCGGGTGATTGACCCGCTGATGCGCCCGATGGACGGCAAGGGCGAACTGCTCGTCAACTCCGAAATCCCGCTTTATTCGGAAGCGATCAACCCGCTCTCCCGCAAGCGCATCAAGCGTCCCCTTGACGTGGGTATCCGCGCCATCAACGCTTGCTTGATGTGCGGGCGGGGTCAGCGCATCGGCATCATGGCAGGGTCCGGTGTGGGCAAGTCGGTGCTGCTCGGCATGATGGCCCGCTACACGGACGCAGACATCACCGTGATTTCGCTGATCGGTGAACGCGGCAAGGAAGTCCGGGAGTTCATTGAGGACAATCTTGGCGAGGGGGGGCTGAAACGCTCCGTGGTCGTGGTCGCCACCTCCGACCAACCGCCTCTGCTGCGGATGCGTGGGGCGTTTGTCGCCACGGCAATCGCGGAGTATTTCCGTAACGAAGGGCAGGACGTGCTGCTGGCGATGGACTCGCTCACGCGCTTTGCAATGGCGCAACGCGAAATCGGCCTTGCCGCCGGAGAGCCGCCCACGACCAAGGGCTACCCGCCCTCCGTTTACAACCTGCTGCCCAGATTGCTGGAGCGAGCGGGAACCCACGAGGGCACGGGTTCGATCACGGGGTTCTACACCGTGCTGGTCGAAGGCGATGACCTCAACGATCCTATCGGGGATGCCATCCGAGCGATTGTGGACGGCCACATCGTCCTCAGCCGCGACCTCGCCGCCAAAGGCATCTACCCCGCCGTGGACATTCTCAATTCCTCCAGTCGGGTGATGGTGGATGTCGCCACCGAACAGCACCTCAAGCTCGCACAAATCTATCGCCGCACTCTCGCCACCTACCGGGAAGCCGAAGACCTCATCAACATCGGGGCTTACGTTCAAGGGAGCAATCCCGAAATTGACTACGCGCTCTCCAAAAACACCCAGATGCAGGAGTACGCGCTTCAGGACATGCAGGAACACACCTCGCTCACCGAATGCGAAGCCCGCCTGCTCCACATCTTCGGGGACCGTATGACCGGGACGACCTGAGTTGGCCGTCCGTAGAAGAAGTCAAAACCGGGAGTCGTCAGTGCGGCCAATGCTAATCCGCGACAAAAACTCAAACCCCTTGCCCTGCGCTCGGCTTCGCGTTTAGAATCGGCACGAACCCTCACTCCACCTAGGGAGGCCCATGCGACGACGATCCCAACTGCACGAGACTCTCGGCTGGCTGCTGCTGACGCTGGCTGTCTTCCTGTGCACCCTTCCCGGCCTTGCTGCTGAATCGCGGGGCGTCAAGCGCGTCGAGATCAAGACGGCGGCAGGTGAGGCCATCGGTCTTTACGAGCAGAGCCACGCGCTCGTGATCGGCGTGAGCGCCTACGAACACTGGCCCAAGCTTCCCGGAGTGAAGCGGGACGTTACCGACGTGGCCGCCGCGCTGGAAAAGAACGGCTTTTCCGTGCAAACCGTCCTCGATCCTGATCAGGACATGCTCGACGATGCTTTTGAGGGCTTCATCGAAGAGCACGGGGGCAACCCGGAAAACCGCCTGCTCTTCTACTTCGCGGGACACGGGCACACGGTGCAGCCCAAGTTCGGGGGTGAGCCGCTGGGCTACCTCGTGCCCATCGACGCTCCGGTGCCCACCCTCGGCGAGCGCGAGGCGCGGCGCTTCAAGCGCGTGGCGATGAGCATGCAACGCATCGAGGAGTACGCGCTCAACATCGACGCCAAGCACGCGCTCTTCCTCTTCGACGCCTGCTTCTCCGGCTCGCTCTTCGCGCTCAGTCGCGCCATCCCGGAGAGCATCAACTACAAGACCGCCAAGCCCGTCCGCCAGTTCATCACCTCCGGCAGCGCGGAGGAAACCGTGCCCGACCAGAGCATCTTCCGCAGCCAGTTCGTCGCCGCGCTTGAAGGCGAGGGCGACTCCAACGGGGACGGCTACCTCTCCGGCACCGAACTTGGGCAGTTCTTGCAGGACTCCGTGGTCAACTACTCCAAGGGCGCACAGCATCCACAGTACGGCAAGATCAGAAACCCCAACCTTGACAAGGGGGATTTCGTCTTCATGCTCGGTGCCCCCGATCGCACACGCTGGGCCGAACGACAGCAACAAATGCGCTTGGAATTCGCCGCAGCACAAACCCAACAACAGTCGCAACTGGACACCATCACCGTCCGTTGGGAACAGTTTCTCGGCAAGTATGGAGAAGATAATCCCTTCAGTGCGGAGGATGAAAGCCTGCGCCAACGTGCCGAATCCGAAATCGCCTTTCTCACCGGAACTTCCGCGCCTGCGGCCACCGTGGCGGCTCCGGACGCTGTTGCTGAAAAGCGGCCCGCCTCCAACCCGGAAGCCGTCAAGCTGATGAAAACCTATCGGCTGGCAAAAAACCGCAACCTCGCCACACTCGCAGAGCAAAGCCTGCAAACCCTTGTCTCTAAGCATCCGGACACTCCGGAAGGCCGCGAAGCCCCAATCCTGCTGCTCTCGGCACGGCTGGAAAAAGAAGGCGTGAACTTGGAAACCGAAGAGGCCCTGCTCGCGCTGGAAATCGAACAGCCGGACTCCCCGCAAGTCGCCAAAATCCGCAAACAAGCCGCCGCGTGGCTGCTGGCCGAGGGCGACCGACGGCTGCAGGTGCAAGACTACGACGCAGCCCTAGCAAACTATGAAAAAGCCGCCAGCTATGGGGCCGATGCCGATGCCCTCCGCAAAAAGCAGGTGAAGATCAAGGAACAGCAGATTCAGTCACTGATTGACGCCAAACGTTTCCGGGAGGCCGAGGAAGCCTTGGTGCTGTGGGAAGCCTCCGGAGACGCGCCACAGGCCACGCTTTCCGAACTCCATCGCCTCAAACGCGAACGCCACGCCGAGGCCCGCCACTCATCAACCAGAAACGCTTCAATGACGCCGAGAGCGCACTCGCCAAGTGGGAAGCCACGGGCGACACGCCCAGCAACCTCGACGAACTGCAAGCCTACCTCAAGCTCCAGAAGGATGCCGAGTTGCAACGCATGAAAGCGGAACGCCAACGCATGGCCAACCGCCGCCGCGAGGTGCGCTCGCTGATTGACTCCGGAGACCTTGACAATGCGGAAGCACGGCTGACCCACTGGCAAAGCTCCGGAGAGGATGCCGAGGGGCTGCGCGAACTGCAAGCCTACCTTGAAGCAAATTCCGTAGGGACCGAATCCGTCACCGGCATGAAGTTCCAGAAAATCCCCGGCGGCAGCTTCCGGATGGGTAGCCCGTCCTCGGAGAAGGGTAGGGGTCGGGATGAGGGTCAACACACGGTTCGGGTGGACATGTTCTGGCTGGCGGAGACCGAGGTGACGCAGGCGCAGTGGCAGGCGGTGATGGGCAGCAATCCCTCAAGATTCA
>LWDU01042381.1_pt1 | contig 21815 bp, 22 predicted proteins | sample 727161 | NCBI WGS metagenome assembly LWDU01 (sample SAMN04566230, study PRJNA314399) | hydrothermal vent metagenome | isolation source: deep sea hydrothermal plume seawater | place: Mexico: Gulf of California, Guaymas Basin | collected 2004-07-11
ATATTCTTGTCTTCAAAGCAACGAATAACATGGATGATAGCGTCTGTTTCTCTAATATTAGCTAAAAATTTATTCCCCAAGCCCTCTCCTTCTGAAGCACCTTGAACTAATCCTGCAATATCCACAAATTCAATGACTGAGGGAATAATCTCTTCTGGTTTTGTAATTGTTGCTAATTGATCCAATCTTTCATCTGGAACTGTGACTATGCCAATATTAGGCTCAATGGTACAAAAAGGATAATTAGCTGCTTCTGCAGAGCCATCTGATAAGAGATTAAATAGGGTTGATTTTCCCACATTAGGAAGACCCACTATGCCACATCGAATACCCATTGCTATAAATTATTGTTGTACTGATTTGTTTATATTGCTTTGTTTTTAAGAAAAGTCACTTTAAAGTGTTTGGAGTTTAACAAGTTAATAAAAAAAATGGCAAAAAAATTTAAAGCCACCACAGCAGGCAGCTTACCAAAATATGGATGGTTAGCTGAAACTGAAACCCTTTGGCCAAAATGGAAAGTTCCCGAGAATGAACTGTGGGAAAAACAAAAAGAATCTGCAATGCTTTGGATTGAAGAACAAGAAGAATCAGGTCTTGAAATCATTTCAGAGGGTGAGCAATTCCGTATTCATTTTGTGCATGGGTTTCTTAAGAAAATTAAAGGTATTGATTGGAATAAAAAAACCAAGATGGGTATTAGAAACGATCGCTATACTGTTGAAGTACCTACTGTCGTTGATGTGGTCAGTCGAGAAGAGTCTATACATTTAAAAGAAGCTCAAGTGTTAAGAGAACACACTGAACAACTCACTAAATTCACATTACCAGGACCCATGACTATTACTGATACCATCGCTAATGATTTCTATAGTTCTAAACAAGAAATGGCAATGCATTTTGCCCAATTATTGAATGCTGAAGCCAATGAGTTATCACAAGCTGGGATAGATATTATTCAATTCGATGAGCCAGCATTCAACTCCTTCACAAATGAATCTGTTGAATGGGGAATAGAGGCACTAGAAATCGCTATAAAAAATTTAGATTGTAAAACAGCTGTTCATATTTGTTATGGTTATGGAATTGATGAGAATTTAAGGTGGAAAGACAGCTTAGGAAATCAATGGAATGAATACAAAACCCTATTCCCTGCACTTAATAACAGCAATATTGATCAAGTGTCTTTAGAATTCGCTGGCTCAAAAGTTCCAGCAGAGTTAATGCGTTTATTGCCAAACAAAGAAATTATGGTTGGAGTAATAACTGTTGTGGCTGATCACATAGAAACGCCTGAGGAAGTTAAATTAAATATAGCTGAAGCTCTGAAACATGTTAGTAAGGATCAATTCATAGCCTGCAGTAATTGTGGCATGGCTCCAATACCTATGGAGACTGCAAAGTTAAAAATAAAAGCTTTAGGTGAAGGCACTAAAATGGCAAATACAGTTTTTTTAGATTAATTGAATTGGTTCATTGCTTCATCAATACCTTGATCAATAATTGTTTCAATACCCTCTACTGCATTAAAAATAGCTGAATTTAAAGTCTCTTGATCACCCTTATTAGGTCTTGAAAGAACATAATCTATAACCTCTTTCTTGTTAGGGTGACCAATACCCATTCTAATTCTAGAGAAATCAGGTGAGCACTGCTGAATAATGCTTCTTAGTCCATTATGACCGCCATGACCGCCGCCAAATTTGACTTTAACCTCGCCAACGTTGAGATCCAAATCATCATGAATGATGCACACATCTTCCATCTTAATTTTATAGTATTGCATTAATTGGTTAATAGAAATTCCACTCTCATTCATAAATTTAGAAGATTTAAACAAGGTCACATTTTTATCTTTTAAGACAAATTGAGAGGTGCTGCCAGAGATCTTAGAATGTTTTCTAAATTCTATTGTTGGATACTTCTCAGATAATTTATCTAAGACTAGATAGCCTAGATTATGCCTAGTTTGCAGGTATTGCTTGCCTGGATTGCCCAACCCAATAAAGACTTTGGGAATAAGTTTTAGAGGACGCATAAGGATACTATACTATCCCTCTTCTTTATTGTCCTTTGTATCTCCGTCAGATGCTGCGCCTTCAGTAGTGGCCTCTCCTGAGTCTTCGCCTTCTTCGCCTTCTTCGCCTTCTTCGCCTTCTACATCATCAATTGTTTCTTCAATCTCTTCTTGAATTCTTAACAATCTGATAGCGACTATCGGATCATTTGCTGGCTCATCTTGAGTTAATTGTGGAAGCTCTACGCCTTCAGGTAACTCAATGTCTTCAAGATAAAGCATATCATCTAATTTCAAATTGCTGACATCCACTTCCAATTTTTCAGGCAGATCTTTAGGCAGACAACTCACTTCCACTTCATTCATTAATGCAGTGACAGTTCCACCTTCCAATTTCACCCCATCAGATTGGTCTTCATTTATAAATTGAAGTGGAATACTTACTCGAATAACCACATCAGACTTAACTCTTTGTAGGTCTAAATGCATAACTTGTTTCTTTGAAGGATGAATCTGAATGTCTTTAATTAAAACGGCTTCTTCTTGATTACCTATCTTGATGGTCAAAATGCTATTAAGAAAGCTTTCATTGGCCAATTTTCTCAATAATTGATTGTGATCAATAGCCAAATTCAGAGTCTCTTTTGCAGCACCATAAATAACTGCTGGAACCATTCCTGCATGTCTCATTCGTCTTGCGTTAGAGGTTCCAGATGTTTCTCTAGATTCTACAATTAAATCGATTTCTTTAGCCATAATTTGTCTGTTGTAAAAATATATTTTATCAAAAAAGTAAAAATCTTTGTTATTTGCTGTAAATAGTAGAGCTATACAATAGATTCATTTATTTGTCTTTACAAATAAGCAGTTCGACTTTTTTACCCATGTCAAAACATTCCTCCGTGTGACGTTCGGTCATCAACTTTTAGAGCTTTAGCAGGCCATCTAAATGACCCGGTCCTAAGGTGGACCTAATTAAACAATATTAATTGCTTGTAGTCCTCTGGGACCTTTCTCAACATCGAATGTCACAACCTGATTCTCCTCGAGCGTTGCATTTCCTTCGGCTTTAATACCGGAGAAATGTGCAAACACATCGTCACCACCGTCATCCGATGCAATAAATCCAAATCCTTTAGCGCTGTCAAACCATTTTACTTTTCCTGTTGCCATTTTTTTTCCTCTAATTGTGAAGTGTTAACTTCGTTTATATTGAAAGGTATTACCTTCATTTGCATTAATATCCAGAGGTTTTATGAACACACGCCTCAGGACAATCAATTTCTCCACATACGTATTTATCCATCTTTGAGTGATAAACCGCTGTTGGCCCATTTAAATAAAAAATGGTGGCAAATAATAACCGATGTTGTGCAATGAAGCTAGTGAAAAATAGCTTATATTGGATTTGTTAGTCTGCGTAGAGAGAACTAACAGATTGATCATCGAGCATTCGTTGAATGGTTTCTCCTAGTATCTCTGCAATTGATAACTGTCTAATCTTTCCTACAGCTTTAGCTTCGTCTGTCAAAGGTATGGTATCTGTGACCACAAGCTCATCTAAATTAGAGTCTTCAATTCGTTCAATTGCTGGACCAGACAACACTGGATGTACTGCATAAGCCACTGCTTTTATTGCTCCTTTTTCTTTAAGGGCTGCGGCTGCATTACAAAGTGTCCCTGCAGTATCCACCATATCATCAAATAATATAGCTGTTTTTCCTTCAACATCGCCTATGATGTTCATGACTTCTGATTTATTTGCCACCTCCCTTCTCTTATCAATAATTGCAAGACCAGCACTATCGAGCCTTCGAGCTATAGCTCTTGCTCTCAAAACTCCACCAACATCAGGAGAAACAATAACTTGGTCTTGATATCTCTGTTTCCATATGTCACTTAATAGAATTTGAGACGAGTAAATATTATCCACAGGGATTGAGAAAAACCCTTCAATCTGATCAGCATGAAGATCAACAGTAATTAATCTTTGAATACCAGCAGTTTCAATGAGGTTAGCCACTAACTTTGCTGACACAGGGCCTCGTGTGTTTCTTGGCCTCCTATCCTGCCTGGAATAACCAAAGTATGGGATAACTGCCCAAATTGATTCAGCAGATGCTCTTTTACATGCATCAGCCATTAACAGAAGCTGCATTAAGTGTTCATTACCAGGTTGATAAGTCGATTGGATAAGAAATATATGCTTACCTCTGATGTTCTCTGCAATCTCTATGCTGGTCTCACCATCGCTAAATTGATTAACTTGTATCCAACCAAGAGGCTGATTCAGGTGACGGGCAATCAAATTTCCCAGTTCGTTAGATGCTGGTCCAGAAAAAAGAATTAGTTTGTCTTTATTCATTATGTAATTAAACCATGTTAATGATCTTTTTTATAAAAAATTTATGGCTGGGGTGGCAGGATTTGAACCTGCGCATCACGGGATCAAAACCCGTTGCCTTACCGCTTGGCTACACCCCATTAAAAACTCAAAGTAATAAACAAGACATTCTGAAGTTGCTTGATTACTGTGTCAAGTTGGTGAGAATTTTTATTCAGCTGATTTCAAGAGTTTTGATTGAAAATGTTGCCTGATAGTCAGTGCCAGTAATAACTATTTTTTTAGGAATCATTAATTCATTGATGCTTTGGTATAAAGAAAAATCTACTTTATGATTATTAAGCTTGATTCTCAGAAGAAAACCATGCTGGTCCATAACCATATCATCAACTCCTTCAGAAGGAATTTTTGCTAATAATAAAGAGGATAGACTAAAGTTAAGTGAAGAAATTGTCTTTAGTTCATCCGCAGAAAAGTCTATACCTAATTCCACAAACAATGAAGCTAGGTCAGTGCTTATGGAGGATAAGACCTGTTTACCAAAAAAATCTCTAAGAATGAGCATTTCCGCACTGTTTTGGTGATTAATTGTATAGTTGCCTAAAAAACTATCTGTTGTGTTTTTGAAAGAAACTGAACCGCCAATAGAATAATCAGTAAGTGCAATAATTTTAGTCTGGTTGTCTTCCCAATTAATTGTCTTATCAAAAGAGCCAATATTGTTGCAGCTAACAATGGTAAAGGTTGATAAAAATACTAGTGATAGTAATAAATAACGACTATTTGAAGCTATTTTGAGTATAAAATAGTTTAAGCAATTTTTTTTACACATTATGAAAGATTCAATCATAAAAAAACTCAAGATTATTCAGGAAGAATACCATTCTATTGGAAATCAGTTATCAGATGAAGATATACAAAAAAATAATCAACTGATGATCCAACTCTCTAAAGAGTTTTCCAAAATAGAGCCTGTAGTAAAATTGTTTGAACAATATCAGAATTTAGTTGAAGAAAAGAATAATGCGGTTAGTTTGATTGACGAAAAAGATGATGAACTCCGAGCATTGGCAGAGGAAGAAATTCATATTATAGAAAATCAACTAACAGAAATAGAAGAACAAATTACGCCATTACTTCTCTCTAATGATCCAAGAGATCAAAGTAATGTATTTCTAGAGATTAGGGCGGGCACTGGTGGCGATGAAGCGGCAATTTTTGCCGGAGATATGTTTAGAATGTATGCCAGATATTGTGAAGAACAAAAATGGTCTATTGAAATTTTAAACCAAAGTGAGAGCGGGCAAGGAGGCTTTAAGGAGATCATAGCTCGTGTCATTGGTGAAAGTGTCTTCTCTAAACTTAAATTTGAATCGGGCACTCATCGTGTCCAGCGAATTCCAAAAACAGAATCTCAAGGTAGAATTCATACTTCTGCTTGTACGGTAGCTGTAATCCCAGAAGTTGATGAAGTGAATGAGATTGAAATCAATACAAATGATCTCAGGATTGACACATACAGAGCATCAGGAGCTGGTGGTCAACATGTCAATAAAACTGACTCAGCAGTTCGATTAACACATATACCCACCGGGGTTGTTGCTGAATGTCAGGACAATAGATCACAACATAAGAATAAAGCTAAAGCCATAACATTACTCAAAGCTAGAATCTATGACATCGAACAAAAAAAGATTGCAGATCAACAAGCAGAGGAAAGAAAGATGCTTGTGGGTAGTGGGGATCGATCTGAAAGAATAAGAACCTATAACTTTCCTCAAGGAAGGATAACAGATCATAGAATAGGTCTAACACTCTATAACTTGTCTGAAATTATGGAAGGAGATCTCCATAACTTAATTGATTCTTTAGCCCAAGAAAATGCAGCAAAACAAATGTCTCAATTGGAAAATTAACATATTGAATATGGATAATTTTACCAGTGATTTGATGCTTGATGAAGCGACTGATTTTCTATCCAAGATAACTAAAAACCCAAGATTGGAGTCAGAAGTATTGTTAGCAAAGATTCTAGATAAAGAGAGAGAAGATTTCTATAAAAGCAATATCCTAGTAGATGCAGCAACGTATCAGCATTTCAGAAACTTACTAAAAATCAGACATCAGGGCAAGCCCATAGCTTATATTGTTGGTAAAAAAGAATTTTGGTCATTATCATTTAAAATCAATGAGCATGTATTAATCCCTAGACCGGAAACTGAATATTTAGTTGAATGCTGCCTCTCATTGATGCAAGAAACAAATAGCTACAAACTCCTAGAATTGGGCACAGGATCAGGAGTAATATCAATAGCCTTGGCTAAAGAAAACCCTAATCTTGAAATCACAGCAGTGGATATCTCATTAAAAGCTTTGGAGCTGGCTAATGAAAATGCACTCTCTCATAATATAAATAATATTGTGTTTAAAAAATCTAATTGGTTTGAAAATATTACTGAACAAGATTTTGATTTTATTATTAGCAACCCACCTTATGTGGATAAAACTCAACTGACAAAAAAAGAAATGATAAATCTAAAATATGAACCAGAGATAGCTCTTTTCTCTATGGATTCTGGAAAATCAGCCCTGCTTCATATAATCCATAAAAGTCATCTATTCCTAAATCAAGGAGGCACTCTAATAACAGAACACAGCTATAACCAAAAAGAATTTTGTCAAAATCAAATGCAAAAACAAGGGTTTATTAACATAAAAACTTTTGATGATTTAAGTTCTCACCCTAGGGTCTCAATGGGCTCAAAATCTAATTATGGATAATCAGTTAAGATACAGCAGTCATACTAGACTAGAGGATTTTGGAGAACAATCACAAAATACACTGCTTAGAAGTTCAGTTCTGATTATTGGAGCTGGTGGCCTAGGTTCGATAGCCAGTATTTATTTAACCACTTCGGGAATTGGTCAGATTACGGTTGTTGATTTTGATACGATTGATGAATCTAATCTTCCTAGACAGATATTATTTAAAGCTGATGACCTTGGGAAAAATAAAGCTTTAATTACAAAAAAAAGACTCATGGAATACAATTCAGAAGCCATCATCAATTCCATTGATAAAAAACTTTCAGAAGATGAAATGAAGAAGTTAATCAGTCATGTTGATATCGTTATAGACGCAACTGATAATTTAGAATCAAGATTGATGATTAACAAAATTTGTTACAACATAAAAAAGCCCTTGATTGTAGGAGCGGCGATTAGATATGAAGGTCATGTACTTAAATTAAATAACACAAAAGATCATAACAGTTGCCTTAACTGTCTATACAGTTCTAGTGATGAAAATTTAGAAAATTGTGAAGGCAATGGGATCATGTCACCAGTGGCAGGTATGATTGGCTCTATGATGGCAAACGAATGCATTAAAACTCTTATTGGCATCAACAATAATAAAGAAAATACTATCTCAATCTTTGACTTAAAAAATAATATCTATCAGAGAATTAATATTCCTAAAAATAAGAAATGTTCAGTATGTTCTTAGAATTTCTTCGAATATACATCTATTTTCATTAATCTCCTGCTATTATCTAATTAATGATTTGATAATATCTTAACCATTAAATCATTAACAAGTTTAGGGTTTGCCTTACCTTGTGTCTTTTGCATTACCTTGCCAATTAAAAAACCAAGCACTTGTTCTTTGCCTGCTAGATATTGGTCTTTTTGTTCTTGATTTTCATTTAATACAGTTGTAATTACTTGCTCAATCTCATTTGTGTCTGAGATTTGCTCAAGCCCTTGTTCTTTGATTAATTCATCAACACTCATCTCACTTTCTATGAGTTGGCTAAATATATTTTTAGCAATTGTTGATGAAATTGTCCCATCATCAATTCTCTGTATTAACTGACTGACTGATTTTGCACTGATTGGTAGGCTTGCTATGTCGATCTTATCTTTATTTAAAATAGCCATTACCTCAGTGATTAACCAATTAGCTAATAGCTGAGGATTACCATTATAGGTATTAAGAGCGTTTTCAAAATATTCAGCTAATTCTATATTTTTTGCTATTTCTGTTGCGTCAACATGTTTTATTGATAGTGTCTTGACATAACGATCAACTTTTTGATCAAACAACTCTGGAAGTGATGAAGCAATCTTTTCTATAATCTTTTTATCAATTTTTACGGGCAACAAATCAGGATCTGGGAAATAACGATAATCATTAGCCTCCTCTTTTGTTCTCATAGATCTGGTTTCCCCTGCATCAGAATCATACAAACGAGTTTCTTGGACCACAGAACCTCCTTGTTCTAGAATTTCCTTTTGTCGTTCAACTTCATAATTAATAGCATTCTCTATGAATCTAAATGAGTTAATATTTTTAATCTCAGCCCTGGTGCCTAGTTCAGTATTATCTTTTGGTTTTAATGAGACATTAGCGTCACATCTAAAAGAACCTTCCTGCATATTTCCATCTGAGATTTTAAGATAACGAACTAACTGATGTATTTTTTGCATATATAAAATTGCCTCTTTTGCTGAACTAAGTTCAGGCTCTGATACAATTTCAAGCAAAGGGGTTCCAGCTCTATTTAAGTCGATGGCAGACGTGCCTGAAAACTTATCATGAATCGATTTACCTGCATCCTCTTCGAGGTGAGCCCTGGTAATTCCTATTCTTTTTTCTATTCCATTATCTAGTGTAATAAACAACTGTCCACCTGACACAATCGGCAACTCATACTGACTGATTTGATAACCTTTTGGCAAATCCGGGTAAAAATAGTTTTTTCTGGCAAAAATTGAAAGATCTGCTATTTCAGCATCAACTGCTAAGCCAAACTTAATCGCCATCATGACTGCTTCTTTATTTAAAACGGGTAAAACGCCGGGGTAACCAAGATCAATCAATGAAGCTTGTGTGTTTTGTTCTTTCCCATAAGTTGTGGATGCACTTGAAAATATTTTGCTGTCACACGCCAGTTGCACGTGAATTTCTAACCCTATGACAGTCTCCCAATGCATTAGTCATTATCCTCTGAACTCTTTAACAGCCGTGGCATAGCCTGATGCCAGTCTGTTACTTTCTGGTATTGATGAGTTAGGTTCAATAAATTGAGCTCCTTAAAATGAGGAGCAATAAGTTGCAGCCCATACGGTAAATCTTCAACAAAACCGATAGGGTGAGATATAGCTGGCAAACCTGCTAGATTTGCTGAGATTGTATAAATGTCATTCATATACATACTCACCGGATCATCTATTTTTTCGCCCAACTTAAATGCTGCTGTTTGGGTTGTTGGACCTAAGATGATATCTACTGACTCAAAAGCTCTCGCAAAATCCTGATTGATTAATTGTCTTACTTTTTGGGCCTTTAAGTAATAAGCATCGTAATAACCTGTAGAAAGAACATAAGTTCCTGTTATGATTCTTCTTTTAACTTCTTGTCCAAACCCAATCTGACGATTGGTTCTGTAAAATTGATCAAGATCTTCAATATTTTGCGAGCGATAACCAAAACGCACTCCATCATACCTAGCAAGATTTGAAGAACATTCTGCAGGAGCTACAACATAATAGGTAGGCACTGAGTATCCAATATTTGGTAAACTAATTTCTTTAAATACAATGCCTAGTTTTTTGTAGTTATCAATACTCTCCGCAATTAGAGCTTCATAAGCACTACCTAAACTGCCATCAAAAAATTCTTTGGGCAATCCGATAATTTTACCTTTAATATTTTCTTCAAGATACTGACTGTATTGAGGCACAGGTTCTTCAACAGATGTTGAATCAAGAGGGTCAAAACCAGCCATAGACTCCAAGAATATAGCCGTATCTTCTGCTGATAGGGCCAAAATTCCTGCTTGATCGAGGCTTGAAGCAAAAGCCACCATGCCGTATCTTGAGCAGCGTCCGTAAGTTGGTTTAAGGCCTGTGATACCTGTAAAAGCAGCAGGTTGTCTAATTGAGCCTCCCGTGTCTGTGCCTAAAGCAATTGGTGCAAGACCGGCTGCAACTGCAGCAGCTGAGCCTCCTGAAGAACCACCAGGAGTCCTCTCTATGTCCCATGGATTATGAACAGAACCAAAATAACTGGTTTCATTTGAGGAGCCCATGGCAAATTCATCCATATTGGTTTTTCCCAGTAACACTGCGCCTTGTTTCTTAAGCCTTCTAACCACTGTTGCATCATAGGGCGGTATAAAATTCTCAAGCATCTTTGAACCACATGTGGTTTTTATGCCTTGCGTACAAAAAATATCTTTTGCTGCATAAGGAATCCCCGTAAGTGCAGAATCAATTGGTGACTCCTGATCTTGATCATCACTCATATATGCAGCATTGGGTTGAATATCAGTTGTAATGAAAGCATTGAGCGATTGATCGTAATCAGCAATTCTAGAACTATATAAATCAAACAGTTCGGCTGCGCTAATTTGCTTATCTGAAAGCATATTTTGAATTGCTTTTACAGTAAATCTTTCCATAGAATCAATTTGATTTCTTTCGATCTTTATTCAATAACTTTGGGTACTTTGTAGAATCCTTCTTCTACATGTGATGAATTCTTTTGATAAATATCGCGGTGATTGGTCTCAGTCACAATGTCTTCCCGTAAACGTTGATGCATGTCTAAAGGATGGGCCATGGGTATAATTTCATTCGTGTCCGCTGATTGAAGTTGCTCAATCATTTCCAATATATCTGTCATTTGTTGAAGATAAATTGGAACTTCATCATCGTCCAAATTGAGTTTAGACAACCCACAAAGATGCTCGATATCAGATTTAGTAATAGTCATTAATTAAATTTATTAAAAAAGTATTAAGTTATGATAACTTCCAGTTGCTCAAAATCCTACACGTTGTTAGAGTATTCTTTCTACCGTATTTTTTTTAAACCAACTAAACAGTGATTAAGAACATTATAGGTTATTTTTCCAATGATCTTTCAATAGATCTGGGCACCGCAAATACACTGGTATATGCCAGTGGCAAGGGTATTGTTTTAAATGAACCCTCCGTGGTTGCTCTGAGAAGTGAAAATGGGAAAACAACAAAAACTGTTGTTGCAGTTGGCACGGATGCTAAGGCTATGCTGGGCAGGACTCCAGGCAGCATTGAAGCCATAAGGCCACTCAAAGATGGTGTCATTGCAGATTTCATAGTAACTGAAGCCATGTTACAAGCGTTTATTAAAAAGGCTCATGGTTCCCGATATTTCAGACCTGCCCCAAGAATTTTAGTTTGCGTCCCTTTTGGATCAACACAAGTTGAGAGAAGAGCTATTAGAGAATCTGCTGAAGGAGCTGGAGCTAGAAAAGTTTTTTTAATCGAAGAACCCATGGCTGCTGCAATTGGAGCAGGTCTTCCAGTCCATGAGGCAAGAGGATCGATGGTTGTAGACATTGGCGGTGGAACATCAGAAATAGCAGTCATATCTCTCAATGGAATTGTCTATGGAAACTCCCTCAAAATTGGTGGTGATACTTTTGATGAGTCAATTATAAATTTTATAAGAAGAAATTATGGAATTTTAATTGGTGAAGCCACAGCTGAGAGAATTAAACATGAAATTGGTAGCGCATACCCTGGTGACTCGGTAAGTGAAATCTCAGTAAAAGGAAGAAACTTGTCAGAAGGCGTGCCACGAACCTTTACACTCAACAGCAATGAAATACTTGAATCACTTCAAGAACCTCTTCAATCCATAGCCAATTCTCTTAAATCAGCTTTAGAACAAACGCCACCAGAATTGGGGTCAGATATTGCTGAAAGAGGTATTGTTCTAACCGGGGGTGGAGCACTGCTTAATAACATAGAAAAACTGCTAGCAGAAGAAACAGGTTTGCCTGTGTTGCTCGCTGACAACCCTTTAACCTGTGTTGCCAGAGGTGGTGGTAAAATTATTGAAATCCTTGATAAACAAGGTGCTGATTTTTTTGAATTGAATTGATTGCCTAGAGAATCAATAATAACGGATGAGTTAAAACATGCCGTTACATCCACAACAAAGAATAAATAGATTTGAAAAAAACTTCTCTGCTTATCGCCTGCTCATAGTTGTCATTATATCTTGCGTATTGATGTACCAGGATTACCAGAAAAATTACCTCTCTGCATTAAGAGTTTATCTCTCTGCATCACTCTACCCAGCACAATATCTAATTAATCTACCGAAAAATTTTATACAGAAATTGAATACAAATTTCTCTGAACGGGAGCAGCTTCTGCAAGAGAATAAATTCTTAAAAAAAGATAATTTTGAGCTTAGATCAAAAATTCAACAAGTTTATAAGCTAGAGTCTGAAAATAAAAGACTCTATGCTCTTCTTGATTCACAACCAAAAAAAGATACTAGCTATATTTTTGCAGATATCATTGCCGTTAGTCCTATAGCTGAGAAGCATCAAATAATAATTAATAAAGGGAGTAGAGATGATATTGTCGTTGGTTCAGCAGTGGCTGATAGCAATGGGATTTTGGGTCATATAATACGTGATCAAATCTTTGGGTCAGAAGTGTTATTGATCAGTGATCGTGAACACGCCATACCTATAGAGATCGTAAGAACTAGCCTTAGAAGTATTGCTGTGGGTATAGGGAATTACAATGAACTTAGAATCAATACATTGCCAACAAACACGGACGTCAAAAAAGGAGATGTCCTTATCACGTCTGGTCTAGGTGGACGATACCCTGAAGGCTTTCCAGTTGGAACAGTAAAAGATGTTATCAATAATCCAGGGGAATCATTTCTAGAAATTAGTGTTACACCTTTTGGTAATTTGAAAACTGTTAATGAAATTTGGGTAATCCAACCAACAGAGGGTAACCAATGAACCATCAACTAAGAAATTTATTTTTTATTTGGTCAATGATTTTGTTATCAATTATTTTAATGGTCATACCTTTGCCTGATGTCTTAGATCAATATAGGCTTCCATGGTTAAAGATGGCAGTAATATTCTTTTCAATATTTAATATTTCACTTATTGGAATAATCTCAGTCTGGTTTTCTGGGTTAATTCTAGACATTATGAGTGGGAGTCTAATGGGGGAAAATGCCTTAATACTAGCTGTGCTCTCTTACCTTTCTTATCGTTTTAGATTTCAGATTAGAATTTATCCAATGTGGCAGATTATGATTGTTGTTTTAATGCTATTGTCCTTGGGTGAGTTTATTACTCTATGGATTCATGGGGTAAGCGGCACTATGTTTTTCAATATTTATGATTGGATTAATGTTGGTATCGCTGTTCTTGTTTGGCCAATATTTATGAGGGTTCTTGAAAAAATGCAATCCTTATTCCTAGAATAGTAACAACTATGGAATTCAAATCTCCAAATACCCAAGAAGTAGAAAAAGAAGTCTTCCTTTCTAGAATTCTATTTTGCTCTATTGCTATATTGATTCTGGCAACAATTATTATTACGCGTCTATTCTTTTTAATGGTGATCGAGTCTGATCAATATAAACTAAGATCTTTGAATAACACCATAAGGATGCAATCACTCCCAGCATCAAGGGGTTTAATTTATGATAGAAATAAAAATGTTATAGCCAATAACCAGCCTATCTTTCAGTTAGAAATGATCCCTGAACAAGTTCTTGATATAGACACATCTCTAGAACAACTAGCAGACTTGGATCTTATTAAAAAAAATAATATTGATAACATCAAGCAAAGAATTGATAAAAATCTGCAATTTAAAAGCATTGTTTTAAGAAGAAATCTAAGTGAAAGAGAAGTCGCCGTGTTCGCAAATAATCGGATTAATTTTAAAGGAATTGATATCAAGTCCAGGTTATCTAGGCATTACCCTAAAGGTGAAATATTCTCACATGCCTTAGGTTATGTAGGGTCTATATCAAGTGGAGATTATTCTCGTTTCGACCCTAGTTTTTATACTGGTAAAGAGCAAATTGGGAAAACATCAATTGAGAGAAATTATGAACCCTATCTAAGAGGCAAACCAGGTAATCAAAAACTGTTGGTTAATGTTAGGGGCAGAATAATGGAAAGGATTGATCAGAATCCATTTCTACCAGGCAATAACCTTATATTGACTATTGATAGTGAACTCCAAGAAGCTGCTTACAAGGCCATGGGTAAGCAAAAAGGAGCTGTGGTTATTCTAGATGCTTCAAATGGAGAAATACTAGTGATGTTAAGTTCTCCAAGCTTTGATCCAAATAAATTAAGCTTTGGATTAACCCAAAAAGAATTTAATACGTTAAGCAAAAATAAAAATAAACCATTATTTAATAGGGCTATAGCAGGTCAATATCCTCCTGGTTCAACCATTAAACCTATGATTGCATTGGGTGCACTTGAAATGGGAATTATCGATCCGGATGTTTTCATGCCATGTGAAGGTAGATTTTTTCTTCCAAATTACTCTCGCCCATTTAATGATTGGTCAACACATGGAGCAGTTAATGTTGTCAGAGCCATTCAAGCATCTTGTGATGTTTACTTTTATAACATAGCGAATGAAATGGGGATTGATAAAATGAGTTACTTCTTAAAACAATTCAATTTGGGTGCATCAACTCAAGTTGATATTGACTCCGAGAAAAATGGTGTGATGCCTGATAAAGAATGGAAGAAAAATAATTTTACTTCCAGAGAAAATCAAACTTGGTATAAAGGTGAAACTGTGATTGCTGGAATCGGTCAAGGGTATATGTTAGTAACACCTCTTCAATTAGCTTTAGCAACAGCTATTATTGCGAATAAAGGTACAGCACATAAGCCTCATATGTTAAAAGCAATTGAGTACACCAATAGTGGGAAAATTCAGTATCTAGAATCAGAGAGTATTGATTATATCAATTATATTGATGACAAAAATTGGAACCTAATTCATGAAGGCATGGAAGCGGTCGTTAATGAAAGAAGGGGGACTGCATATGGTATTTTCCCTGCTAATTCCTCAATTGCGGGGAAGACAGGCAGCTCTCAAGTTTTTAGCATCGATAATAGAAGCAGCAATGAAGTTCCAGAAGAGCTTAGGGATCATGGTCTATTCATTGGCTTTGCTCCCATTGATAAACCGGAAATCATTGTTTCTATTATAGTTGAAAATGGCGGTGGAGGAAGAGTAGCTGCTGCTCCGGTTGCTGAGAAAATCTTCGCCTCATATTTAGAAGGTAGCGAAACGAATAATGCAAACTAACCAATTTCAATTAAAAACTGGGAATATACTTGCAGATAGGGCTCACATTGATATGCCTCTACTCTCAGCTTTTTTTATTATCTTTCTAATTAGTGGTATTGCCATGTTCAGTGCCTCAAATGGTAACAGTAATTTTGTTATTGATCACAGCATCAATATTGCTGTATCTATTGTTGCTATGACCATCGCTGCTCAGTTAAGCCCTATATCCTATGAAAGAATAGCCCCTTGGCTCTATTTTCTATGCTTAATGCTTTTAATTATGGTCTTAGTATTTGGAGAAACAAGAAATAATGCTACGAGGTGGCTTAATCTTGGTATCACCTTTCAACCTTCTGAATTAATGAAAATAGCAATGCCCTTAATGATAGCTCGTTACATAGCAACTGGAACCCTACCACCAACAAATATTTCTATTTTCATCTCCTTACTAATTGTTCTCTTACCAACAGCTATGATTTTATTACAACCAGATCTAGGCACTTCTATTCTGATTGCCTTCTCTGGATTGGTGGTTGTGTTCTTGTCAGGTATAAAAAAAAGGTACTTGTTCACGGGCCTACTCCTCTTTATAGCAAGCCTTCCCTTTATATGGAGAAATATCCATCCCTTTCAGCAAAAACGAGTTCTAACTTTTTTAGATCCTGGCCAAGATCCTTTAGGGGCAGGTTATCACATCATTCAGTCAAAGATTGCAATTGGCTCGGGTGGGCTATTTGGAAAAGGATGGATGAAGGGAACACAAGGGCAACTTGATTTCCTACCTGAGCGAACCACTGATTTTGTGTTCTCTATTCTTGCTGAAGAATTTGGATTAATAGGAGTGGTAATTATTGTCATAGTCTATTTATTTATCGTTGGTAGAGGTTTATTAATAGCTATTAACTCACAAGATCTTTTTTCTAGACTAGTTGCATCAAGCATCAGTCTGACTTTCTTTATTTATGTTTTTGTAAACATAGGTATGACCACAGGCATACTACCTGTTGTAGGAGTGCCCTTACCACTAATAAGTAAAGGGGGAACGTCGAGTGTAACGTTAATGATTGGCTTAGGTATACTGATGTCAATCAGAACACATAAACGACTTATATCAAAATGAATTCAAACCACAACATTGCTTTATCGTTAATCTTATTGATCTTTGTCTCAGCTAATCTTGTATATCCAAAAAATATTCATGCATCTAATGACAATTTAGATTTGGGTAAATCTTCACTAATGGATGAATTAATCAATGATCATGGATTTGATGAACAATATATTAGAACCATTTTTAAAGACATAATATTCTTGCCTGAATTAATTGACACTATTTCTAAACCTGCAGAAAAAACTAAAACTTGGGATGAATATCGTGGAATTTTTCTCACTCCTAAAAGAATAGCCGCAGGCGTTTTTTTTGCTAACCAGCATAAAGATCTGATAAACAGAGTAGAGAAAGAAACAGGAGTCCCAGCAAAAATATTACTTGGTATTTTAGGAGTTGAGACTTCTTTTGGCAATATACAAGGTCGATATAAAGTGATTAACTCTTTGTATACTCTTGCAGTTGGTTACCCACCTAGAAGTAAATTCTTTAGAGAGGAATTAATCAATTTATTCTATTTGTGTAGAGAGCAAGATCTATCGATCTCAGAGATCAAGGGATCCTATGCTGGAGCGATGGGTGCACCACAATTTATTGCATCGAGTTATAGGGCCTATGCAGTTGACGGGGATGGTGATGGCAAGATTAATCTGTTTGAATCCTGGGAAGATATCTTGATGAGTATAGGTTACTATTTGAAAAAAAATGGGTGGGAAGAATCAAAAAATATTATCACCAGAATACAAATTGATCACAAACGAATGCAGCAACTTGCCTCTAAGACTGTTACCCCAAAAAGCACTGTTGCTGATCTGCTTGCTTCAGGGATTCAGCTGAATCCCTTATTGGGACTAACTGAACAAGCACAAGTCGTTTACCTTGAAGGATTAAAAGGCAGTGAAGAGGCAGTAATTGGTTTGCATAACTTTTATGTTATAACCACTTACAATAGAAATGTAATGTATGCCCTAGCTGTTTTGGAATTGGGTGAATCAATAGAAGGTTGGTAACTACCAATGCATTTTCATTTAATTAAAGAAAACCTGGTATTGCTTATATTGATCTCTTTGATTTCAAGTTGTGCTCTGCAAAATAATGAACCCAAACCAACACTCAACACCAAAGAAGTTGCCAGTATATTAAATGATGGCTGCACGATTAATCGAGATCGTAAAGAAAGGTATAAAATTGATGGGAAACGATATAAAACCTTATCCTCCAGTAGAGGCTTCAAACAAAGGGGAGTGGCCTCTTGGTATGGATCAGATTTCAATGGGAAGTTAACTGCTTGTGGAGAACGTTATAACATGTATAAATACACAGCTGCTCACAAAACATTACCGCTACCAACTTATGTCAATGTTCAAAATTTAAGGAATGGTAAATCAGTAATTGTAAAAGTGAATGATAGAGGTCCTTTTGTTGATAACCGAATCATTGATCTATCGTATGCAGCTGCTAAAAAGATCGACATGCTTTCACAAGGGACAACGTTTGTTAAAATTACTGCTGTCTCAGAACAAGTCGCAGCCCATGCGATGAAAAAAAATGATCGTGGTATCTTTTCGAGCAGTATGTTTGAAAAGATCGTGCTTCTTAATAAAAATAAAATTGTCTTGCAAATAGGGGCTTTTACTGAAGAAAAAGGGGCAAGAGAACTAAAGAATAAGGTTGAAAAACTAGGCGTTAATTCTGTTTTTATTACCAAAGTAAGGTCCGCAAGAACAATCTATTATCGAGTAAGAATAGGGCCAATTAAAACATTGAAAAGTTATGAAAGAGTGATCTCTAAACTTACTTCCTTATCACTTGATATTAATTTAATCTCTGAGTAAGCCTTTCTTAATGACTTACCTATGTTAAAAAATTTATGTTATGGTTCCTAGAAATTATGGATGAAGACAGCTTGAAACAAACTGATTATAAAATCAATATGAGTGCTCTATTTATAGTGATTATGTGTTTCTTTATACCCAAAGTTAATGCCATTGTAATCGTGCCTAAAGCACCTAAAATTGATGTGGTCAGTTATGTGTTATTAGATGCTGAAACCGGCTCTATTATTGCAAAACTTGAAGAAACTAAACCAGTCAAGCCTGCCAGCATTACTAAACTCATGACTGCCTATACAACTTTTCATGCCTTAAAAGAAGGGCAAGTCTCCTTGGATGATCCTGTGAAGATAAGTAAAAATGCCTCTTCAATTGGTGGATCAACAATGTTTCTTAACCCTTATATGGATGTAACGATTGAAGATCTTATTCAAGGCATGATTATTGTCTCAGGTAATGATGCGAGTGTTGCTTTAGCTGAACATCTTGCTGGTAGTGAAGACACGTTTGCAGAATATATGAACATGTATGCTGAAGCACTTGGCCTAAAAAACAGTCACTACACTAATGCATCAGGTCTAGATGACGAAGAACACTATGCTTCAGCTCTGGATATGGCTTTGCTTGCCTCACAAATTATCAAAGAATTTCCTGAATATTTTCATTTGTACTCAGAACGGTCTTATTCCTTTGATCAAGCTGTTGACCCCACAACAAAACAACCGATCTTACAATATAACCGTAATAAATTACTAAGAAGGGATGCAAGTATTGATGGTATGAAAACCGGGTACACACAATCAGCTGGTTACTGCTTAGTTGCAACAGCTAAAAAAAATCAAATGCGATTTATAGCGGTTGTTACTGGTGCGAAGAGTGCAGATGATAGAAATAATTCTGCCTATGCGCTGCTAAATTATGGCTTTAGATTCTTTGAAAATAAGAAGCTAGTAGATAATTCAGTCTCTTATGGTGAAGCTAAAGTCTGGAAGGGTGCTGAAGATACTGTTGGTCTTGTGGCTCACCAAGAAATTATCAAAACCATAACTAAAGGAACACTCAAAGAGATTCAAAGAAAAATAGAAATTTATGAACCATTAATTGCACCGTTAAATTTAGACAAGGCAATTGGTAAGTTATCAATGGTTTATAATGATGAAGTTTTAGCTGAGACACCTTTGTATGCTGAGAAAATTATTAAAGAAGATAGTCTTTGGGGTTGGCTATATGACAGTGCCATTTTACTATTGAATAAAACAGAAAACTGAAAGAATTAAAACAACCTATCCTCTTTAAAAGCCTAGGCTGCACAAACTACAGTAACACTTTAGTGGGCATGCAAGAGTTCACTTCAGAAAGAAATCAACACACTCAAGATGAAATTTGGTTCCTTGAACATGAACCTGTGTTTACTTATGGCATAAGCTCTAAAGAAAATGAAATGCTATTTGAGAACTCTATCCCTATTATTAAAACTGATCGTGGTGGAAAAGGAACCTATCATGGCCCAGGTCAACTGGTGATTTATGCATTAATGGATTTAAAAAGACGATCACTGAAACCTAGAATATTTATTAAGGCTTTCTATCAGGTTATATTTAAGAGCGTTGTTAAATACCAAGCGAATCTAAAGCTAATTGATGCAGATCCAGGGATCTATTGTGATAACAAAAAATTAGTTAGTTTTGGTCTCAAAATCAATAGAAGAGGCACTTACCATGGAGCATCAATCAATGTCTCAATGAACATGGACCCTTGGAATCAAATAACCATTTGTGGGGATAATGACACACAAGCCATTGATCTTGAGCGTCTGGGAAGCCATGTGTCATTAGAGAGGCTAAAAGAAGAACTTAAAAATAACTTATCAACAAGATTTGTTTAACTAGATCTTCTTTAGTCTGTTAAAACCAGATTCTAAATCATTAATTAAATCACTAATATCTTCTAATCCAATGTGGAGCCTAATAATAGTATTTTGTAATGGATCTAAACCTGAGACCCTCTCTTTTTGTAACTTACAAGGTGTCATCAAAGACTCAAAACCACCCCAGCTATAACCCATAGCAAATAACTCCATATTATCTAACATAACTGTCATTAAGCTGCCTCCCCCAGTAAAGTACTTTTTCCAATTATCATGAGAGGAAGAAGAGCTCAAAGGTGGATAGAGAACTTCCGTAACAAGCTCTTGTTTTTCTAACCAATTGGCTACCTCAATTGCACTCTCAAACTGGCTCTGCATCCTGATAGCCATTGTTCTGAGTCCCCTAAGACCAAGGTAACATGCATCTGGTTCAGCTGATATCCCTTGATTCTTCGATGAATTCTTTACAGATTGATAGGTTTTTTCAGTGCATGCTACAAGACCCAGCATGGCATCTGAATGTCCTACTACGTATTTAGTGGCAGCCTGAATCTCTATGTCTATATCGTGCTCAAGTGGTCTGAAGTAAAGTGGTCCAGCCCATGTATTATCAAAGGTAATCACGATTTCTGTTCCCAATTCTTGACTCTTATCTCTGATACTTTCTACTAAAATATCAATATCAGGTATTTCAAATGTATTGGAACTTGGAGCCTCTAAATAGACCAGTTTTGTTTCAGGTACAATTAAATCAGAAATTTCCTTGCCTATTGACGGGGATATGAATTGAGTCTTTATCCCAAAAGGTCCTAGATGCTTTGTAAAGAGTTCTGCGGCCGGTTCATAAGCACCCTGAGTCACTAAAGCATGGCTCCCTTGTTCTAAAAAAGCACTTACTGCAATATTAATTGCTGACATACCAGAATTGGTTGCTACTGAACGATAAGCACTAGTTAATTCTGAGTAAGCTTCTTCTAAAGCAAGGCTATTAGGTGAACCTAATCTTCCATACCTAAAACTGCTGTATGCATGATCCCAAGCTTTATATTCCTCTAAAGTGTCAAATAACACCGTGGACGATCGATATGGAGGAATATTTACAGCACCATTAGCATATAATTTATTTCTTCCTGCATGCACCAGTGAAGTTGCAGGCTTCATTTTTTTCTTTTTATTCATATTAGTTTTTGCCAAATTTATTATGAGCTCTATTTAATCTTTCAACAGTTCCAACATCAAGCCACTCACCTAAAAATAATTCACCTGAAATGAGATTATGATTAATTTTATCCCTGAAAATATCAACCAATGATGAAGGCCTTTCAGTGGTTTCATCAAACATTCTACAGGAAAGAAAACTGATGCCACTAAAGGTAAGCATTTCCTCAGATTCATTAAGTACTTGATCTGACCTTAATCCAAAATCACCAGTGGGGTTATGCTCTGGGTTTGGCACTAAAATAAGGTGACCAACTCTGTTATTGAGAAGAGAAATATTGGGTA
>LWDU01040521.1_pt1 | contig 21785 bp, 19 predicted proteins | sample 727161 | NCBI WGS metagenome assembly LWDU01 (sample SAMN04566230, study PRJNA314399) | hydrothermal vent metagenome | isolation source: deep sea hydrothermal plume seawater | place: Mexico: Gulf of California, Guaymas Basin | collected 2004-07-11
GTTGCCATCGATCGCACAGTACCAGGCGGCAAAATCGAGGACGTTCAGTACGCCCCGAAGAGCCTTGGCTGGTTCGAGCTGCCACCGCTCGGCGAACAGACGAACATTGACGTCTACGAACAGGCAACTGCCATGAAGAACACTGGCGTGGTGAAAAAGGATCGACCCCAAGCGGTGGGAAAAGTCGAAGGAAGCTCCCGACCCCTTGGAAGAATTGCTGAAACGAGCCAAGTAGTCTCGCAATACCTTGCCAAACTGGTAGGGAAGTCGCATCTGCCGATCGAATCGCTAGACCCGCACAAACAGCTTGCGACGATACATCAATAGGCAGACGACCCAGAAACAAAGGCCGACCAAAACTGCTTCACATAACGGCTGGTACAAGTTGAAGAATTCCGGCGGACTGTCAATCGGGTATGGAGAAAAGAGCTTGTAACCGATCTGCGGCTGCAACTGGAAAATCTTGTCGCCAAAATGTCGCACCAAATTCACTTTTGTCCAATCTTCCAGCAACATGTGCATGCAGTACATAACAATTGAATTTGTACCCACCACGGTTGCCGGCAGGCCGAGCGCACTCAACGGCAGCATGTCGAAGAGCAGATAGAGCGAAGCGAGTGTGATAATACAAATCCCACCCGAGAAAAGCGCCCAAGATGGCGTCCAAATCCGTTTGATCAGCGGACAGACGTTGGTCTCGTGCAATGCATAACCTGCCATGATGCAGACAGCTCCCAAGGCAAAGAACTGAAGCAAGTTGATCCACGAAGACCGATCTAGCTTGAGCCAGTCGCCACAAATCAACCCCAACAACATTGTGGCGAGAGCCGGGATGAAGTTGATCGTTTGATAACCGCCAGCGCTGTTGTAGTGACGATCCGTTTTCCCAAAACTGCTGAATAGCCACACGTCGACTTGATGGCCGATATTTGCGTTCTTGTGCCACCATGGGTTGATGTCGACAAGGTTCTCATCGACCCACTTCTGAGTGAGACCGATGCGTTTAAGCGCCATCTCTTGCTCTTGTTCGTCGACCGCTTCGTCGACCGCTTCGTCGGCCGTTTCGACGGCAGCCTCCGACTCGGTTTCGTCGGCATCAGCGGCCTGCGCAACAGCCGTCCCAGGTACGCCGACATTAGAGGCAAAACGATAGGCCGAGAAAGTAACCAACAAGAGGACGACGACGCCCACGGATTGGATCAAGAAACCACGTTTCCAGAACAAGAACAGGAACGTGTATCCAAGACCAATCTGGGTCAACACGTTCATCAGTGACCAATTGGTACTCGCCCCGTTTGAAATCAGAAAAATGCCGAGAAAGACGAGCACAACAGATCGAGTAAAGGCATGGAAGAGCAATTCGGCATAATTGTCACCACGGCGTTTTCTTTTGGCATAGGAAAATGCCATGGAGACACCAACCATGAACATGAACGAAGGCTGAATCATGTCCCAAAAACCATAACCGGCCCATTGGACATGGCTGAATTGTTGCTCGACGACGTCCCAGCGAATTTCGGTGGCGTATTCTCCCTGCCCGATAATCGTTGTTGCATCAGCATCTTGTAGATTTCGCGACGTCTGTAGCAGTCCGAAACCACCGAACGCCAAAGAGATCATGATCAACCCGCGATAGATATCGAGCGAGTGAAGCCGGCCTTTTTTGGCCGGAGTGTTTGCAGGATTTGTCGTTGGGCTAGTCGCTTGGCTCATCGGTCCACCGTACAAGGGAGTAAAAGACGTTGAGAGTATTTTGGATTCCAGAATTGATAAGCAAAACATAGAAGGCTCTGCAAATAGCTTATGGACACACCGGTCAGCCCTCTCTTCCATCATAAATGAACCTCTTTGCTGTTTCACGGCAATTCTTTCGGACGGAGGACTAGAGCGATGAATCGTGATTTAACGGCTCAAAGGGCGTTATACACGTCTTCTACGGGTCCCACTGACGTCTCGATTCTGGCCCCTGGTTGGAGGAAGTGCGACGGCCGACCAAGAAAACCCGTACGGAATTCAACCGGCGTTTACTTGATATCCGGGTCCCAACATTAGATCATGCACTTCTTGGTAGGTCGCGAATGGTGCCACCGACCAATCATCACACCCATTCGTCCTTTCTCACTCGGAAGAATCCATGTCGGAACGCCCTGTTCTTCAAGATCGTCGCGATTGGCTGAAGCGTTCATCCTTTGCCGCCGCTGGTGTCATCGCCGCCCCTGCCTTTCTCTCGGCCCAGTCGATTAACGAGAAACTACAACTGGCCATTATTGGCTGTGGAGGTCGTGGTGGTTCGAATATGCGATCAGTGCGTGGTAGTGAACGAGTCGTCGCGCTCTGTGACGTCAACCGCTCAAATTTGGCTAAGGCCGGTCAAATAGAACCGAACGCGAAGCAGTTCCGTGACTTCCGTGAGCTGTATGCTGAACTTCGCGAGGACGAATACGATGCGGTTGTCGTCAGCACGACGGAGCACACGCATGCCTTCGCCACGCTGCCCGCTCTGCAACGCAAGAAGCATGTCTACTGCGAAAAACCACTGGCGCACAACGTCTTGGAAACTCGCCGAATCACCAAAGCCGCCAGCGAGGCCGGCGTTGCGACGCAGATGGGGACACAGATTCATGCCGGTTCAAACTACCGACGAGTTGTCGAAATTGTAAGAAGCGGCGTCCTCGGTCCAATTACCGAAGCGCACGTCTGGGTTGGGCGAGTGTGGGGACGTCAGAGCCAGGCAGATGCCAAGAAAAACCGCGACATTGTGTGGGTCGAAGAACGACCAACAGAAAAGATGGAACCTCCGGCGGGTGTCGATTGGGACTTGTGGATCGGCCCGGCAAAATATCGACCGTACCACAAGGTCTATTTCCCAGGCCCCAAATGGTATCGCTGGTGGGACTTTGGAGGTGGCACGATGTCGGACCTTGGCAGCCATTGGAATGATCTACCGTTCTGGGCTCTCGATCTGGACGCGCCACAGTGGATCGAGGCAGACGGCCCCGAACCTCACGCGGAAATTGCCCCGGCTTCGATGACCGCCAAGTATGGATATCCAGCTCGTGGTGATCGCGCGGCAGTCACGGTCTCATGGTACCAAGGCACCTACAAACCAAAACCATGGCTCGAAGGCAAGATTCCACAATGGAATAGCGGTTGCCTGTTTGTGGGCCAACATGGCATGTTGCTGTCCGACTACGGAAAACACGTGTTGCTCAAGGGCGGAAAATCAACAACAAAAACGGCAGTAACGACAGAGCGCATTCCGGACTCCATTGGACACCATGCTGAATGGTTGAAAGCCTGTAAGACAGGCGAGAAAACAACCTGCGACTTTAGCTATAGCGGCCCGCTTACCGAAGCAAATCACTTGGGTAATGTGGCCTTCCGGGCCGGACGACGGATCGAGTGGGACGCCAAGAATTTAAAAATCCCCAACTACCCGGAAGCCGAGAAACTGTTGACTCGAGAGTACCGCGACGGCTGGCAATTGTAGTTGCCAAACCAATATCCACCGGCACGAGGCCGGAGGAGATTTGCAAGAGTCACTGCAATGACGTCAGAGGGCCAAAGCGATAGACCTTGTCATCGTTGTTGGCAAACACGATCGTGTTATCAACGATGACCGGCGACGCGATGATGCTGCCATTGGATTCATACTGCCATCTGATTTCGCCCGTCTTACAATCAACGGCGTAAACTCGCCCCCGCGGCGTGACAGCTATGACCAAGTCTTGGCCAATCGCCAGAGGAACTTCGACCGATCCCTTGATTCGCCTACGCCAGATCTCCTTCCGAGTGGTAATGTTAAACGCACGGAGGAAACTGTCGCTGCCACCAACGTACATCACCTCGCCGACGATCGACGGGCCGCCGGCAATGGTAGGTTGGATCTCGGGGTTAAACGAGTAACTCCAGAGTTGTTTTGTATTTTGCCAGTCGTAACAAACGGCATCACCATACATCGTCGTGACATAGACCAGATTGTCGTTGACCGTAAAGGGAGCAACAGTTTCACCGGGTAGTTCGATCTGGCGTATCTCAACACCCGTTTTCAGGTTAACGATGTGCATTGTCCGGCTGCAAGCCGCAACGACCAGGATCTGGTTGTCCACAACCCTCGGCACGGCATGTATCTGGTCTCCTGCGTGAAACCTCCATCGCTCGTCGCCGCTCAACTTGTCCAAACAAATCAGTTCAGCCGATTGAGTGCCAATCAACAAGACATCACCCACCACCAAAGGTGGAGCCGAAACGGTAGCATCACAGTCGACGGTCCAATGTGACTCTCCCGTTTCGAGATCGATACAGTCTACGAACCCTTCGGCGGCAATCGCGTAGAGGCGATTGTCTTCGTGAACCAGCGGCGCTTCGTAGCCCAGATCGTCACCCTGAAATTCCCAGTCAATCTCTCCAGACTCCAACCGTACCGACATGACATGGCCTTCGTAATCAGCCAAGATCATGCGATCACCGATCACCAACGGAGGCACGGAAAAAGAATGGGCTTTGTACTCGCGTTCCAGAATCACGCCGAATTTCGGTTCGGAAAGCGGCCCGTGCTCCCCATCATCTGGTTCTGGCGTGTTTTTCAGGCCGCCAACGATCAACACCATTCCAACCGCCAGCAATAGCGCCATCAGAGAGTTTGGTAATCCCGTAGTCACTGAGAACAGCACTCCTAAGATGTACAGAATCGACTAAGCTTTCCTCAGTTTCGCTGATCATCGCCGCCGAATCAATCCGTTGTTCATTGCCAGGCCCATCTTGCCCGCTCACTCCTATCAACGCTAGCTTGGCAGCAATTACCGCTGACGACAGAAAAAGAGTACATCATTACGGAGTTGCCTGGATGCCTGACCGACTGATCGTGCGAGCTACACAGGTTGCCGAATTACTGCAGGAAAAGCAGCAGCGACTTGTGCTGGCGGAAAGTTGCACAGGAGGACTGGTTGCCGCCACACTAGTCCAAGTTCCTGGAATCTCACAGTGGTTCTGTGGATCGGTAGTCGTCTACAGGGAGCCCACGAAAACCGAGTGGTTGGAAATTCCCGCGAGCGTGCTGCAACAATTCTCAGCGGAGAGCCAGGAAACAACAGCTTGTCTTGCCGAAGCTGCCCTCGGAAAAACCAGCGAAGCGACGCTCGCCGCAGCCGTCACAGGTCACTTGGGCCCGAATGCCCCGGCGAACGACGGTCAGATATTCGTTGCCGTTCACCACCGCTCTGCTCCACCAATGGGTCGGCAGATTAGCTTACAGTCGGCAACACGCAGCAACCGACAGCGGGAAGCTGCCAGCGAGGTGTTCGCTCTGTTGATTGAGTGTATGCAGTGCGGCTGACTGGCTGTGGTAGCTTTGCCAGTGCCTTTTCTGAGCCGAACGCGCTAGCGGTCTGTTTATTTAGCCGGCTTTGTGGAATTACCCCACCGGCCCTGTGCCGGTGGGGATTAAGAGTTTTCAGCACTAAATCAACAGGCCGCTAGCCTCGGGGCTTTTTTGAATTTACAAAACCCGACGCTAGCGCCTACGGCTCAAATCCAGCGCAACGAAGAGGCAACTAATCTTGCCGCCACAACCAGCGTAGCGCATCGGGCAGAATTGCGCCTCCGTGAATGCCGTTGTGGGCACCAGAACCGTAATCGAATCGGTAGTCATAGTTCATGTATTTGAAAGCCGCCGCCATTTGCTTATTACCCAACGGCCAATTGCCGTGTTGATTGTCGAGATCGCCGGAACCGTCCTGCAAAAAGATCCGCAACGGCTTCTGTTCTGTCTTCCGTATCAGTGCCGGATAGTTGTGGCCGCCGCGAATATTTACAAAACTTCCGACGTGACTAAGCACTTTTTGAAAAGCATCCGGTCGCTCCCAGGCGACCGTGAATGCGCAAATCCCTCCCGAGCTGATCCCGCAGATGGCCCGCTGTTCAGGATCGTCGGTCAAGTGATATTTTTTTTCCACTTCAGGAAGAATCTCGTCGAGCAGGAATTTGGAGTACTGCGCCGAGAGCGTGTCATACTCGAAACTACGGTTTGCTGGCCGCGGCTGCCAGCCCGGATTTTCTGGAAGTTCTTGGCTCTTATGACCCGGGTCGATGAAGATTCCGATGGTGACAGGCATCGCTTGCTGGTGGATCAAATTGTCAAACACGGTTGTCACACGAAACTGTCCTTTGGGAGCGACGTAGGCGTGGCCGTCCTGGAACACCATCACTGCGGCCGGCTTGGCACCGTCATATTGATCGGGCACGTACACCCAATACCTACGACGGGTTCCCGGGAAGACCTTACTCTCCTCCCACCGATTCTCGGTGACACTCCCTCGCGGCACTCCTTCCTGCACGAACGCGTCCTTCCCTAGTTCGTATTGGGCGTCATCGGCAAATGTCACACCGCATGACAGCGCGATGCACATGCCGATGAAGTGGATCCGTGAAAGGCCGCCAATGAGTTGGGTCGTAGCATTATTGCGCATCAATTTCTTCTTTCTGAATGTCAACTTGCTGATCTATCACGACCGTTCGTCTGAAAGAAAACACCGATCGCTGGTCAAGCACGAAGTCCTCAGGGTATACAAAACAACCGAATCATCTGCAATAACGCGTCGGCATTCAACGGACACCACGGCGCAAACCGCGTTTTTTTCCAAACCGTTCACTGGCGTTTGCGGCACCTGCGTCAATTCCTTCCATTTCCCAGTCATTCTGACCGTTGCGATTAGCCTCTTTTTGTTCAACAATAGCAGTAGAGGGTTCCATCCCCAGGTATCCCTTTCCCGAAGGTAGTAGAGATGGCAAGAGTACTACTTGTCGATGACTCGACAATCGACCGCCGAGTGGCCGAAGAGATTCTACAAGAGGCCGATCACGAGGTCTTACTTGCCAGTGATGGCAGGCAGGCATTGGATTTGGTGCGCGAACAGGCACCTGACGTTATCGTGACGGACCTGCAAATGCCGAATCTTGACGGTCTTGGGTTAGTGACGTCCTTGCAAATCGAATCACCATCGATTCCCGTTATCTTGATGACGGCTCATGGCAGTGAAGACATGGCCAATCAAGCTCTGCGGAGCGGCGCAACCAGCTATGTTCCCAAAAGCGAATTGTCGCGACTTCTGCAATCGTCAGTTGAGACAATTCTGTCCGCCGTTCATCGCGAGCAGACTTACGCACAGTTAATCGGGTATGCCGAGCGAGCGGCCTTTCATTTCAGCCTGGACAACGACCCCGAACTTATCGAGCCCTTGGTTGACCTAATCCAGCAGATGATACGCAACGTTTGCGAAATTGACGAAACGGAACAACTCAGAACGGCCGTTGCCTGGGAAGCCGCGTTGACAAACGCCGTGTACCGAGGCAACCTCGAAATCAGCGGCACCGCCCGTATGCAGATCGAAAGACGCGAGTTTGCGCTGAAGTCGAATCGAGCTGCATTCGCTTTGAAGTATCAGACGACGGGCCAGGTTTCGATTCCACTCAGTTTGGCCAGAACGAAGAGGCGATTTTGGGAGGCGGCCGAGGAATCATGTTGATGCGGACTTTGATGGATGAAGTCACGTTCAGTCGAAACGGTCGCACGGTAGAACTGGTCAAACACATCTCCAGTTCCGTCGACACGAAAAACGAAATGAAAGTGTTGGCACGACTCGTGCCAACACAATCCGACACACCCATCGACATAACGAAACGACGTGTCAACATCGGCCGAGATCGGTCATGCGATGTCATCCTGGCGTTCTCGGATGTATCCGGACACCATTGCCAACTCTATTTACACCTCGGCTGGTGGTACGTTAAGGACCTGCAGACAAAGAACGGAACTCGAATCGATGGAGTCCGAATCAAACGAAAGCGCATGAGACCTGGTGATGAAATCTCCATTGCCAAACACACATTCACAATTCAGTACGATCCAGGTGAATTAGGTGCCATCGGACCAACACCGCCGCCGGACCCCTGGTAAAGCCGTGTGGCATTGGTAATACAAGCACGAAGCGCAAGCTTCGTGCTTGCAATCTCTTTCCAATATCCACTGGGTCTTCCGTTGACGGTAAGGTCTTGTTTGTACAATCGGATGACGTTTACGGTCGCCAGGGCTGTTCGTCGCTATCGGGCTTCGCCTGCAGGAATTTGGCATCCACTTCTTCGTACCAGCGGTGTAACATCTCCCGCATTTCGTTTGCTCGATCTGGCTGTGTCTCCGCCAAATCGTTTCGTTCTCCACGATCGGTGGCCAAATCGTACAAATGGACATCCCCGTTCTCGAAGCGTTCAATGAGCTTGTAGCGACCTCGCCGCACGGCGCCCCCAGGAAACCCACCTTGGTTACTGTAGTGGGGATAGTGCCAGTAGAGCGCTTCCCTCGTTACCGACTTGCTGGCATCTCGCAGTATCGGCACGAGGCTCTCGCCGTCGAGAGGCTTCGGTGGCTTCTGTTGAACTCCAGCGATCTCACATAGTGTGGGTAGAAAATCGACACTGCACACGGGTAGCTCCGTCACAGCACCCCCGGTCGTAACGCCCGGCCAGGCAATCATGTACGGCTCTCGGATCCCACCCTCATACAGCCAACCCTTGCCACCGCGGAGCGGTAGGTTAGAGGTTGGCGAACCCTCGGACGTCGACAGTCCACCATTGTCTGACATGAAACAGATCACAGTGTCGTCTGCCAAATTCAAATCGTCAAGTTTATCCAACACTCGTCCAATGCTGCGATCCATGGTCTCCACCATCGCGGCATACACGGCGTGTTTCTGCAGAATTCGAACGCGGCGTTTAGCGGCTCGAGGCCACACCTGTTCCTCGTCGGAAAATTCGGCCAAAGCCGGATCGAGTTTCGCGGCCTTGCGGCGATACTTTTCCACGAGGTCTGGCGGAGCTTGAAGCGGCGTGTGTACGGTATAGAACGAGAGGTACAAGAGGAATGGATTGTCACGCGATTGCTCGATGATTCGCAGTGCTTCGTCCGTCAAGCGAGTTGTCAGATGCTCACCCTTCACGCCGTCCTTCAAACGCGGGTTCTTAAAGGGTGAAAAATACCCGCCGGGAGGGCTGCCGCGGTGATGGCCGCCCACATTGATGTCGAAGCCCTGGTTTTCCGGCCAAAACGGTTCCGCTGGCCCCAAATGCCATTTCCCAAGAAACGCCGTGCGGTAACCAACCGATTGCAGCGCTTCACCTAATGTCCACTCCTCCAATGGCATCCGGTCATTCAATGGGGCCGGGCGAAACTTACCCGGCCGCTTTCCCGCGAAAAAATTCGTCGCATCGACACGCGATGGGTAGCGGCCGGTCATGATGCTGAATCGTGTCGGACTGCAAACAGGGTTCGCAGCATAACCGTCTGTAAAACGCAACGACCGTTTTGCCAACCGTGACACGTTGGGAGTTTCGTAGAACGTGTTCGGGTTGTTCGGTTCGACATCCATGTATCCTAGATCATCGACCAAGAAAAAGACGATGTTGGGATGTTCGACATCGGCAAGTGCCGGCTGACAGAGGAGTGCTAGAACAGCAACACTGATTGTTTTTCGAAACATGGATCATTCCAGCTGGCCAAGCAAAAAAACAGGGGAAGGAATATCATAACCGAAGCCTGGCTGTCGGACAGACGATAGCGATCTCAGATGCGCGAAAACTAAATCCGAATCTTGCCTGAGCTGGTTGCTGCACCACATTCCAGAACTTTTTCGCCGCTAACACGGGTCGAGAGACGGCAGCAAAGGCTCACTTCGATTAAGATTGAAAGCTTGTTAATCGATATCAATCATCAACAAGCTAGCCACCTGGAAACCGATAATGCAACTTTGTCAATTCACGACGCTTGGGATCGCCATCCTGTTCACGCTCTGGGCTTGCCCGGCGAATGCTCAAACGATCGCACTATTCGACGGGAAAACTCTCAACGGCTGGGTCACCGCACAGGGTGAACCAGTGACCAAGGGCTGGCAAGTGGAGGATGGCGCGATAAAGTTGGACCGCAGCATGGGCCGTGGGGGAAATATCTTTACGGACCGACAATACGGTCATTTTATCCTCGACTTCGAATGGAAAATTGCCAAAGGTGGCAATAGTGGTATCAAGTATAAAGTAAAGAAATTCGACGGCCGAATACTCGGATGTGAATACCAAATCATCGACGATGAAGGTGCCCGTTCCGTTAACAAGAACAGCACGGCCTCGCTATACGACGTCTATGCTCCACGCGAAAAACATGTAAGGCCCGTTGGTGAGTTCAACCAAAGTCGCATCGTTGTCTGTGGTTCGTCCATACAGCATTGGCTCAATGGTCACCTTGTCCTGACAGCACATGTGGGAAGCGATGAATGGTATGCAAAAAAAGAAAAGAGCAAGTTCAACGACGTCAAAGGATTCGGTGAAAACACGTTCGGCACCATCATGCTCACCGACCACAACAGCGACGTGTGGTATCGAAACATGTACCTCACATCGATACAGCCGAAAGAGCAACGAACTCGACGCCTCGACAATCACAATCGTGTGCTCCGTCGCGTTGCCCGGCGGCGAACGAATCGACGGCACTCGTGAACGTGGACTTCGCGAGAGGTCTCGGATCCACGGTTTCCCTCGCTGACGCGTCGGGTGACGGTTTGCCTCGCTGGCCTGTAAATATTTTTCACGTCCACCGGTTGATTTCTTACTGCCACGGCGGTTAGTACTGCGGATAGTCGCTACGCATTAACTCCCAAGGAGTCCGCGCTGTGGTGAACGAAAAACCGGCCAACGCTCCTGGCAATGTAAAAAACGGCGCAGCCGTACGGCCGTGGATGCGAAATACACTCGCCCTGGCCGGTGTATACAATCTGATTTGGGGCACCTGGGTCGTCGCTTGGCCAAATGCCTATTTCCAACTGTTGCAAATCGAACTGCCCCGCTACCCGCAAATCTGGCAATGCGTGGGGATGATCGTGGGAGTGTACGGGATTGCCTATCTGCTGGCAGCCCGCTCCCCAACACGACACTGGCCCATCGTAGTGGTCGGTCTGATCGGAAAAGTCCTTGGCCCACTCGGCTTTCTCGCGGCCGCTGTTCAAGTTGACCTGCCCTGGTCCTGGGGTATTACTCTTCTATTCAACGACCTCGCATGGTGGGTACCCTTCGTTATCATTCTAACGGCAACGGTGCGAGAGGCTAGCGATACTACTCAACAGACCGAGCGGCTTACCTGGGCCCGAGCCATGACCGAGGTGCTGAGCCACCGTGGCCAATCGCTAGCGCAATTGTCGCAGGAAGGGCACGTGATGGTGGTTTTTCTACGACATTCTGGCTGTGCTTTTTGCCACGAAACTCTCGATAACCTGGCAGAGGTTCGGGAGCAAATTGAAGCCCGAGCTCGAATCGCTATCGTGGTCATGAGCGATTCTCTGAACGCCAGCCTTCTGACCGAGCAGCATGAATTGCAAGACACTCACCGATTTGTCGACCCGACGTGTCAACTCTACGATGCGTTTGCACTTCGCCGCGGTTCACTGAGTCAAGTCATTGGCCCACGCGTGTGGTTCCGCGGCCTTGTAGCAGTCTTGCGTGGTAATCGAATCGGAAAAATTGACGGAGACGTCTTTCGTCTCCCCGGAGTTTTCCTGCTTCGACATCAACAGATTGTTTCAGCATCCCGAGCCGAATTCTCGTCTGATCGTCCAGCTTTGCTGGAAATCCTCAACAAAGGAATTGGCTAACATCGCGATGACGCGAACACGTAGAATGCTCATCAACACTGTATTCGCGGTGGCCCTGTTTCTTGGAATCGGGATCGTAGGACTTGCCTCTGTGAGTTGGTTTGCAAAAAAACCCGCATCGTTGGGTGTGACCGAACAAGGCACGTTGCACCCGTGTGGCGGCAAGCCGAATTGCGTCTGCACTTTCGAGGAACGTGCATCCCACTCAATCGATCCGCTATCTTCAATCAACGGTGCCGAGCCAACGGTGTTGCGAATCATACAAGATGTCATTGAAGCCATGCCGGACGCAAAGCTTGTCGACATGCGACAAGACTACCTTCATTTTGAGTTCCGCAGTCGGATGTTTCGTTTTGTAGACGACGTAGAGATCCTTTGGAATCGGCAGACCGGCACGGTTCATTTTCGCTCGGCGTCACGATCGGGGCACTCCGACCTGGGCGTCAATCGAAAACGAGTGGAACGGATCAAACGATCGCTGCAAGCCGAATTGAGAAAATTAGAGTGAAGAAAAATGTCCGTTCTCACTCCATCCGCGAATTCCCTAATGTTCGAATAGCTCCTCGAGTTCTCGCAAATAGTCTAGCGTTTCGCCAACATCCGGCACGGCAACACCGCGTTCACGACCACCTTGATCACAACGAGCCAGCAAGACAAGTTCCTCATAATATTCACTTGCCTGCAGCCGGCGCCGCATGCGGCGCCCGACCGCGCCATCGAGAATCTTGTGGCCGATCATATGGTGCTCGATCAGCCAATGGGCCTGCAATCCCGCAAGCACATGATCTTGAGGGTCGATAGCTTTGCCAACGTCGTGCAGCAGCGCCGCTAGCAAGAACTCTTCGTCGTAGGGCACTTCATCGCAGGCCAAAGCAAAGACCTGCAGGCTATGGTACAGAGCATCACCTTCCGGGTGATGTTTGCGGCCCTGATTGACTCGTTCCAAGGGCAACAATACTGCTTCATAAAGTTGGAAGCGATCGATCTTCGTCTCGACGGCGTATACCTCTGTCTCTAGATCGACGTCACGGTATTCGCGCAATAACATGATTTCAAGTTCGGCCAGGCTGGCGCGTTCCTGCGCCTTACCCGTAATCGAACTCTTTAGCACGACGTGAGCCTGATCAGCCCCATAGACGGTCAGTTCGAACGGAAATCGGTCGGTGAAGTGAATGTGAACATACGTCTTCGCCTCACCATCTTTTCGGACCTGTTTTCGCTGAACCTCGTAGAAGAACCCTTCGTTCTCTAATCGTTGGCACACGCTGTCGATCGAATCCGAAAAAACATGAATGTCGATGTCCGAACCGTCGCGCACGTGTCCGGTCAATACGCTGCCAATCAACCGAGGTCGAAAATTGGCAATTCGTTTCATCATGAAGAAGGCAGCTAATCGCATTTCACGAAGATTCGCCTGCTGCTGCTGCTGACCTTCGAACATTCGCGCGAATTGCTGAATCTCGTCGCGAATTTCCGCATTGCTGGGAAGATCGGCCGGTTTTACCCATCCACGACAAATCCGTCGGGCGGCCTTCATTTTGGCTTGGTAGTACTCGCTTTCAACGCGATCGTACATTAACCGTGCGGCTTCCCAGGCTATTTGCCGCCGCAACTTCGTACCGGACATTGACTGCGCCGTTAGCCCAATTGTCGGCGCCGGGGCATAAAGGAAAGAAGTAACTTGGTGGTAGTATACGCGAATGCCGCCATCGGCCAAGTGTAAACCAAGCGGGATCGATCGCGCCACCGCCATCATCCAGCTATTGCCGGTATACCTTGTGCTGCGGTCGACCGGACAAGATCTGTTCTTTGCCCCAGTTGGTCACTTCCCGAAAAGCATCGCTGCGAATGAAGTCCGTAAATGCTTGCTCTTCCGACCATTCGCTCGTAATCAAGTACGAGGCACCGTCACTAACGTCCTTCCAGAGTGTCGAACTGCTATGCCCTTCAGCGGCCCGCAACGCTTCGATCACGCCGGCAAACTTGTCTTCAAAATCCTGCTGCTTGCCCTCGATCACATGATAGTTCATGCCGACAGTGATCATCGTTCGTCGCCTCGCTAGATGGGTAATGGTCGTTTACGACCCATGATAAGGTATGAACGAAAAGTACGAAACCGGACGTGGCATCAGATTCGAACAGCTGAACCGATGTCCCGTATTCCATTGAGCGCTGACCGACTGTTGGTGGCTTCGTCGCTTCCTGTGGTACGGTGTTCGGTGCTCAATGTTCCGTGCTCATTCACCTCCACCCTCCCGATACGCTTCTCGTTCAAAAGGGTTATCGGTACGGATTCCTCCCGGCAAACCAAAGGCCGAGCGACGCAAGAAGATAGGCGGGCCCCATGAGCGGCCCCCATCGTTCGAATTGCCGAACGTGCACCATTTCATGGTCACGCGCGTTATCGAGCGAAGCGTCCGACTGGCCGAGGATCGTGTGACCGAGCGTAATGGCGAGTGTGAGAGACCCTGGGGGCAAGTGCGCCACAAACCACTTGACTGCGCCTCCATGAAACTCGATCGTCCGACCACGAATACGCGCACGGCCACCAGTACATAAACCGATAACGCCCAGCAACAGACCAAGCAATGAATAGGGAGAGGCCCAAATGAACGCGAGGACTCGAAGCACAATTTGCATTAGAGCGATGATCTCGATTTTGATCCAATCGTAAAAGACGGGGACCAACAACATCGATTTTATCAGAGTCGACCGGACAACGGATCATGCAGATTTTGGTGGGCACTTGTTTCCCACTCGTTTACCTCAAATCGGCCAGCTGGACACTTGGGTTCAACACGTGCTTCCCAACACGAGGTAAAAGAAGTTAACGTCGGCCAACAGGTACATGGCGGTGACAAAGGCGCAAAGCCCGATTACGGCACAAAGCCCTGTGGGCAACCATTTACGACGCCAACAGAGAATTCCGCTTGAAATCCAAAGTAGGGCGGCGACGGCGTTGAGGGCCCCGCCGAACATTCGCAACGCAGTAATCCCGCCATTTGCGTCCTCGGGTCGGTTGTCGGCAACAATGAGAGGAATGGGTGTAATTACAAGGATAAGGTAACCAACAACCCCGAAGGCCGTTGTCGCTGTGATCCACACCGGGTTGCTCCACGACTCGATCAAGAATTCAATGCGTTTCCAGCGTTTCGAACGATTCCGACGATGCTGGTGGATCAACGAATTGAGCGATTTTGACTTCCGCGTCTTCATGCAACTTGCTCTCACTCACGACAACGTTCTACGGACGTACGGCGAGACGAGTCTTCGGTCCGAAACCGCAATTGCCCAAATTAGATCGTGCTAGCTCGTGACGAATGTGCAGTGCCTAGCAAATCGCAATTGGCGTGCTGTGCCATTTGTGTGACCCGACAGTTAAGTTACTCAAGCCGGATTCAATACTCAAGGTCCGTGGAGCCGTAATGTCCGATAAACGGAGAGATTAGGATGCCCAAGCACGAGGCCCTGCCAAATGTGTGACACACATTACAAAACACTGGCGGAGCCAGTGCCACACATTAGAGCCACACATTAATGGCCAGTCGCCATTGACTCGATTCAGCAGCGACGCGAAGCGAGGATATGATTATGATAAGAGCAAGCCGGCCCGCTTTGGCCGACGCAGCTCACCGACAAACCCCACTGCCCCTATTCAGTCAACACTATGAAACTCGGTACCATCCTCTCTCTGGCACTTGGATTCGCTGTACTCTTCGGATGCGATCGCGTCCCCACGGAAGAAATGCTCGAGGAAGCCCGCTACGATCCAGAAGTCCGAGCACTCAATCGAGTTGGAAAACTCTACGAGGGGTTTCATGACTCTCACACCGAGGGGCCGGCGAGTTGGGAAGAATTGGTGCGGTTCTCAGAAGACGATGAGGGCAGCCTCGAGGCCATACAACTGGTGCGAGACAATGGTTTCGATCTCAAATGGCGCGTGAAAATCCGCGAAGTGGGGAAGAAGAATGCTCGCGATTTTGTTCTCGGCAAGTCGCGTCGAAGCCAAGCCAAATTGATGCTCGATGGCACCATCAAGTTCTAGGCTTCGCCATGCTGGTCAAGCGTCTGATCTGACAACCGGTGGAAGTGGCTCAATGGTAAGCTCCTGCCATATCCCATCTCGGTCCAGCTGAATTTTGAACGGACCTGCATCGTGGATCAGTTGCTCCAGGAACCACTTCGATGACAATATCCGTTGACCGTTGAGTTGATACGCATGGTCACCGACGCGTACGCCAGCCGATGCGGCAGCCGAGCCAGGTGTGACTCGAGTAATCACCATAGCTTGACTATCACCTCGATCGGGACGCCATGAGAATCCGATTCGCGACGGAGAACCGTTTAACGTGACGGACACTTTGAACGGACCGTCGGCATCCGAACGAAACACGTCCAACAGGACAGGACTCTTCGCCGCGTGAAGTTCCAATTGGAATCGCGACAACGATTCGATTGGATTGTCATTCAACCGAACCAGCCGATCACCCACTTGAATTCCAGCCCGCGCTGCAGGTGAATCGGCTCGAACACGAGCAATGGCAACTCCATTTGAAATATCGAATTCGTCCGGCCAACCGATCCCTAACCTCGGAGGCACGGGCGGATGAGGTGAGTGAAGTCGTTTCTTGTCTCTGTGGGTCTCAGTCATCGACTCCCGTCGGTAACCGGCCAGATCACTCGCTTGAGCGACGCGCCAAACAACTGCCAGTGCCAATCGACCAATATACTCCATACCCGCCGCATTGAGTGTATCGGCGTCGTCGGTCGGACGGTGGTACTTGTCGTGCAGTCCAGTGTGGAACATGAGCACAGGGACACCGCGAGTGCAGAAGGAATGATGGTCGCTATTTGACTTGAGCTTCCATTGAAAATCCAGCTTCAACTTCGTTTCTTTGTTTGCCTGGCTGACCAGTCGCCGCAGCCCAGCTGCGGTTCGAACGCCATGAATTTCGAGTGCGCCATTCAGTTGACCGATCATGTCCAAATTGAATGCAAACACAACCCGTTCAAAATTGATGGTCGGGCGGCGAGCCCAGTGCTTCGATCCCAAAAGACCCTTTTCTTCTCCGTCCCAAAAACAGAACAGCAGGGTCCGTTGAGGCTGGAGACCAGACTCATGAATGGCCTGGAGTATTTCAAGCAGTCCGGCCACACCACTGGCGTTGTCATCGGCACCGTTGTGAATCAGGCCAGTCGGCCCGAAACTGTTCTTTGAACTGCCATAGCCAACGTGGTCGTAGTGTGCCCCGATGATGACGACTTCGTTTGCAAGGGTGTCACCGACACCCGGAATTTGACCCAGAATGTTGCGGTAACCCTTACCGAATACCTGAAAGAACTCATCGTTATCACCTGCTGGCTCGGCACCGTACTTACGCAGAAGGTCGACAAGATACCCGGCGGCCGCATATCCACCCCGCTTGCCCGCCTCTCGACCCTCAAACGAATCGTCGGCAAGTACATCCACGTGATGCTGCAACTCGTCGGATCGGATCGAAGAGCTGGCGCGTAGCAATGCTGTCAGTTCATCGCCCGACACGCTGGGGGCATGACCTATTACAAGCGCCAGCACAACGCCTTTGGTCAAGCGAACGAGAGTCGAACGAGTCATCGCAGTCCTCACAGTTTCCAAACCTAGCTTGACCGGCACGTGTGGCCGGCGTGATCGATTTCAATTCCTGGCGCAACGCTACCGAACCGATATGTCGAGCAAACGAACTTAACTTCACAAACGAGCCCCATACCGTTGCGGCTGAGTCATCGCAGCCAAAGAATACAACATTCGTCTGCAGATGCATGCGACATTGCTGGAAACCGCGAGACACCGCTTGCAGGGTCGCCATCAATTCGGCACAATTGGTCGATCTGAACCGAACAAAAAAGATCTGGAGCTGTGGCTGAGTGGTCGAAAGCGCCGGCTTGCTAAGCCGGTGAACCGTTTATCGGTTCCCTGGGTTCGAATCCCAGCGGCTCCGCTCTTTTCAAATCGCCGATAAACAAGGCGGTTTATACCGGTTCTCCGAGGTCGTTGGCAAAAAGGAAAGGTCCACCATTTGGGCTTATTCTTGCCAACGAATCCGACGACCATCGACTTTCAATCGACCTGTTGCGATTGCCTGGATCGCTTCTGGATAGGCGATGCACTCTTGTTGAAAAATGCGTTCCGCCAACGACTCGGGCGAATCACCCTCTAGCACGTTCACGGTTCGCTGAAGAATGATCGGCCCGTGATCGTATTGATTATCAACAAAGTGAACTGTGCATCCGGAGACCTTCACGCCATAGCCCAGCACGGCCTCATGCACTCGCCGTCCGTAGTACCCCTTACCGCAGAAAGCCGGAATCAGGCCCGGGTGAATGTTGGTCACTCGATTTTCAAAGTCCGCCGGAATCAACAGATGTTGCAAATATCCGCCCATCACCACCAAATCGACCGTCGCTTCACGGCAGAGCTGAAAATTCGCCTCGGAAAACTCCTTCGCAGACTGTGCCTTCTTTCGGCGGACGACGTGATGCAGAATGTTGGCATTGCGAGCGTAATCCAAGCCTGCAGCGTCCTTTCGGCTAGAGATTACCAGGTTGACGTTCGCGTCCAACTGCCCCTGAGAAATGCTCTTCAACAGGTTTTCAAGCGTCGTTCCGCCGCCGGAAATCAGCACCGCCAACGATAGGGGATTTTTCTCCTGCGTCATGCGGTAATTCCCAACTTATGAAACGACCCGTACGTGAAGCTGGCAAGTCAGTCCACCAAGTTCTATCTCGCCCGCTTCAGTCTCCGACAGCGACCCAATTCCAAGTGAAATGGCCTGACATTCCTGAATGATCACGTCGCGGTTTTCGTCGATTGCCAAAATGACCTCCTCGTCACTCGTATCGACAGCCAGCTCGATCTTGTCATTGTATTCGCAACCGATTGCCTTGCGACGATCATTGGCAAAACGAATGAGGTCTCGAGACATTCCTTTACGAAGTAGCTTCGGCGTCAATTCGGTATTGAGCACCACAACACACCCGAGCGCATGGTCGTCGGCGGCAACCCAACCCTCCTTGGCTTGAATGCTCACTTCGAGATCTTCGTTGTCGAATTCGACGTCTTGCCCATCGATCTGCAACACAACTTTCTGATGTTCGTTCAGCTGAGCAAGCAGCTCGCTGCCCATTGCCGATGCAATGGCCTTTTTCACGTGCGGCATCAACTTGCCGACTCGAGGACCCAATCGTTTGAAGTTAGGAGTCACCCGGTAGTCGATGTACTGATCGTCGTCTGTGTACGTGATCTGCTCGACGTTCAGCTCTTTCCGCAACAAATCGTCGTGGGCCTCTAACCAAGTCTGGTGTTGCGTGTCGGCGAGCAGCACGACGACTTCCGCGAGCGGCTGGCGGACTTTCAACTTTGCCGACATCCGCGAATTGCGGCCCAAGGAAGCGAGTGTTCGCAACAACTCCATCTGCTCTGACAGCTGACGGTCGACTTGATTGGAAACGGACGAGGGATAATCACAAAGATGCACGCTCTCGACGGCGCGTCCTTGAAACACGCCCGCCAAGTTTTGCCAAAACGTTTCCGCCAGGAAAGGCGTGAACGGCGCAATCAGTTTAGTCACCGTGACCAAACATTCGTAAAGTGTCCAATAGGCATCACGTTTGTCTTGCGATTGTTTGTCGGTGTTCCAAAAACGTGCTCGACTACTTCGCACATACCAATTACTCAATCCATCGACGAACGCCGTCAATGCTCGACAGGCGTTGTAGTTGTCGTAGGCGTCCATCCGCTCGACGACGATTGAAACGGTATTCTGCAACTCGCTAAGGATCCACCGATCCAGTTCCGCGCGTTCATTGGCGGGTCGATAGCCTTGCCCGCGACTCAAGTCCTCGCCGTTCAGCATGCCAACGGAACCATCGACGCCATCGGACGGGTCGAATCCATCCATGTTGGCATAGATCACGAAAAAGCTGTAGACGTTCCACAACCGCAACAGGAACTCGGGGATACTCTCTTTGATCGATCGCTCGCTGTAGATGATCTCATTCCACGGCGGCTGGTTGGCAAAAAAGTACCATCTCAGTGCATCGGCCCCGTGTGCGTCAAAGATCTCTTGAGGACTTCGATAATTCCGCAACGATTTCGACATCTTGCCGATGCGGTGACTGAGCTTGCCCTCCCCTTCGCTCCGCGCTTCCTCTTCGTTGAGAAAACGTCGACCTTCCTTGTCCTCCCACCATTCGGCCAGCATCAACCCCAGCACGATGCAGTTTCTAAACGGATGCGGGTACGACTGCGCGGCATTCGCATCTTCGCCAAACAACAGTGTGCTGATTGCCAGCTGACTGTAAAACCAACCGCGAGTTTGGTCGATGGCTTCGCTAATGAAGTCGGCCGGAAACTGACTGTTGAACTGATCGACACCCTGGTGAGGATAGCCCCATTGTGCGAACGGCATCGCGCCCGAGTCGTACCAGCAATCAATTACTTCGGGAACTCGATGCATGCGGGCGTCTGTGGCGAACGGCGAGTCATAGGTGATCGCGTCGATGTAGGGCTTGTGCACTTTCAGGTCGGGACATAGGTCGGGTTTCGCCGCCAAGGCCTCTTCCCAAACCTGAGTGCCATCGATGCCGGGCTTCTCGAGCAGCTCATCGTAATGACCGATGGCTTCCATGCGGCCCGTTTCTTGGCAAACCCATATCGGGAGCGGTGTGCCCCAAAAACGCTCACGTGACAGTGCCCAATCGACGTTAGACCCCAGGAATTTCCCGAATCGCCCATCGCGGATGTGCTCTGGCTGCCACTGAATCTGATCGTTGTTCGCTAACAACTGGTCTTTAAACTGCGATGTCCGAATGAACCAACTCTCACGAGGGTATTGGATCAAAGGGTCCTTGTCCGCTCGCCAACAGAACGGATAGTCGTGTAGGTATTGCTCCTGATGGAATAGCTTGCCGCGTTCCTTCAAGTCCCGAATGATGTCGCGGTCCGCCTCCTTAACCCAACGGCCGGCGAACTTCGAGACCGGTTCAGTAAAACAACCGTCCGGCCCAACGGGGCAGAATAATTCTGGCGCCTCTCCTTCTTCAAATCGAGCGATTTCCTGAACGAGAACGTCGTGGTCCACCTCGCCAAATGCGGGCGACTGATGAACGAGCCCCGTCCCACTGTCGGTCGTCACGAAATCGGCCGCGATGACTCGCCAATAAAGGGGTGCTGTACCTCCCGACTTCAACCGTCCTGACGCCGATCCCTCATCGTGCAGATTGTAAAAGTCAGAAAACGGTGGCACGTAGCTGAGCCCGATCAGTGCTTCGCCCTGGCAGGTGCCAACGGTGTTGAGCTTTCGTTTTGACTTGCCGGCGATCACCTCAACCAATGCCTCAGCAATGATCAACCGCTCTCCGCTCTCCTCGTCTTCAACCGTTGCGTAGGTCAGCTCAGGATGAACGGCTGCGAATTGGTTGCTCGGTAAAGTCCAGGGAGTCGTGGTCCAGACCAACAACGACGTGTTGTCCTGATCCTTGATTGGGAATCGGACGAACACACTTGGATCGGCGACCTCTCGGTAACCCTGACCGACCTCACCTGCACTTAAGGCCGTACCACCCTGTGCCCACCACCAAACGATCTTGTTTCCTCGGTAAAGTAATCCGCGATCAAAGAGAGTCTTCAACGACCACCATACACTCTGGATATACGACTGATGGTAGGTGACGTAGGCTTCATCAAGCTGTATCCAGAACCCAAGCCGCTCAGTCAGCTTCTCCCATTCCTGCATGTAACGCCATACACTCTCCTGGCAACGGTGAATGAAGGCCTCGACGCCAAACGCCTCGATTTCGTCCTTTGAGTGAATGCCCATCTCTTTGCAGACTTCCACTTCGACTGGCAGTCCGTGTGTGTCCCAGCCAGCTTTTCGCAGGCAGTGGTAGCCTTGCATAGTACGGTAGCGAGGGAACACGTCCTTGATGGCGCGGGTCAAGCAGTGCCCGGGATGGGGAAGGCCGTTCGCCGTCGGCGGTCCTTCAAAAAAAACGAACGAGGGACCGCCTTCTCGTTGATCTTGTGACTTTTCATAGATGCGACGCTCACGCCAGAATTCG
>LWDU01000261.1_pt2 | contig 21779 bp, 18 predicted proteins | sample 727161 | NCBI WGS metagenome assembly LWDU01 (sample SAMN04566230, study PRJNA314399) | hydrothermal vent metagenome | isolation source: deep sea hydrothermal plume seawater | place: Mexico: Gulf of California, Guaymas Basin | collected 2004-07-11
TTCAGATTGGCCACGGATCACGCCCGGTTTCAACAAGCAAAGTTTTCACCACTGGCGACTTGGTGCAAACCGATGAGCGGTTGGACATCGCAATTGCGGGCGATGGTTTTTTTGAGGTTCAAATGCCGGGGGGATTTCAAGGCTATACCCGGGATGGGAGTTTCAAGGTGAGTGCCGACGGAGCGGTTGTCACTAATGAAGGCTACCAAGTGGTCAATGCGATCCCCAATATAGGGGCTGAAGTTTCAAATATCGCAATATCAAAGACCGGTGAGTACACACTTTTTGACCAGCAGGGGCAAAATATTGGAGCGGGTCAAATCCAAACCACACGATTCATCAATCCATCAGGATTGCAAAATATCGGCGGTAATATTTTCGGGTGTGCCAGAACAAGGCAATCCGGGTCAGAACGGCTTTGGGGAACTGGCCCAGGGTTATCTTGAGATGTCCAATGTGAAGGTAGTCGAGGAGATGGTGAACTTGATCAAGGCCCAGCGGGCCTACGAGGTGAACTCTAAGGCCATTCAAGCCGCTGATGAGATGATGCAGCGCAGCAACAACATCAAGCGATAACAACTCAGATTGAATAATCCAGCGTGATAACGCCATTACAACACCCAATAAATATTAAGAGGCTATTGTCCGCTATCTTCGCTGTATTGTTTGCGCTTGGCCAATCGGAGGCAGCGTTCACCCTGAACACATCATGTGAAGTGAGCGGCGACGGAGTCTATCTTTCAGACTTGGTTGAGTCAAAAACAGGGGAAGCCGTTCCGGCTATATTAGTCGATGTATCCCCGAGTTGGGGTGCCGTTCGTAAGTGTTCGGCGGATGAACTCATCAAGCTAATTAGCGAGAAAGCCCAAGGGGTGGAGGTAAAAGCCAATAAGCCGGATCAACAAATAACAATAAGCCGCAAAAGCAGGCCATTGGAATCCAATCAAATCGTCGAATTACTTAAATCTGAGTTAGTCAAATCGCCACTGTTTGATAGAGGGGAACTCGAAATGGAATTAATCCGCCCTTGGAAGCCTATGTTGGTACCGGACGGTGCGCTCGAAATGAGAATGCTCACAAAAATCAATTACCGCACTTCTCAGACTTCGTTGAGATTTCAGTTGATGGACGGAGGTTTGCCGTTCGGTGTGTTTTCCGTTGTGGTGAAAATTTCACTTTGGGAAGATGCATGGGTGGCGACCAGACAAATTACCAGAGGAACACTGTTGCCCGAGGCCAAATTGAAAAAGCTGCGCCATAACATGATAAAGGTTCGCCAAGACTTGTGGGGAGGCAATCCATCGGATGGGCGGTTTTGGTTCCGGGAGAATATTTCACCGGGTAGGCTGATTTATGACAAGGCTGTTGTTATGAAGCCGGTAGTGAGGCGGGGCAGCTTGGCCAAGGCGATTATAACCACCGGACCTTTACTGGTGAGCACCAACGTCAAGGTATTGGAAGATGGCGCCCCGGGGGAGGTTGTCCGCGTTCAAAACATTAGAACACGAAAAGAAATAATTGGAGAAGTTATCGATGGAAAAACAATCAAAATCACTGCTTTTTAGATTCTGCCTGACGGGACTTTCCGTTTGTTTTCTAGCGCTTGGCCAAGCGCAGGCCGACTCACTGTGGTCCAAGGAAACTGCGGTCTCGCTTTACTCTGACCATAAGGCCAAGCGGGTCGGTGATATTATCACAGTGATTGTGCTTGAGAGTAATTCCGCCTCCAGAAACTCGAGCGCGAAAACTGAAAAAAAATCTGACATCAACGCTTCAATCTCAGATTTCATCAACCTCAACCTGGCTGACAAGGTGTTTCCAAATGCTGGTGGCAAGGTTCAATCGCCCAAGCTTGGCACCACCTCGCAAAGTAAGTTTGAAGGCAAAGGTGCGGTCAATAATTCAGGGAGTTTCAACTCAAGGTTTGCCGTTAGGGTGGTGGACGTGCTGCCAAACAACAACTTGATTATAGAGGGTGTCCGTCGCACCACTTTCTCCGGGGAAAGCCAGACGATTATTCTAAAAGGCACAGTGCGGCCGCGGGATGTAACCCCGCTGAACACAGTATATAGCTATCATTTAGCGGATGTATCAATTGGCCTCAAGGACGAAGGGGCTGTCAGCGATTCCCTGAAAAAGGGCTGGTTCAGTAAGCTTTGGGGTAAGATTGCTCCATTTTGATTTATGTATAATTTCTTGTCATCATTGGTTTGGAAATTCCGAGGCGTCCCTAAGGTGTTGTGGATGTCGCGGAACAGCGTCCGGGGCGGGTCTCTTGATTTAGGCGCGAGGGGCTCCTCTTTATTCGGTTCATTGTCGTTTTTGAACCGGGTGCCGGTGGTGGCAAGTACTTTTAAGCGGGTAGTTCCGAAGTTGTGTTTGCCTGCGGCCTGCTTCATGGTTCAAGTCGCATATGCCCAGCCTTTGTTGCCGACACCCCAAGCGCCATCGATTGCTAGAGTTGCTGCCTCCCAAATGAACCTGAATGTGCAGATTCGCGATCTGTGCTTCGTTCTCGGGGCACGGGACAATCAACTCGTGGGTTACGGGATTGTTTCCGGCTTGGCCGGTGATGGCGACAAGGATCCGGATTTCACACTGCAAGCGGTTGCTAACATGCTGGAGCGTTTTGGCCTTACACTTCCACCTTCAGCCCTGACCTCTAAGAATATAGCCGCTGTGATTCTTACTGCGGATATACCCCCCTTTGTGAGATCAGGATCGAGGATTGATGTGCATGTTTCAGCAATGGGGGATGCCCGGTCACTAAACGGCGCAATTTTAGCAAGGACACCGCTTTTGGGTCCTAACGGTGAGATTTATGCTGTTGCCCAGGGGCCGGTTGCTGTCGGAGGGTTTATCGGGGGGATCCCGGGGCCAGGCGGGGCGAGCATACAGAAAAACCATCCAACCAGTGGTCAGATTATTCGCGGGGCACTAGTTGAGAAAGAGATTCCAGTCTCATTTGTCCGCGAGAATAAAGTCGAGTTAATCATGCGCCAGCCTGATTTTGTAAACGCACAGTCGGTGGCTCAGACTGTCAATCGAGAGGTTGGAGCGCTGCCATTAATACACAAAATCACCGCACCGGCGTTGGCGATCAACGCCTCGACTATTCAGGTAAGAATCCCGGATGATTATGCAGAGGATCCGGTTCGGTATTTGGCTTTTATTGAGCAACTTATGGTGTCTGTAAACACTCCTGCAAGAGTTGTCTTGAACGAGCGGACAGGGACGATTGTTGCGACATCGCGTGTTGCAGTCTCCAGTTGTGCCGTGGCTCACGGCAACATCATTGTCAACATTGCCCAAGGTTATGACATCACACAGCCTCAGGTTCCATTGGCGGGGGGTGCTCCCATAATTGCGCCTTCAGCGGACATTGTGATCAATGAAGGCGAAGGAATGTTGACTCCATTCCGGGGGATGCCAACCGTGCAGGATGTCGCGAGTTCGTTGAATGCCCTTGGTGTAACACCGAGGGATATGATGGCCATATTTCAAGCCATGAAACAAGCCGGTGCCCTCCAGGCTGAGCTCATTTTAAGATAGGGTAATCACATTGATACAGTCATCAATATCAGCAGCAATTGGGATTGGCCAAGCCGACAAAATCGACTTGGCCCGCGTTGCGTCTAATGCAAAGCTTTCAAAATCTGAAAAACTCATGGTTGCTGCCAAGCAATTTGAGGTCATGCTTGCGAGGCAAATTTTGAATGACGCCTATAAGCCGTTGCTTCATGACGGGGTTGGGAAGAATGGCGTGTCCTCGGAGATTTACCGAGACATGATTGTCACGCAATTGGGTGATGCGATAGGTAAGAGCGGGGCATTTGGGATCGCCTCAGCCCTGCACGGGCAATTGGCACTGGAGCAAACTCCCAAAACAACAGACATGGAGAAGTGATGAAGGAGCACTTGGACAAACTGGTTCGGAATCTTCGCGAGGAACTCATTCAGTACGGTGAGTTGCTTTCCTTGCTGGAGCAGCAGCAGGAAATGATCGTAAACCGCTCAGCAGACGGGTTGATCCAAAACCTCACATCAATTCACGCTCAAATGGCTGAAATTGCCAAGGCCAGAGGTTGCCGGGAGCAGTGCCGCAGTGAGTTGGCGGAATCGCTCAATTTGGATGCCGAATTGCCGATCAAGGAAATGTATTCCTCTTTTCCTGTAGAGTATCAATCGTTGATGCAGACTTTAGTGGATGAAGTTAATGAACTGTTAATAAAGGCAAACCAGCGCCTTCGGCAGAATCACCTGTTGCTCAGCAGGTCCCTTGAGTTTATGCAGAAGCTAATTCAGAGCCTGTTTCCAACTCAGGCCGGGCAAACCTACGACCAGAGTGGCCTTATCGGATCGGCCTATGTTCCCCAAAGAACAACTTACGAAACCTTGATTTAACCCGTCCACTGTTACTTGACGCTATATGCCAGGACTGACCGGAACCATCAACATGGCTCGCAATTCGCTGCAGGCGAATCAGCGTGCCATTGAGCTTGCCGGCCATAACCTTGCCAACGTCAGCAACCCTGCTTATTCAAGGCAGCGTTTGAACATTGAAACCGCTCACGGGATCCCGGTTGAACACGGGATTCAGGGAGCGGGGGTTGAGGTCACCGGTATCGACCAGTTTCGGGATATCCTACTGGACAGGCAAATTGCCAATGAAGGGAGTGTCCTTGCTTACCTTGAGGAAAAGCAAAAAATCCTTCAATTTGCACAGTCCATGATAGGGCAGGATTTGGACAGAACATCTTCCAGTCCAGAGGGAAAGGCAGCCTCGAAGGGGGTTAGCGGGCAAATGGGTCTGGGGGATAATCTAAGTGAATTCTTTAATGCACTGCAGGCGTTGAGTTCAAATCCAAGCTCTCAAGCTTACAGGCAGGTGGTTGTGTTCAAGGCGCAGAATTTGTCAGAGAAATTCAACAGGATCGACTTTAGGCTGGGCGAACTTTTGCATGACTTGAACAGCGAAGTGGTGACAATGGTGGACGATGTAAACAACGCCATCACCTTTTTGGAACAGATCGGGCATCTGATCAGTTCGAATAAAATGCTGTCCAATGCGAATGATTACACGGACAAATTTCATAGTCGGGTGGAGGATTTAAGTAAATTTATTGATGTTCAGTTTGAGTTCAAGCCAGTTGCCAACGCCGACCCAGCCACCGGCAAGGCGATGGAAAAGTTGTACCTTAAAATTGGGGGCGTTGAGGTAATCGAGGCCGGCGATATTGTGAGCAGGCTGGCATTGGTGATCAAGGACGACAAGGGTAACAAGGTAACACGGAAAAACAATTATCTGGAAAGAGGAGATACCGTTTTTGTTGAAACCATTAAATCTGCAGAACAGTTTCAGCTTATATCGGGTAAAATCAAAGCGGTCATAGACTCCCGTGATGAGTCTGTGCGAGGATTTAAGACGTCAATGAACTTAATCTCCGAGAAGATTAAAGAGCGCATAAACTTGGAGCACGCCAAGGGCACCTCACTGCCTGTCCTTCAGTTGTCGTCGGAATATGTTGGAACAGGATCATTGGCGATCGAAAAGCTGTCAAATGACTTGAAGGCTGGGGATCGGTTGCTTTTCGGTAATGGAGGCGTTTTTACAGTTGCAAATGATGCAGCAATTGGTGCTCAGGAGTTGAAGGGGACATTTACAGGTGATTCCCCCTTGGCCAAGGGGGACAGGGCAGCGCTTACCTCCATAGATTTTTTTGACATTGCTGCCGATGGGTTGAATGTAAACGAGAGAATATCAGGAAATCCTGCTCTATTACATGCCGGCATGGGGGGGGATGCCGGAAATAATGAATTGGCTCTTAGCATGGCTCAAATAATTGACGAGAGACAAGAAGATCTCAATGGGCAAACATTTAACGAAGCTCTCAATCGGGGAGTGATCGGGTTTGGGCAAGAGTTGAGCAGTGTGGAAACACAAACTCTCGACCAAAGCACAGTATTGCGAATGCTGCAGGAGCACCGCACATCAATATCAGGGGTTTCGATAGACGAGGAGATGGCAAACTTGCTTGTATTTCAGCGTGCGTTTCAAGCGAATGCCAAGTTAATCTCACTCTTGGATGAATTGCTTGCTATATCAATTAACATTATTAGATAATTAAATCATGAGGGTAACATCCAGTAGTTTTCCCACAACATTAAAGTTCCAGTTGGACACCTTGGCCACGAAGCAGGCCAGACTTCAAACGCAGGCGGCTACAGGGCAGCGGTTCCGAACGCCTAGTGAGGATCCAAGGGCAGCCCGGAAGGTTATCGAGTTGCAACAGGAGGCCAAAAGGCTGTCTCAGTACAATGAAAACATTGATACATTTTCGGAAACATTAAACAGTATTTACAGCGCTATCCAATCCCTGAAAAAAGTTTCTGACCGCGCCGGGGAAATTGCCGCAATGGTGGACGATATGAAGTCCAAGGATCAATTGGCCGCCTATAGGCAAGAGATAAACCAGCTGCTTGAGCAGTCTGTTCAAATTGCTAACACAAAAAACCAGTACGGATATCTTTTTAGTGGAACAAAGTCAGATACAGCCTCTTATGGTGTTATTCGTAATGAATCCGGCGATATCACGAGTGTGGGGTATAATGGGGCCACAACGACAGCGGCAGTTGAGATCGCGCCAGTGACAACTATTTCTGTGCACATTCCGGGCAGCAACAAGGCCGGCAGCGGTACAGCCGGGTTGTTTGAAACCGTCAATGGGAGTATTTTTGAAGACTTGATTGCATTGAGGGACGGACTGGCCGGCGGTACGCGGGAAGATGTTAAAAACATTCGGGAGAATATCGTTTCAAACCTGATGCTGGACGAATCGGCCATAATATACCATATTTCGAGGATTGGTTCGTTGGAAGCACGACTGGAAACCGCAAAAGCCATGGGAACTCGCCGGATTGACGCGACGCAGGAGTTTATTTCCAGAGAAGTGGATGCTGACTTGGCTCAGACTCTGGTGAAACTTAACGAGGTGCAAGCTGCATACTTGGCAGCTCTCAAATCAGGCGCAACGATTATGAACCAATCCCTGTTGGATTATGTGTAACGTCGTTATGAAATATTATCTTGTTCATGACATTCTGTGCGCAGCAATGCGGAAAGGCTTGGTTTTATCTTTACCGGTTGTCCTGTTGTCGGGGGGTGAATGGATGCGTGGAGACGATTCGGTTGGCTCCCGGGGAAAGGTAGAGGTCAATGTTGATCAACAGTCCCTGAATGAAACACTTGGTGCCCCTCTCATCAACTCTTTCGATTCCAGTATTTCGCATGAGAACACGAACTTCACCGGGGAGACGCTTTACAGCAGGCAGCAGAATGAAAAAGCCAAACAGAGAGCGGCAAGCCTCGGGTCAACCCGGAATATTGATGATGCAAAGAAGGTTATAAAGGATGTGTTGGGCATGGATGCCAGCCTCGCCGTGAAAACAGATTTCAGGAAGGCGTCGCTGCTTCAACTTGCCACGCACAGTGAACAAAAAAAATCTTACGAGGAAGCTCAAAAATATTTGTCGGAATATCTTCAGAGATATTCAGATGATGCGTTGATACCGGTTGTTTTGCTTAGGCAGGGCGACTTGTTCAGGAAAATGGGCGCGTATGACCTCGAACGGCAAAAGTATTACGACGTCATTAAAGCTGCTCCAAAAGTAAGCTTGGATGGTAAGTTTGACCTCAACTATGTTAAGCAGGTTGCTTTCATTGCCCGATCGCAGATTGCTGATTCCTTTTATGAGGAGGCCGGCAAGTTGCCCCAATATGAAGCTAGGGGTAAGTATGCCAACGCTGCGGAAATGTACTATCGACTGGCAGCGGATGATGAAGCCAATAAAAGAGTGATCACGTTAAAATACATTCGTTCCCTTTATAAACAGGGAGAGTATTCCAGCGTTACAAACGCCGGGGTCAATTACCTCAAAAGTTTTGAAGACGGCCCGTCAATCGACGGGGGTGAGGTGAGGTACCTTGTGCTGGATAGCAGCAGGCGCAACCCAAATGGTGGTGAGGGTTATCTGGCGGGATATCGGGACTGGTTTGAATTGACTCCCGCCCAGACAGATGGTGGTAGTGATCTGGAATGGAGATTAAAGGCTGCGAGAGATTTGGCGGGTGAGTTGTTTGATTCGAAGAAATACGATGAATCACTCGAGTTTTACAGAACACTCGCTGGATTACTGTCAGGTTCTGCGACGGATCCTGAGGAGTACCTGTTTTTAATGTTGGGGATAAAAAGGGTTTTAGCCAATGCTGAAGCCCAAGAAGCAAATAATGTTTCCGGGTTTGAAATATCAAACTCAATCAAGCCAATGATAGCTGGTCTGGTGAACCGCGCTCATTCGGGGAATGTTCAAATATCTCTATTAGACTCATCTTTAAAAGGTGGCAGCGAAGACAGCATCAAGGGTGAAGGCGGTGACCGGTTGCCTGAATGGAGTCAGTTAAAGCCAGTTATCGTAAAGTCATTGTCGGTTTTGGTGGAGGAGTGCAATAAGGCGTACACTTCTGTACTTCCGATTTATTATCGCATGGCTTTATGTGCCGAGAATATTCCTGCCCGGTCAGCATTGGCACATTATGAAAAAATACGGGTGGGTGTAATCGATATTGCGAAAGAGTCAATGGGGTTTGATGAAAATGAGGTATATGCAAACCAAGAGGTGAAACTCCATGTTCTTAAAAAATCGAGCGAAGATGATGGCGTCAACGGAATCTTGGTTTGCATTTGGAACGGGATTCCATCCGCAGGAGTGGAATTGACGAGTGGTGACGGTAATACTCGCATCAAAATTACCGACTACGTCGGATTAGCAAAGCTTCCGGATGGTGCAGACATCCACTCAAAGTCACTACCTTTAAAACTGGTAAGTGACATGGCCTCCTGGCGAATCAGCACCCTGAAATGGAGGGAGAACTTCAACAAGCAAGTAACAAATATTGGCGAGTAAGCCAATAATGGCCCGAATGGAAAGTTTGTTCAGATGCGTAGCAAAATGACTTTTACTCGGTTTGGTTTTCTTTTGTTTTTTTTGGCTTCCAGCCAACATGGAATACCCTCTCCTGAAGCGACCCATGATCATGGTGAGAACGCCACTGAAATCACGCCGGACCACGCCAGCGGTGCTGAGGATAGGGTCAAGATTCAAGACATTGAGGGCTTCCAGCACAAGTTGGAAAAATTAATTGAGAAGACCTATTCAGACAGCCAGTTTTTTTACTGCTGTGATTTGATGAGATTATATGTTGGGAGGTTCCCTGTTAGTGATAAAAACGATCTCTACTTATCCGATCTCCGCAATGTTAAGAGCACGTTATTGGCACGTGGACGTGACAGCTTGGCCAAGGCGAACTCTGCTGACCAGCGCTTGGTTCAGTTTTCTTTGCGCCGCGTAAATCTAGGCCAGCAAGGCCCTTTCCGGAACCAAGCGTTGGAGGGTGAAGCTTTGCGCTTGGCTGGAGGCGACGAAACCTTGGCCAAGGGCTATCTAGCTGATTACGATATTGCCGTTGGGAAATACCTTGAGGCAGCAGTTTCCTTGAGCGCTCATTGCCTAATTTTCCCCAACTCGAAAGACAATAGCCAAATATTAGGTAACGCGGCCAAGTCCGCCGAGATAGCCGGACTCCCTCTTCTTGAGATTGAGATGAGGTTAAGACTTTTGAGGCGGAACGCCGGGCAAGTTGCTTTCTCTAGCACTGAAATCTTGTCAAAAAAAGCTCGAAGGCAGAGCCGGTATTTCATCGCCATAAATGTTTTGGATCGGTTTTTAAAGCAAGATTACAGTCATCCCAAGGCGGGGCCGGGATTTGTTTTAAGCGGAGACGTTCACGAGTTGGCAGGATGCTATGAGGCGGCTGCAACCAAATACAACCAAGCGCTGCTTTGGTGTGGAGACATGAAGCGGATCAACTATTCGGAAAACAACGATACGAACGGTTTCACTCTAGAGATTGCCGCCATCCAAAGAAGAGCCAGCCTGTCGATTGGATACGCACTTTTGTCAGAAGCAAAGAGGAGGCATCTGCGTGAATCCACCGCTGTCTTTGCGGGCAAGTTGCATGACCAGGCTATTGCCAAATTTGAGAAATTGGTTAAATTAGTGGAACCCGGTTCCCTGGAGAGTCTGGATTTCCTGCTTGGCCTTGCTCGGGCAAGAGTCGAATCAGCACGGTACAAGCAGTCGCATTCCTCAGTGCTTGGCCGCGATGAAATTCAAGACGCCTACGCGAGGTGTATCCCCGTATGTGAAAGTTACCTGCGGGTGATGGACCTAGGTTTCACGAGTGATGAAAATGCTTTTTCCTCAGTAATTCGCCATGACAGGCATGAGGTCGCCTTTGTTCTCATGGAGGCGTTGTTTGCCATTGGCAAGTCTGAGTTGGGGGAGGGGATGTTCTTCAAGTATTTCATCAGCCCGACGGATAGAGGGAACTCCAAATGGCGGGCACTTGCCAAAACGAAAGTTGCGGTGCGGCTCGTCAGCACCGGTGATTACTTGATGGCTTATCCCTTGTTGTCGGAGGTTGTTCAGGAAGCGCGGGAAGCAGGATTGCGGGATCTGGGCTTCGCGGCGGCGTTAATGAAGGGGATCTGCATTTCAAAACTCAATCCAACCGTCAACTCCCGTGCTGTATTCGGTGCCTCCAAAATCGGTGAAGGGCCGGGAACCAATCAGGTTTCCGGCGCTCAACTGGTGAGGGACGCATATCTGAGTGCGTTAAGCATACTGAACGATCCAAGTGTTAAGAATTCGATCGATTATCCCGTTGAGTTCAGAGGGCTTTTTCAAAATAATATCCGGGAAGAACTGGTGGCCGAGTTCAGGAATGAGTTGAAATATCTGGAAACAGGCTGGGATCCCCTCGATTTATCAGGGCGTAATGCCCTTCTTGTTGAAGCGCTCTCAAAGGTAAATCCGGAAAAATCACCCTTCAATCCCAACAGCCTTCTTGTTACAGCTTTCCTCAAGGCGCAACGATAGCAGGGAAAGCCAAATACCCCGGAACCCGAAAGAAACACCACAATATGCAAAATTCACTGCTAACTGAACTCAACGATCATTTGTCCGTTTGCGAGGAGGCCTACAAACTGGTTCAGGAGGAGAACACGATTCTTAACTCACCAACGCCCCGGGACGCCTACGCTCACGCAGACCGGAGAAAGGAGTTGCTGGAGCGCGTCACGGGCTCAATGGTTCGGATCAAGGCTCACAAGGCGCTTTGGGCGAAACTTACGCCCAATGAGCGCTCCAAAAGCATGGATGTTTCAAATCTGATCAAGCAAAACATGGATTTAATCATGAAGACCGTGATGCTCGACAGGGAGAACGAAAAATTGATGCTTCAGCATGGCATGGCTCCTCCGGATAGCTTACCCTCTTCGCGACAGAATAATCCGTCGGCTGTCGCCGGCTTGTACCAACGCCACTCAACTTGAAGGAACACGCTTGAACTAGATGCCACTTGAGAAGGTCATACTGGCCGAGGGCGACGAAAATTTGCGTCGAACAGTGGCTGAGTTTATTCGCAACAAGCGAATCGACGTGGCTGAGGCGGGAACCATTCAGGACGTCTACAATTACCTTGGCAAGGATGAGTTCGACCTGATTTTTATCGACGCCAAGTTGCCGGAATGCAAGCTGCTCGATTTCTTCGGCGACCTCAACCAGCGCTCCGAAAAGCCTCTGGTCATTCCAATGGTCAACGGCGAACCCGACACCTTCGTGCTGGAATGCTTCAAGGCTGGGGCTTTTGACTATCTGGCCAAGCCCTTTTCGCGCGAGCAAATTGAAATTGCCCTGCACAAGGCGGGTAATTTCAACCACATCGCCAAGGCCAACGCCGCCATGGCGGATGGCGCTGTGGACGATGCCGACCGTGAAATCCTCGGCAAGAGTAGCCTGATCGAGGAAACGCGTACGCTGATCAAGCGAGTCGCCCAGACACAGGTCACCGTACTCATCCAAGGCGAAAGCGGAACCGGCAAGGAACTTGTGGCCCGCGCCCTTCACTCCCAGAGCCCCAGGGCGCAAAAGCCTTTCATCAAAATCAACTGCGCGGCCCTGCCGGAGACACTGATCGAAAGCGAATTTTTCGGCCATGAAAAGGGTGCTTTCACGGGTGCGGTGGCCAAGCGGCAAGGGAGGTTTGAACTGGCCCATGAAGGATCAATTCTGCTGGACGAAATCAGTGAGATTTCGCTGGCAATGCAAGCCAAGCTGTTGCGCGTTTTGCAGGAACAAGAGTTCGAGCGGGTCGGTGGCAGCAAGACCGTAAAGGTCAACGTCCGGGTCATCGCCACCACAAACCGCAACCTTGAGGAGAGTGTGGAAAAGGGCGAGTTTCGACAGGACCTTTACTTCCGGTTAAACGTTGTTCCGATTTACGTCCCGCCGTTGCGCGAGCGCACCGGAGACGTCCTTTTTCTTGCGGAAAAATTCCGGAAACTCTTCGTCCGCAAACATGGCATCGAGGCCAGCGAGTTTAGTGAAGATAGTTGCAACTGCCTCAAGCATCACGATTTCCCCGGTAACGTTCGTGAGCTACAGAACGTCGTGGAGCGCGCGGTCATCCTGTGCAACCCGGACGGTGTGATTGCCCCGGAACAACTTAATCTGGCCAGCAAGTCGCCGAGTCCGTCAATCATGTCCGGTGGCAAGCCGGTTCATTCAACGAAGGCCGAATCCTTCCTGAAACTCGAGGATGCCGAGAAGGAACACATCATCCTGGCGCTGGCTGAGGCGGGACAGCACCGCACCAAGGCGGCCAAGCTCTTGGGCGTCAACATCCGCACACTCCGAAACAAGATCGCCGCCTACAAAAAGGACGCAAAAACCGACGAGGACTTGGCCAAGCTCGGATTGGATCCTGAATAAAGCGCGCTTGGCCAAGCGGCTCAGGGGCCGGTGCCGGGCGGCTTCATTTCCGTGGCGATCAATCTGCGCACTTCCACCATCGGGAGTCCCTGCGTTGAGCCGATACCGGCCGCGACCCCAGCCACGTAGGCCGTGGAAAAGGAAGTGCCTGTGCCGTAAAAAGTCTGATTGTTAAACACCGTCACTCCGGCACCAGGCGCTGCGGCCTCGACGAAGCTTCCGGAGTTGGCGTAATTGGCCACGCTGCGGCCGCTCCGATTCAGGGCTGTCACGCCGATGACTTCCGCCTGCGCTGCCGGGTAAACCGGCTGGCCGGTTGGTTCGTTACCGGCTGCCGCGAGAAACAAAATCCCACTGCTGGCGCCGGCTTGAATGACGGCCCTCATGAGGTCGTTTTGCTCGTTCGAACCAAGGCTGAGGCTGATGATATCCGCGCCGGCCTCTATCGCCGCCTGAACGCCACGAGCCACTTCAAATGTCGAGGTGTTTTCGGATTGGCCGTAAACATCGATTGGCAGGATTTTCACCGAGGTTTCCTGCTCATCATCAAGGGATGCGGAGAGGCCACGAAGGATCGTCTCGGCCATCGATGTCCCGTGGTTGACTTGATCCGAACTGTCCGCCGCCGGGCCAGCCATTGAAATTTCCGGTAACAAAAAATCGCTGACTTGCGAACCGTTCCGCTGAACGCTTGAGTCGACGAGACCGATCACGATGCCATCACCGTCTGCGGACGAGGGGCGGAGATTCAGCGGCGGCGCCGCAATCCCAACCGGGGAAAGTACGTCGGGTCGGGCGATGCCGTAATTGTTGTCGACGGAGGCGACGCCTTCATTCTTCTCGAGCAGCGCCTGGGCTTTCCCGGCTTGTTGTTCGTTTTCAAAACGGAGCCGGTAAATATCGAGCCCGTCGATCTTGCCAACAACTTTCGCGCCGAGTTCGGCGGCGAGATCCTCGATGTCGATGCCCGAGTCCGGCTCGAGTGTAACGACGAGCTCGTTGGGGATTTTACCCGGCTTGATCTTGACCTTATTGCGCTTGGCCAAGCGCGTGGTTGGAATGATTCGAACGACGGCTTTCTCGGATGAAGTCTTGTAGACAAGTAGCTTGGACATGGCCTTGGGCGACGGGATGATCGCAAAGTTGACATCGCTTAATAGGCGGCGAAGCGCTTGTGCGTGCGTCAGGTTTTTGAATCGTGTCGTGACATGTAGCCTCAATTCCGGCTCGACAAAAACTTGCCAGCGACTCTGCTCGCTGAGTGACAGGAGCACTTTTTCGAGGGGGCATTTCTCGAGTTGAGCCGATGCCGTGCCGTCAGCATTCCAGTTTAGCCCAATACCCGATGGGGCCGAATTGGGCTCGTTCGCGGTGATTTGAGGTACGAGGTGGTTGATAAAATCGCCGACGGACGAATGGGTGCGGTGTTCCGCGCCTACCAGATGGGCTCCGAGGGGTTTGCCAAGGAGGTGGCGATTAAGGTGCTGCACGAGCGGTTCGCGATGCAGCGTCAGTTCATCGAGAACTTCATCGGCGAGGGGAAACTTGTTGCCGATCTGATCCACCCGCAAATCGTGCAGATTTATAATTTCGGCGATGAGGGCAAGTCGCTCTATCGCCGGATGGGCGTGCAGAGCAACATCAAGTTACAGGGGGATCAGCGAGCCTACTACATGGTGATGGAATTCATTCGTGGGGTGAACCTCGCTGAATTCATCCGCGAGGTGAGCGCTCAAGGCAAGGAAATACCCGGGCCGTTGGCCGTGTTTATCGCGAGCCGCATTGCGCGTGGCTTGGCCTACGCGCACGGCAAGAAAAACACCGACGGCGAGCCGCTTGGCATCGTGCATCGCGATGTCAGCCCGCGCAGCGTCATGATGAGTTTCGAGGGAGACGTGAAGCTGACCGACTTCGGCGTGGCCAAGGCGGCCGGGTTAATCGAGCAAAACGAGGGCGAGCAGCTTTCCGGCACACCGGAATACATGAGCCCGGAGCAGGCAAACTTCGAGGTTACCGACCAGCGGTCGGATATTTTCTCCAACGGCGTGATTCTCGCCGAGTTGCTGCTTGGCAAAAACATGTTCGCCGGGGCAGACGCGGCGGAATCGCGCCAGAAGATCACCGACATGCCGATACCGCAGTTCCGCAATGAGAACGATTACATCGATCTTCGGCTGGACGCGATTTTGCAGAAGGCTCTGACTCACGATCTTGAAATCCGCTACGACTCCGCCGAGCGGTTGATGAAAGATCTTGAATACCACATGTACCACAAGGGTTACGGCCCAACCAACGAGACCTTGGCCAAGTACATGAAGGAACTTCTGCCCGACAAGGTTCCGGCCTGACCCCGCCCAAGCGCATTACGGCTTCGGGATGTCGTTCAGTGTGTAGTGAAACGTGTCGTGCCAGAGGGCTTTGCCGGCTTCGCTTATCACGTCAAAACACCTTACCTGCGTGACGTGTCCTTCCCTCCATTCGCTCAACGTCAGGCGCAACTCGAGTCGGTTCGCCGACAGCGCTGCGTCGGTCACCTCGATTGGTGTCTGGCTGTCTTTTTGGCCGGCATGGTTGAATCGTGGTGAGCCATATCCGGAGTGATACGTGTACCGAAACTGCGACACGTCGAAGTTGTCCGGGTCGGAGGCGCTTGGCTTGACAGGCTCGGTGAACGTCAGCAGAAACCCACTCGCCTCGGCCTCGGCTTTACGGATGGAGAACGGGGTGTTGCCGGTAAAGGTCACGCGTTCGAGTGAGGCCGGGTCGGGCGCGATGCTGGCCCAAGTGCGCTGCAAACCGCCCACGTATAGGTTGCCATCCGGGCCGAAGTTCAGCCGGTTCACCCCGGAGCGAAATCCGGTGAGGAACGGGAACACGGCACCCTGGTATTCGCCGTTTACTTTCTCGAGAAAGACGCGGGTGACGAGTGCATTCTGAAAATCGCCCACGAGCAACTGACCCTTGAACGGCCCGAACCGGTCGTCCTGAATTTCGGCCATGCCGGAGATTGAACGGGCCAGCGTGTAGGGAAACCAAACTGCCGGCGGGGTGAAGGTATCCCTGCCGTTGTATAGTTTTTTTTGGTCGGGAGCGGCCGACGGATGACCAAAATATTTCCCGGAACGCAAGTGGTTTAGCTCGCACGCCGCCGTCCATTGACCCTGGTTGTCTGTCACGAAAATATCACGTTCCGGGCCGAACACCCCGATGCCGTTCGGTTCGCGGAAACCGGAGGCGATGCCTTCCATCGTGCCATTGCTGCCTTGCCGGATTGCCCAGCCCATGAACGTCATGTCCCAACGGCCACTGTGACCGGCGTTGGCCAAGACGAACCGCCCGTCACGATCCAAGACAGGGCCGTAAGAGAAGGCGTTGTAGTGCCCGGAGTAACCCCATTCCGCGCTGACACGCGTGAACTCTGTCACGTCGTTTTTTTCACCGAACGCAATCTCAGTTAATTCCGGTTTTTGCGAGACGTAAAGCCTACCATCCCTCACGAGCAATCCCATCGGTTCGTTCAAGCCCTTGGCCAAGCGGTTGAACGTGACCGGCCCGCCCTTGTCGAGCAGGCCGTCGAGCAGATACACCTCGCCGGGCCAAGTGCAAACAGCCAGCCGCCCATCGTCGAGCCAGTCCATACCCGTGATCAGCAAATCCAGCTCGGGGGGCAGGGGGAGATACTCGGTTTTGTAGTGGGCGCTTCCCGGTCCCGCGCGCGGCTTGAACCCGGATTGACCCACTTCACCGAGCTTGGCCAAGAGGGGAGCGGCGCTCCTTGGAGACGCAGCCAAGTCTCCATCGTGATGGGTCGTAATGATGACTGTAACTTCGCCGTCGTGCGGGGGGATAAGTACCCAATGCTGCTCGGCAATGGTGTCGATGGCCTGGACCGATACGCCGGAACCGTGGACGGTCACGTTAAGTTTCGCGCCGCCGTCTGCAAAACTGTTCGCGAGAAAGAACAGTGGACTCCTGCATTGGCTGAGCGTCAACGTGCGCCTCAACCCCCCGGTGCTGATCGTCGGCTGCAACTGCACGGTGACGCTCTCGCCGCTCGCCAGCTCCAGCGCGTAACGGAGTGTTACAGATTTCCCGTCCGTTGATGTGCCGATGAATTTCCCTGTTGGCTGATCGTCATCAAGGGCGAATTTTCCGCTTGGCTCATTTGTGCGCCACGGGAGCGTCGGCGGGTTGCCCCAGAGTATTTCGCCGTTTGGCTGGGCAATAAAAGGGCGCTTGGCGTTGACGTGCTGCGGGCCGTATAGGTCCAGCTTTCCGCGCCATACGGTGTGTGCCCTGAGGTTCTCGGTGTCGAATGCAAAACGAATGTCGCTAAGCGGGATGATGATGCTTCGCGTGGCCTTGGGCATCGGCGCATGGCGAAAAAGCTGCCCGGGCGGGTCGTGGGCCGACTTGACCGAGTCCGCTTGGCCAAGCGCGGCCAAGGGCAGGGCGCAGATGGCAACGGCTAAGGGGGTGGAGAGTCTTGGTAACATGCAGGGCGTTTGACCGCCGGCAATCTGCTGGAAATCGGCGGGGTCATCAATCCAAACAACACGCTTGGCCAAGTTTTGGCTGGTCGGCGGCGGGTTGTTGGTTTAGATTGGCCGTCCAAAATTCAGATGTTCAAAATGAAAAAACTCACTTGGTTGAATCGTGCCGTGGCATTGACCGTGGTTTCTGTTGTTGGTTTCACTGCAAGCCAGTCCGCCCTAGCCGGGAAGCCGCCCAAGGGCTTCACGGCGTTGTTCAACGAAAAGGATCTCTCCGGTTGGTGGGGACTCAAGACGGAAGACCCCGTCAAGTGGAAGGCGCTCTCCGCCGACAAGATGGCCGAGAAAAAAGCGGCGAGCCTCAAGGACATCGCACAGCATTGGTCAGTTGACGGCGAAGAGTTAGTCAACGACGGGCATGGCATGTATCTGAGCACGCTGAAAAACTACGGCGACTTTGAGTTTCTTGTGGACTACAAGACCGTGCCCAAGGCCGACAGCGGAATTTATTTGCGTGGCATTCCGCAGGTGCAGATTTGGGACAGCACAGAGGAGGCCAAGTTTAAGATCGGCGCGAACAAGGGCTCCGGCGGCTTGTGGAACAACAGCCCTGGCACACCCGGCAAAGATCCGCTTGTGCTGGCTGACAAGCCGTTTGGCCAATGGAACAGTTTCCGTATCATCATGGTCGGCGAGCGCGTCTCGGTCTGGCTGAACGGCAAGTTGCTCGTTGATCACGCTCGGATGGGAAACTACTTCAACCGCAAGCGGCAAATCCCGCGCACCGGGCCGATTCAGTTACAGACCCACGGCGGCGAGATCCGCTGGCGCAACGTGTTCATCCGCGAGATTGGCAGCGACGAGGGGAATGAAATTCTGGCATCGAAAGACACTGCCGGTTTCAAGTCAGCATTCAACGGGAAGAATCTTAAAGGGTGGGCTGGCCCGACAAATAATTACAGCGTGGCCAACGGTGAAATCCAGTGCCTGAAAGGCAAGGGCGGCACCATTTATTTCAACGAAGAACTGGCCAACTTCTCGACGCGGATGGAGTTCAAGCTGCCACCGGGTGGCAACAACGGCCTCGCCATCCGCTATCCCGGCGGTGGCGACACCGCTTACGTGGGGATGTGCGAACTGCAGGTGCTAGACGACACCGCCAAAAAATACGCCAAGCTGCACCCGGCGCAGTACCACGGATCGGCTTACGGGATGGTGCCCGCCGCACGCGGTTTTCAACGGCCAGTGGGCGAGTGGAATTTTCAGGAAGTCACGGTGGACGGCACAACGATCAGGGTGGAGTTGAACGGCACGCTGATCCTCAACGCCGACTTGGCCAAGGTGGACAACCCGATGTCCGACCTTTCCAAATTCAAGGGACGCCTTCGCAAGTCCGGCTACTTCGGCTTCGCCGGCCACGGCGACGCAGTATCCTTCCGCAACGTCAGCATCAAGCACCTGCGATAACGCGGGAGAGACGAGTTCCACCACGTCTCAAATCAGGGCACAAAAAAAGGGGCAAGGTGGAACTTGCCCCTCCCTTGGCTTGCTCGGCCTTACTTGTTCTTCTTTTTCAGTTCGGCTTCCTGTTCCTTGGTCAGGATTTCAGGCTTGGCACCTTGGTCGAGTTCCGCCTGTGAGGGGATGCGGACGATGTTGCTTGTCACCGGCTTCTTGGCGACGGGCTTGGCTTGTTCCACGGAGATCAACTCGATCTCAAAGCGCAGGGCGGAGTAGGGCGGTATCTTGGGGCGCTTGCCACCCGGCCCGTAGGCCAGTTCTTGCGGGACGACGATTTCCCACTTGCCGCCGGGCTTCATCATCGTCAGCGCCTCGGTCCAACCGCGAATGACCCGGGTCACCCCAAACGTGCTGGTCTCGTTGCGTGAATGGGAACTGTCGAACTCTTCACCATCGATCGTCCAGCCCCGGTAGTGAACTTCTACTTTGTCGCTTTTCGTGGGCGACGCGCCTTCGCCAGCCTTGATGACTCGGTATTGCAAGCCGCTGGCCGTCACCTTGACGCCGGGCTTCTTTCCGTTTGCGGCGAGATAATCGATGCCCGCTTTCTTGGCGGTGTCCGCCTCAGCCGTGCGCTTGGCCTTTTCCCGATTCTGATAATCTTTCCAGACCTCATCGAGGGTTTTTTTGGACTCCTCCTCGGTCATCAATTTGTCTTTCGACAGGTAAGCCGTCTTGACGCCTTCCGCGAACTGGGCGAAATCAATCTCGATTTCCTTGCCGCCGAAATCGCCGCCGATTTGTAGGCCGACGGCGTAGCTGAAGCGCTCTTTTTTTGAGGTTGGGTTTCCGGACGGTTTGCCGCCGGCCGTCTCCGGCTGGTTCTGGATCGGACTCTGTTGTTGCTCAGCAAGTTTTGCCAGTGCGTTTTCAGCTTGGTTCTCTGCAATCATTACTGCTTGTTCCGCTTCTCCTTGGGCTCTTTTGGCGTTGGCCAAATCACCCTGAGTCCTGGTGAGGTCTTCTTGGCTGATCTTCAATTGAGCGTTAAGGTCGTCCACTTTGCTCTGGGAGCAGCCGACCGAGAAGGCTAGCACTATGGCGACAGTTCCGATTGTTGTTATGGGCTGTTTTTTCATGGTAAAAGTTATCGTTTGGCTAAGCTGCCTGCGAGGTCGTAGCGAGCGCCTTCCTTGGTGCTGCGCACATAAATTTGACCGTTACTGTAGGCGACGTGAGTCCAGCATTTACCCTCGACTGCCTGGAACCGGCCAAGTTCCCTGTATTTATTTGAGTTGACCTTGGAGATGACTACTTCGCCAGTATCGCTGGTTGCGATCAGATGGCCATCCACTAGCACAACGCCTCCCGGGCCATAGCCTGACTGAGACCACTTAATTTTGCCAGTAGTCAGCTCTACACACTTAAGTGGACCGTCACCGTATTCCTTGAACTGAAACATGCCGTAAAGATGGCCGTCGATACAGACCGGGGTACTCCAGTGATTCATCAGTTTGTTACGTTTTCGCCAGAGTTGTTTGACTGAGTATTCGCCCCCTGCTTTTGTAACTTGAAATGCCGATGCGCCGACGCCGTAGCCTGATGAACAGTAGACTATGTCACCCTCAACAACGGGCGATGCAGCTGTGGAGACTTTGAATGGGTGTTTCGCACGCCAAAGCACTTTGCCGGACAGGGTGTTGCAGGCGACAAGACCTTTTTGCGTGAAGAATATCACCTGTCGTTCTCCGTGCATCATTGTCACGATCGGGCTGGCATGGGTCCCCGGATCGCTCTCGCCCTTCCAAACAGTCATGCCGGAGAGCTTGTTTATTGCGAGCAACGACTGATCTTCGCCGCCACCGCAAATGAAAATAAGTTCGCCATCTATGATCGGGGTGGTGGCATTTTGCCAGCGAATCGCCTTACCACCGTGTTCGCTGACAAGGTCTCGTGTCCACACACTCTTGCCGTTTTTAGCATCGTAACAATGGAGCTTCATCCTGCCGTCGTAGATGTAAACGCGGTCTCCATCTGTTGAGGGAGTGGATCGGGGTCCGTCGCCGCCCTTGTTATTCTTGGCGCCACTGTTGCCTCCTCCGTCATATTTGGCGACGTTGAGAATCTGGCTCCAGATTTTAATACCAGTCTCTGCATTAAGCGCCAGGCATGCTTCACGGTTTACGCCATCAACCTCCTCCATGACAATAGTGAACGCCCGTCCACCAGCTACGGCAAAGGACGAGAATCCGTGTGGTGTTGGACTTTTCCAGACTTGCTTGACACCTCTGCTTGGCCAAGCGCTCACAGTCAGCTTCTCGGGGGAAGAGCCATCGTGAGTTGGACCGCGATATTGGGTCCAGTCGGCAGGTTGGCTATCAGGCACAGCAGCGATAATTGCCGCAAGACAAAGGGTGGCTTTAGAATGGTTTTTCTGCATGTAGCTCAATTCTCCACAAGACGGGCTGCAATCTAGGTTTCTACGTATGCTGCTGCAAGGTATTTAAGCAAGATTAAGTCTCTTGAGCAATTCCGCGGCAGCCACTTCATATGCAGCTGAACCGGCACTGTAGGGGTCGTAATAAAGGATTGGCTTGCCGTGGCTTGGCGACTCAGCAACACGTGTAGCACGCGGGATCACCGCGCGAAAAACTTTGTCGCCAAAATGCTTTCGAACCTCGCCGACAACCAGCCGTGAAAGGTTGGTTCGACTGTCGAACATCGTCATCAGTACGCCGGTCAGCTCGAGCTTTTTATTGATGCCCGACGTCCTCAGTTGCTCCATCAGGTCGGTGATCGAACTGATGCCTTCCAGGGAATAATATTCGCATTGAAGTGGAATTAGCAGGCCGTGAGCGGCGATCAACACGCTCAGTGTCAGCTTGCCGAGTGACGGCGGGCAGTCGATCAGCACCACGTCAAAGCGCCGCCCGT
>LWDU01036184.1_pt1 | contig 21767 bp, 16 predicted proteins | sample 727161 | NCBI WGS metagenome assembly LWDU01 (sample SAMN04566230, study PRJNA314399) | hydrothermal vent metagenome | isolation source: deep sea hydrothermal plume seawater | place: Mexico: Gulf of California, Guaymas Basin | collected 2004-07-11
AGGTAGGATTTGATTTTTTTCCGTCTCCTTCCGTGCTGAAATCTCACCGTTTCAACGACTCAGCCAACAACACCTGCGATTCACACCAAGCACGCAGCGCTAGCAAGTGTATGTTCCAAACGCACGAGACCCACTCGCTGGCGCATCGAGCTGGTAATGCGGCCCCTTCCAGGGGCCTTCCTCATACCACTGGCTCTGCCGGTGGTATGATCCGGAACTCTACGTTACACGTTGATGTCCAACTCCTGTTTAGTCGCCCCCGGCCTCCTGCAGTCTGGCCATGACTTTCTTCCAATTCAGGGCCTTTGCCAACTTTAACGGTGTCATTCCGTTTGGGGCAGCCAGCTTCGGATCTGCCCCGTGCTTCAAACAGACATCGACCCCATCCAACGAACCGGCGAGCGACAGTTGGTGCAGAAAGCTGTAGCCACGATCATCTGTTTCCTGAACGAAGCCAGGGTTGTCAGTCAAAGTCTGATCAAACGAATCGCGCATATTGACAGACATCGGGTGCTCGGCTGCGGCGACCGCGGCGTAGTCCTGGGGCGGCGTTTTCGATGCACTGAAACGGGAGAACAAGTTTTTTTTTTTGCCGGAGCCGCCCCCAGATAGTCCGGCGGAACAAGATTTACGACTCCAACCTCTCCGAAGTCAAATCCCCAGGAATGATCGTGCTGTTTCCTCTCTCCCTTTTCCATTCGTGCACGCAACAAATCGACGGTGAAACCGCCATAGACGTCGCCGGCAATAACATACATCCAATCAGAAATCTGCTTTCCTCTGATCGTGACTCGATCTCCTTCGCTAAAGGACTTCAGTGAGTGCGGGGAATTGATGAGCGTCCCCTGTAGCTGGCGACCATCAAATTCGATTTCCAACAGCCACATGTGTTCGAATTCGAGACCACTGGGGTCCTGTTCCCGAATCTCGGGCGGATCACAGAAGGCTGCTTTGACGGCAGCCAACTCAAGACCGGGAACGATCCGACGTTGTTCCCACGCCATTTCACGCCAAAAGAAACGAAATGTCTTGCGTGCCTTTGCCGCGGCCTGATCCATTTCCGGGTCGTCACCGGGCGATCGGAAGACAGGGGATTCCGAATTTGTCATAACGTCACCAACTTGGATAAAAGGAGCCAAGATAGATTCATGAGTTCACAGTTCACGCCAGCCGCGCTGCAAATCAACAGACTACCGACTACTGACAACTTTGTGACGACAAACGTCAGCCTTCGCCGGACAGCGACGACACGTTGTTCAGTCTAATCCCACCGGAGTTGCCGATCGCGATCTCGCACCTGTTTGCCGATCATTTTTCAATCCAGCTTCCAGGGAGCAGATGGTACCGCCACTCACCAAATTTGACCAACCCTTCAGGGAAATCACTGTCGTCACGCACATCTGCTGCCACAATTTCTTCCGTGCCCAATCGCCTTCAGTCTCGACTGGCAACGGCCTCTGATGGAAGATACGATCTTTGGTTCGAGATTCTTTCTGTCGCCTCACGATGGTGGGTCTATGCTTGATTTTGGTAGTCATAAAACTGCGTCCTGCAGTGGCAGCAGCCGACGAGCGTTTATTCGCACCGCAGCGGCCGTGCCAGCGATGATGAGCACAGGATTGCCAGCGCTGGCAGAAATCGAAGAAGCCAGACGGCGAGCGAAAGCGAAGTCTGTCATCCTGTTGTGGTTGTGGGGAGGTCCCAGCCATCTGGATATGGTTGATCCAAAGCCGGATGCTCCTGATGACTTTCGCGGGCCCTTCGGGACGATTGCCACAAAAACAACGGGCATGCATTTCACCGAGTTGTTGCCACGAATGGCTGCTCGAAGTGACAGGTTCTCCGTCATTCGGTCAATGCAAACCACGAACGGCGGGCACCCCGGAGCCGGAACTGTGGGAGTGACGGGCTTTGAAGAGAAACCTGGGCCCGTGCAGCCCAACTTCGGTGCCATTGTCGCAAAGCATCGTGGTCAGCAGGAAGCGTTGCCGCCGTTCTTTTACGTTGGTCGAGGAATTCCGCGCGACCTGCCTCGGCGAATCGAAGGATATGGAGGCGGCACACTTGGTAAAGCCTACGATCCATTTCTTGTGCATTGTTCAGAGCGTGGTGATATCAGCATTCCCACGTTAAAGATGCTGCCAAATATGTCACCGAATCGAATTGAAGATCGACGCACTTTAGAAAGGGCACTCGACGTTGAACGATATCGTCTGGACTCTGCTGAGATCGAAAGGTGGGGACAGACGTATCAATCTGCGTATGGGTTGCTTACGGACGAAAAGGCACGTGAAGCTTTTGACCTGACACGCGAGTCGAAAAAGACACGGTCTTCCTACGGTCAAACAACATTCGGGCAGGGGTGCTTACTGGCTCGACGTCTGGCGCAGGCTGGCGTGCCCTACATCCAGGTAAACTGGAGTGAATACGTCGAGACGTTTACCCCCAACGGTGATTTCGGATGGGACACTCACATCTACAACTTTGAGTTGCTCCAGGACCGCCACTGCCCGATCTTCGACCGAGCCTATTCTGCACTGCTGGATGATCTCCACGACAGTGGCATGCTCGACGACACGTTGCTGGTCGCGATGGGCGAATTCGGCCGCACACCAAAAATCAGCGTGCGGGCATCTCGTGAACATTGGCAACACTGTTACTTCTCGCTGTGGGCGGGAGCTGGCGTTGAGCCCGGACGGTGCATCGGCGAAAGCGACGCGAAGGCGGAGTACCCGGTATCTCAACCGATAACTCCTTTGATGACCGGAACAACAATGCTGGAACTGTGCGGAATCGGGGCCAAAGAACGGGCCGAGATGAAAGTCCTGGACGGCGGGAGCATCATCAATGAGCTTTTCTAGGCGGGGAGCCCCCGCGGGCTGTGGCGTGGCGAGATCGGTTGATGTAACAAGATCTGATGCGCCGACTGCGTTGATTGTGCTACGGTTTTGGTGCGTGATGTGTAGTTTGCTCGTGACGGTTTCTGCATTCGCCGGGGAACCGGTCCAGCTGACGCAGGACGGCAGTCTGAAACGAGATCCTCGATTTATTGATGGCGGACGTGCCGTTGCCTACTGCTATGACGAAACGCCGGCACTGGTTCGCATGATGAAAATTTCGCTGATTGACCGGATTCCGCAGCCGGTCTTTGCGGATGCCGCCGACAAGCATCACTATGAGCCCGCATTTTCACCGAACGGGAAGTGGATCAGCTTCACCGCATGCACCGGAAATCTCAGCGGCAAGCTCGTAATCAGGAATCTCGAATCGGGCGAACAGGCGGACATCACACACAAAGGACGTGGTGGCACTCGCAGTCCGACGTTTTCACCGGACAGCAAACGCGTGATCTACGCCTTTGCAGAGAAAGGCCCGCAGCAACTATGGTCAGTCAAAACAGACGGCACAGATAAGCGGCAGCTGACGACGTGTTCCGGGGTGAGTAACTGGCCAACATTCACGCCGGATGGTCGCACGATCGTTTTTTCAAATAGTCGAGAGAAGAACTATGAGATCTATTCTGTTGGAAGTGACGGTTCGGGGGAACGCCGACTGACGAACAACACGCTGATGGACATCCGCCCTGCGGTTTCGCCTGATGGTCGAAAAATCGCTTTCGTGAGCACTCGCACCGGCAACTACGATGTTTTCGTGATGAATATCGATGGCAGCGATGTTCAACAAATCACCACAAGCGAAGAACGAGATGACTATCCCAACTGGCATCCCAATGGCGAGCAGTTAGTCATTGTGTCTGAACGAGACGGAGCTTTCGATCTCTATCTCATCGATGCGTCTCAGGGGCGAACCGTCGCCGGACGTTAACACGACATGAAAGTTACAAACGCAATTGACGAGGCTCTTTCGTTGCATACTAAACGTCTTTCGTTGTCTGTGATAGTACTTGCCTGCACGACAATCACGTGCGCCGCGGCTGAACTTTCGGTCTATCCTCCGACAGCTACTCTGAAGGGGCCTCGACAGCGCCTGCAGCTGGTCATTCACAGAGTTGGACCTGCACCTGTGGATGTGACTCGACAGGTCGAATACAGCATTGAACCACCTGGCGTTATTTCCGTTTCAGAAACGGGACAGGTGACCCCCCGCGGCAATGGCATTGCCACCGTGACCGCAAGGATCGGAGACTCCCTGGTAAAGTCTCAGATCGCTGTTGAAGACATTGCAGCTGTGCCGCCGGTTTCGTTTGAACACGAAACGTTACCCGTCCTCGCAAAGTCAGGCTGCAGCGGCGGCGCGTGTCACGGTGCTCCCAATGGCAAAGCTGGCTTTCGTCTGTCACTGTTCGGATCTGACTCGGAATTTGATCGCAGGGCGCTTGTTCGCGAGGCACAGGGGCGTCGAGTAAGTCCGTTAAACGCGGAAAACAGCATGCTGCTGATGAAGCCCACGATGGAACTTCCACATATGGGAGGCCGGCGGTTTACGTCAACAGATGCCTCTTACGAAATATTACGGAATTGGATTGCGGAAGGATGTCGTGTCGAAAAGCCTGCCGTGAATTGCATCGGCATCGAGGTATTTCCCACCGGAACTCGGGTACTCAAGTTGCCGCAGGAAAACCAGCAACTGCGAGTGATGGCGAATTTTTCCGATGGCAGCGCCCGCGACGTTACTCATCTGGCGAAATTCGAAAGCTCCGATACGTCCATTGCTGACGTAGAGCAGGACGGTTTCGTCCGCGGACATGCTCGCGGCGACATCGCCGTGATTGTTCGATACCTGAACCACATCGAAACACCGTTGTTAACATTTGTGCGTGATGTTGAAGGATTCGCCTGGACATCTGCCGTGGTCCTCAATGAAATCGATACGCATGTCGACCGAAAATTGCAGCAGATGCAGTTTGTACCGGCGGATGTTTGCGACGATGAAACATTTCTGCGCCGCGTCTATCTGGATGTCATTGGCATTCTGCCGACCATCGAAGAACGCATTCGTTTTCTGAACTCCGCATCGGAAACAAAGCGAAGTGAATTGATTGACGAGCTGCTGGAACGGCCTGAGTACGCCAGGTTCTGGGGCCAGAAGTGGGGAGATCTGCTGCGCGTATCGCGAAAGCAAATCGGACTGGACAGTGTGTTGAGTTACGCTGCGTGGCTGCAGGCGAGCGTTCATAAAAATATTCCGTATGACGTTTTCGCCCGGCAGATCCTGACCGCGACCGGTGATACGACACAGAATCCCGCAGCAAACTATTACCGTACATCGGCGGATACGAACGACGCGATGGAAACAAGTGCACAACTGTTTCTGGGGACGCGCATTCAGTGCGCCAAGTGTCACAATCATCCCTTCGAACGATGGACGCAGGACAATTACTACGGTCTTGCTGCTGTGTTTCACCGCGTTGAACGCAAGCCCATCGTGATTGAAGAGCCGGAGACGGACGGAAAAAAAGTCAAGAAGAAGAAAGACCAGGAGCCTCAGGGGGCCATCATTTCCGATATTGCTGCCGGAGACGTGATTCATCCGGCCACCGGCAGGACGGTCTTACCGTGGGTTCCTGTCGATGGTGAGCTCGTCGTGGCGGAACAGACAGGTCGCCGCAGTGCATTCGCGGACTGGTTAACGTCGGACGACAATCCGTTTTTCGCTCGAGTCGAAGTGAATCGCATGTGGACTCATGTCATGGGACGCGGCATCGTCGAACCGTTTGATGACTTCCGGGATTCCAATCCCCCATCAAATGCGCCATTGCTTGATTTCCTGGCGGCGGAGTTTCAGGGTCACGGATACGATCGGAAACACGTCTTACGGCTGATCCTGAACAGCCGTACTTATCAGGCGTCGTCGTCGGCAAAACGGCTTAATGCATCGGACACCCGATACTTTAGTCACTTCAGACCACGGCGGCTGTCGGCGGAACAGCTCGTTGACGCAATCAGCGAAGTGGTCGGCGTTCAGAACGAGTTCGTCGGCGTTCCCGCCGGGACGAAGGCAACATGGCTGCCCGCGCCGGACTTGAAGCCCCATAATCCGTCCGAGCTGGGAAGCATCGACTTCCTGAAAGTCTTCGGACAGCCCGAACGTCAGTCAGTCTGTGAATGTGAGCGAGGTGATGAAACCAGCCTGGGTCAGGCACTCGAGTTATTGAACGGCGAATACCTGAACAAACGGCTGACAGCGCCGAACAACCGTTTCCGAAAGCTGTTGCAGGCAGGCACACCGCTGAATCAGATCATACGCGAGCTGTATTGTGCAGCGATTTGTCGTGAACCGTCGCAGGAAGAACTTGAGGCAGCTGTCGAATACGCACACAAGGCGTCAGACAATGTTGTCGCTCTGGAAGACATCTGCTGGGCGATCATGAACAAGAACGAATTCCTGTTCCAGCACTAGAATTCACTTATTCGAAGTGCGGCTGAAGTCGCTGCACTTCATCTCACTGCACAACGCTGTTTCCTGAGGTCAAACGGAATTGGCCAATGCAGACGAATTTCCAGCGCGACCTGTGGGGCTCAACGCCGCCTGAATGGCCAGCCACTCCTGAATGTTGTCGAGATTTACCACGCCGACAATTTCTCCATTTCGAATGACTGGCGTTGATAGACAGTCCTGTTCTGCCATCGCAGTCATTACTGCTTCCAGCATGTCGGTATCACTAACTGCCTGGCAGTTACTGTGCATTACCTGACCGACGGGCACATTCAACTGTCCGGCGGCGATTGCTGTCAAAAGATCCTGTCGAGTCAGCATTCCAACGAATTCGCCGGAACAAGTCACAGGAAAGTCCTGTTGATCGCCGGCAAGTAACTCGCCAGCGGCGGTTCCAAGACTGTCATTGTCCTGCAGTGTATGAAAATGTCGGATCATTGCCTCTCTGACCCGAACGCCGCTCATTGTCGCTTTCATGCTGACCTGTAGCGCCTCCTGGTGGGCGCCGAAGTAGACAAACAGAGCGATAACCAGATCCCCGTCGTCGGTTGCCACACGCGCGATCAAAGCGCTGCTGCCGCTGTCGCCGGGAATCACCGCGGTATCGCCACTGTCCAGCTGCAACGTTGCTCCGTCCGAAATATCAAGTCGAAGACCGGCTTCACGAGTCTTCTCATCCGTTCCGTGACAGGCGAAGCAGCGTGCGGAGAGAATCGGTCGAATATCGCGATTGAAGTCGAAAGGCTGATCAGCGCACAGCAGCCCCGGGGCAAGAACGATCATGATCAGTGTTGGCAAAATCAACCGAATCATAATGCAGCACCTGTACTCTCTGGTGACCGATACATTTTCAATCGTCGCCCTGGATTCATTGTTCCGCAGGCCTCACCTTCCATGAATCAGAGATCTGGATATGGACATCCAGTTATAGTAACGTAGCATTCTGTGCGTGGCTATTCCATTCTCAAATCTCTCAGATTCCTTCTCTCAGATTCCTTCTCTCGAATTCCCGAAACATCGATCAGCAGAATCTTCTTTGTAAGTCAGTTGCGTTGTCCGCTGTGGAAATTATCCTCCGCCCGGTTCCCGAAGGTGATAAAGCTCTGTTCACACGTATGCCGGTGGAAGAACTCGTGAAACGCATTATTCTGACACTTGCCGTGGTTACGATCCTGTGCTTCGTTGTAACCGCCACTCTGGGACTCAACATTGGGGACGTCAGCAGTCCGAACCCGCAAACGCAGACAGGAATCAGCACCCACATGCTGGTCGGCATGGGAACGCTCAGCTTTGCCATGCTGGTCCATGCCATCACACTGACGTATTTCATGGGTACAGGTCGCTGGCTTGAAGAAACAAGTAACGCCTATGCACTGGATGAGTCGTTCTACAACACGAACCAGCGAATCAAGTACCGAGTTGTGTGGGGCATGATGGTGTGCTTTGTTCTGCTTATCACGACAGGCGCGCTTGGAGCGCTGGCCGACCCGGCCACGCCGATGTCCCTGGACGGCACCATGGGATTGAAGGGATCGCAATTCCATTTCTTCACCGCGATCACCACCATCATTGTCAATCTGCTTACGTATTTCTCTGAGTTCATTGCGATCTCAAGAAACACGACGATCGTTGAATCGGTCCTCGCCGAGGTTGCCCGTATCCGGGCAGAACGCGGACTGCCAACCTGACAACCGCTGACATGCCATTGTCAGCACGTCAGGATTCCTGCGGTGGCCTGCATCGCAGGCCATTTTGCCAGCCGTTCAAATAGCGTGTTCCTGGCATTCCCGACAGGAATATCGGGGTGCCGACCGGTTTCGCGAGAGGCTCCCTGTCCGTTCGCCCGCTGCGGATGCTTGCCACAAAGACGTGTGCACATCAGAATCATGGGAGAATGCTGTGACAGAACGCAAAGTAAACCGACAAGGAACCAACCCCGATGACGTCAGACTCACCGCAAGACGCGGCGGCTCAGCCTGGTACACTGACTCAGATGCGAACATCAGAAGACTGGTGGGCAATCTGGTGCGGCACGCTGCTGATCGTGGTGGCGTTTCTGGCTGTTTGGTGTAATCGGCCAGACGATTTCACACAGAAAATCGCGGAAGGTGAGGTCGTCGAAGTCTCCAGCCCTCTCAAACCGTGGCTCGCCAAACCGAATAAATGGGATAACAGCCCGCTTGACTCGTTCTACAAACCGGCCACGGCAGTTCAGGGAATACTGGGCGTTTTCATTGTGATCGCCGTGCTGTTTACGATCGCAATTCAGATTCGTGGCCTGTCCGGCGCGAAATTCCTGAAGGCGTTTCCTGTTGTTTTTCTGCTCGCGACGCTGGCCTATGTCATGGCGGCACAGAGCGTCGTCAAAGCATATAACCTGGAATATGCGCTGTGGGCTCTGATGGTCGGGCTGATTATCAGTAACACGGTGAGAACACCGGAATTCCTCAAACCGGCGGTGGTGACGGAATTCTATATCAAGACGGGACTGGTCCTGCTGGGGGCGGAGGTTCTGATGACACGGCTGCTGGCGTTGGGAGCTCCGGGTGTCATGGTCGCCTGGGTCGTCACGCCGGTCGTCCTGATCAGCACCTACATTTTCGGACAGAAGGTCCTGAAGATGGAGTCCCGTTCGCTCAACATGGTGATCTCCGCGGATATGTCCGTGTGCGGTGTGTCGGCGGCGATCGCCACGGCGTCCGCCTGCAAAGCGAAAAAGGAAGAACTCTCGCTGGCCATCGGAATGTCGCTGTCCTTCACGGTCATCATGATGATCGTACTGCCTGCGATCATCAAAGCGGTGGGCATGGATGAAATCCTCGGAGGAGCATGGCTGGGAGGAACAATCGATTCCACGGGAGCCGTCGCTGCAGCGGGCGCTGTTCTGGGCGACCGTGCCATGGAAGTTGCTGCCACCGTGAAAATGATTCAGAACATTCTCATCGGAGTCACTGCGTTCTGCGTCGCAACATACTGGACCACCGTCGTCGAACGCGATCCGTCTGCTGATCGTCCGCGCCTGATGGAGATCTGGAATCGTTTTCCAAAGTTTGTCATTGGTTTCGTTCTGGCGTCCATCATTTTTTCCATCCTCCACGGAACGCTCGCCGGAGGGCCGGAACTGGTTGACGCCACGATCAAGGGGTCGACCAAGACGCTTCGCGGATGGTTCTTCTGTCTGGCATTCGTCAGCATCGGTCTGGACACAAACTTTCGCGAACTGTTACCACAGATGCGTGGCGGTAAACCTCTCATCCTGTACGTATGCGGGCAGTCGCTCAACCTCTGCCTGACCCTTCTGATGGCGTGGCTGGCGTTTCATGTCGTCTTCAGAGACCTTGTCGAACAGGCAGCACCGTAATGCGAAGTTTTTCGTCAGGTACAATCGGTCACGTACCTATCAACGGTCCAGCCGATCAGCAGAACTCAGGCGGCGTCCGGCTCGGAGTGTCGATGGGCGTAATTGCCATCGTCTGGTGCGTCATGCTGCCGTGGGTTGCGCGACGTCCCGCCATGGAGGAACATTTGAACTGGCTGGACGACCGCGGAATTGATCCCAGCGCGATGTACTACACGGAACTGGAAATGATGGATCCCATCCTACAGCGGCTGGAACGTCAACGACGATTCGGTGACAGAGTCGCTGTTACTGGTCCTGCCACACCGAAGACGACTGCGCCACCATTCGCACCTTCAAACTAAAGTCAAAGTAACCGGACCCTACAACTCAGGCGATCGGACGTGACTCCGCAACGGACTTTCCTGTCGCTCAATCCTTTGACGGTGCCGACGGATTGACCGCTGAAGAGGCGGCAGCACGTTGAATGTTGACGCGAATCTGCTGAAACATGGGATTGTCCGGCTGGATCGCAATCAGTCGGTCGACCGCACGCTGGGCTTCGGGCCATCGTTTGTGTTTCTCGTACAGCAATGTCAGAGCCATCTGAAAGTCGGCGGACTGAGGCTCAAGCTGAGCGGCCGCTGCCAGAGCCTTTTCCGCTTCCTGCTCCCGGCCCAGAAGATACTGCAGCAACCCCAGACGGTACTGCAGAACAGCGTGCTCAGGCAGCAGTGCAGCATCACGTTTAAGAAGCTCTACTTCTTCCAGCTGAAGCTGACGGGCTTCGTCGTCCTGGCCCAGTTGGGTCAGCAGCTGAGCCAGATTCGACCGCGGCCCGACCACAGCGGGATCCAGACGCATCGCGTTGCGATAGGATTTGACAGCGGAATCCACGTCGCCAAGATTCATCTCAAGTATTCCGAGACTTAAGTGAGCACCAGCCTGGTCGGAATTCATCATCAACCCTGCGCGGTATTCTTTAATGGCTTTCGTGAGATCCTTTCGCTCATCCCGATCGAACAGTTCCGATGGATACGCTGATGCGACGCGCGCCGCTTCGGTCCGCACGAAACGGGCACGGTCTGTCAACTTTGGCACCAGCAGTTCACGCAGCCTGCCAGCATCCTGACGCGAGTTGAGTGGCCGCCCTGCCAGTGTGGCAACGGCCGCAGCCCGAACCGCAGTGTCACGGTGTCTGAGAGCACGCTCGATCGTCTTGTCGCTGGCTTCCAGCGAATAACGTGTCCCGAGCAGCGAGACTGCCGTTGCACGAACAATGGGCCCGACATCGCGTGATTTGGCAAGATCGGCAAGCAGGTCGCCAGCGGCAGGATCGCCACGATGACCGGCATGAAGTATTTCGCCATAGTGAGGATCATCTCGTCGTTTCGGGCCATACCATGCCTCGATTCTGGCAGCGGCCCATGCGGGAGTTTCTTTCGGCTTTGTGTGGCAGCCATTGCATGCATTCGGCGTTCCGATCTTTACAGTCAGGTCGGGCCGAGGGATCCGCAGACTGTGGTCGCGGCGGGGATCGACGACCATGTAAGTTTTTTCCGGCATGTGGCATTCCACGCACTGCGCTCCGGTTGTTTCCGCACGATGATGATGGTGCAGCGGGCTGTCATACTTCGGTGCCAGGTGGCACTGCGTGCACAGCTTGTTGCCCTGAAACCGGATACGGGTGGTATGCGGATCGTGGCAGTCCGAGCAGCGGACGCCTTTGCGATACATCAGGCTCTGCGTAAACGAACCGAACACATACACTTCTTCATCAATCTGTCCGTCGTCGTGATACAGATGATCTTCCAGAACCGAAAGTCCGTAGTGGTCATAGAAACGGTCTCCCGCCTTGAAGCCGGGATGAATGCGTTGCCGATGGGCATGGCACGGAGCGCAGGCCTCCAGTTGGGTCGTTGAGTTCTGGCTGTCCAAATCTGCGAGCCCATGTCCGTATCGACGATCCCAGAAAAACGACTTGGAATCGGCCAGCTCAACATGGATGCTGCCGGGGCCGTGACAGGCCTCACAACTCACGTCCATTTCAGACCAGGAGGAATGGTAGGTATCTGAAGGAACGTCAAAGTCCTTTGCAAAGTTCGTCGTGTGACAGTCGGCACACATGTGATTCCAGTTCTGAGCAGAACCAGTCCAGTGCAAAGGATCGTCGGGACCAAACGGGGGATCGGGGTTGGCGTAGAACCATTCCCGCTTCTCTGTATCCCACGTTACCGGCAGCACCTGAATGTGTCCGCGATCCAGTTCCGTGAGATATTGCTGCAATGGCTGGTAACCAAATACATAGTCCACCTGGAATTCAGCCGTCTTCCCATCCGGCCCTTCCGTTTCGACGAAGAACTTATCATCGCGGTGCGACATTCTGGACGTGACACCGTGATGCTCAAGCTGAGTGTTCTCAAAGTCTCCCAGGACGAATTCAGGAGTTGCGAGATCCATCGCGCGGTCGTGGTCGGATCCCGTCCATTGCTCGACCTGTCGCTGGTGGCATGAGGCACATGTCGTGCGGCCAACATAATTAGCGGTACGACCTTCGGGCAATACGCTCCACCAGTCAAACATCGGCCACGCCGACAGCAGAATCGCCGCCCCCAGCATCCAGAACAGCGTTTTCCACCGAGACGTGACTGAAGTCTTACGTTTACTACGGTCAGTCATGTCTGTTCGCCGGACCTCAAATCATTACAGCAGTTTTCGAAAACACGTGGCTCCTTTGGACTCGTGGGAAGCACACATAGCAGGCCGGAAAACGTTTTTCGCGGCCACAAGTCAGCGTGATACGCTGTAATGCCGTATTCCAGCGTCAACAGCTGGCTGCTGGTCATCACCACAAATGGTAACAGGAAGAATGCAACCACGGTATCTGACGAATCCGGACGCACCGAAGCGACACATACGGATATATGGATGTTGACATCCACATTACCGCTGATTACGATTAATGTCAATGATCATGGCCGTCCGAGTGCTCAGCCTGGACTGCCTTTTTCCTGTTGCGATTTCAGGGCCGCACGCCTGACAGTCGGAGATTGTTGACGATGAATGTACATGAACTCGCTCACCCACTTCTCGAAACACGGCCCGAACAGGACAAGGTGCAGGGAACAGCGTCTGCTGCGATCGAGCCCCCTCTATTCAGTGAGCTTGAGGTTCAGCACTTCCGTGATGAGGACCAGGCGGCCGGACGGGCCGTGGCAAAGATTCTCGTCAGCCTGTTTCTGTACACATTATTCATCATGCTGTTTGTAATCTGGTGGACGTTTCGAACGGTTGGTTAATGAACAAAGACCGGTACCGGTGATAGTTACATTCCTGAGCGACGGAGTCATGAACCACTGAAACAGTGCCATCGGGGTGTGCCGGTAAGAAACGTACCCGGCATACGTATCCTTTGGCCCTGTCCTTCTTAGAATCCGAACTTCAACGCGAGAACCAGGTCATGCTGACAGTCTTTGGTGATTCAGGCCGCGTGCCACGACGAGGGTTCCTGCAGATTGGAGCCCTGGGCTTTGCTGGCAGTGCGCTGACACTTGCGGACGTGCATCGTGCCGAGGCTCAATCTTCGTCCGGATCGCACAAGTCGGTGATCAACATTTTTCTGGGAGGCGGGCCACCTCACCAGGACATGTGGGACGTCAAGACTGACGCTCCGTCCGGAATTCGTGGTGAGTTCAGCCCGATCAGCACCAGCGTGCCAGGGATTGAAATCTGCGAAGTGTTTCCAAAGATCGCACAAGTGATGGAGCATTGCTCCGTGATCAGGTCAGTCGTTGGCTCAGCCGGACGCCATGACGCGTGGCAGTGCCAGACGGGCTGGCCGGAACGCGACATGGCATTCCTGGGAGGTCGGCCCAGTGTCGGAGCTGTCGCGGCAAATGTGCTGGGGCCGGTCGATAAATCCGTGCCGGTGTTTGTCGGACTCGCCAAAAAGACGCAGCACGTACCGTGGTCGGATCCTGGCTCCTGCGGTTTTCTGGGACCTGCCTACGGAGCATTTACTCCGGACGGTCCCGGCATGGCCAACATGACGCTGAACGGTGTCACCACTGATCGGCTCGATGATCGCAGGAAGCTGTTAGCCGGATTTGATCTGTTGCGGCGAGACATCGACGCAAGCCGTCTGATGGAAGGTATGGATGTGTTTATGCAGCAGGCCTTCAACGTGCTGACCAGCAGTCGTCTGCTGAATGCGCTGGACCTTTCCGACGAAGACCCGGCGGTGCTGGCTCGATACGGCGACGGCAAGCCATTTCAGTACCAGTACGATGGTGCGCCCACAGACAATCGTCAGTTACTGGTCGCCCGCCGTCTTGTTGAAGCGGGAGTTCGCTGCGTGACGCTGACATTCGGTCGCTGGGACAGTCATGGAGCGAATTTTGACCTTGTCCGTGACCATGGGGCGAAACTTGATCAGTGTCTCAGCGCGCTGATTGAAGATCTGGAACAGCGCGGTCTGCTGGATGACGTGACCGTGATCGCATGGGGTGAATTCGGTCGCAGCCCGAAGATCAATGACAAGGCGGGCCGCGACCACTGGCCGAAAGTCAGCTGCGCACTGCTGGCTGGCGGCGGCATGCGCAACGGTCAGGTCATTGGGGCGACAAACCGTTTGGGCGAGATTGCCGAAAGTCGCCCTGTCAGCTTCCAGGAGATCATGGCAACGCTCTATTCCAACCTGGGCGTGAACCCGGATTCGCAGAGGGTCAATGATCCGGCAGGGCGTCCGCAGCGTTTGGTTGAGGCAGGCGTCATCAGCGAGCTGGTGTGAATGATGCACCGCAGACATGGATTCGATGAGCGAAGGCAAACTGAATGTCGAAGCCGGTCAGATGATGCGTAAACGTCCAACCGGACAGAATCTGACACATCCACTTCTCCAACTGTTCGAGCCTGCGACCGGGTAACCGTCCGCAGGCCCGAATGTACGGATGCCCCATCAGATCGTCACGATACGGAATTTCCGTCTGATTCAGGACTTGCTGGCGTGGTCCCGCCGCCCTCTGCAATTTGTGCTGCATGCTCTCACGTTTGATTCCGTAGGGTCCGCTGGGCGGACCACTGTCTGTTACCCGTCCGCACAGCGGACCCTACAACGGCTGGTGCGAACACTGTCGGGCAACTTCAGTTCAGGACGACACCCTGCGGTCCGTCGGTATTCGATCATCGACGTTTGTGGCCAGACGCAGCAATCTCAGGAACTTTATCGACTGCCAGGTAATGTCGAATTCCCACCAGCGGTGGCCGTAGCAGGCCATACGAGGCCAGGCGTGGTGATTGTTGTGCCACCCTTCGCCATAAGCCAGCAGACCGGCCCACCATAAGTTCCTTGAGTCGTCGGCAGTGTCGTAATTGCGGTAACCCCAGATATGGGAGGCCGAGTTGATCAGCCAGGTTGTGTGGTATCCCACCACAATCCGAACGCACACCGTCCACAACAACAATGGCCAGCCACCGAGCATGTACATCGCGACCGCAAAACCGACCAGCCACAGCATGTAGGTCCGTTCGAAGAACCGCAGCAGGCGATCGTGCACAAGATCAGGGATATACTTTTGATAGAGCGTATTGCGTTGCTCCGCTCCATGTCGGACGAAGATCCACAGCACGTGCGACCACCAAACTCCATCCGTCGGTGAATGCGGATCTCCCTCCTGGTCGGAACGACCGTGGTGGACTCGATGGGTCGCCGACCACATGAGTGGTGTTCCCTGCCCGGCCAGTATTCCGCAAAGCGTCACGAAAAACCGCACGGGTGCCGCAAGCCGTAATGAGCCATGTGACAGATGCCGATGATACCCCAGACAGATTCCGATACTGCATGTCATCCAGTGCAGAAAAACCGCGACCGCTACTGCCTGCCACGTCACAAAGAACAAAGCGGCAATGCACCCGACGTGCATCGTTACCATCCATGCCAGCACGATCCCGTCGATGTTTCGCCAGTGCAGGTGGCCACGCCGAAACATATCGTACACGTGGGTATTCTCCTGACGCTCCGGGCCTTCGCCGGTCGCGGATCGGGCTGTCGCACTGGGTGCAGCAGCGACAGTAGTGTTTCTCAGTTGTGCAGTCATTGCTTTTTTTTCGTATTGGCCAGGCCCTGGAGCCTGCGACAAAGGGATTGGGTAGAGCAGTCATGGCAACATCCATTTATAGTGCGGACCGCCAGACAACTCAGTCACCCTAACGCAAAACTTTTGTCACACCTTTGTCACCTCGACGCACGTCTTTCTTATGTTCCCAAATCGCAAAACATGAAGGTGCCTCAGACAGGTGGAACGATCGCGGTGCCGACGTTGGCTTCACCACAGAACATTCGCAACGTCGGCGAAAAAGACCACGCAACTGATGACAGTAATTGCCTCAGGTCACCACGGCGTATCGCTGCCGTAAGACTGTGGCACGCAATAAGACAGCATCCAAAAGGGACTCATCGACAAGGATCGCGATCCTGCCCGGATCAAAGCGCACAACCTGACTGGCCTGCCTGTTCTGATTGAACACACAGTCGGGCATCGCTACAGCGTTTCACGCTGACATGTGGCCACGAACAACGCTTTGCAACAGCCGTTTCGTGACTCCCGCGAGCCAGTGTTGTCCACGACCTAAAGTAAACGGCTAATCAGTGAAGTTGCCGGGGCGCTGAGGCACCGGTTACGTATGTACGGCTTCCGGATTTTCTGAAAAGAGGGGCGCCGGCGGGGGACTCATCCTGGCCAAACAATCAAGGAAGGAAGTCATATCCCGACCGACGACATCGCCGACCAGACAATCGATCAGAGCACTCCTCTGTTCGGGGAACTGTTCGTCGAATTTATGAAAACTGAAGGCCGGATCGTAGAAGGCATGAATCAGCCGGCGAATGACTTCAATGCCGTCCCACAGTGTGTCGGAGAATTTCCCAAGTCGTTCGACGGAGGTATCGTTGGCGAGCAGGGCGTCGTGAATGCAGTCCGCAGCCAGCTCCCCGGATGCCAAAGCCAGAAACAGGCCGGACGAGTAGATGGGGTCCAGGAATCCGGCGGCATCACCGACCATCACCCAACCATCACCAGCGACCTGTCGGTTGTAGTACGCCAGTCGCCGCAGGCCGTGCGCCGGTCCAACCTGAACCGCGTCCTCCAGACATTCGGACACACCGACACAGCGCTCGATTTCGCGTTGCAGTACCGGGTCGAACTTTTTCGTTTCATCGAACAGGTATTCCGGGTCGGCAACGACGCCGACACTGACAACATCGTCCGGTAGTGGAATGTACCAGAACCAGCCGCGCTGCGGGATCATAAATACGGTCGTCTCACCCGCGTCGATCCCTTCACGCCGGCGGCCTCCTCGAAAATAAGCCCAGATGGACGCTTTGTTCAGACCAGGAACGTCAATCTTAAGGCCGCGTTGTGAACCAATCAGTGAGACTCGTCCTGACGCATCCACCACAACCCGCGCCGGAATGAAGTCTGATTTCCCTTCGGCGTTCTCTGTCAGAACTCCAACGGCCCGATCACCTTCGAAACAAACTTCCCGGGCCCGTACCGGCGACCGAACGTCAACACCGGATTCGATGGCGTTGTCCAGGCACATACGGTCGAATTCCGATCGTTCAACCTGCCAGGTCTGAGCGCGTTCGCCACTGATCGTCTCCGAAAAATAGAATGGCGCTGTGTCCGTTCCGGACGGCGACACGAACCGCACGCTGTGTTTGACAGGAAACGCCGACGCCTTCAGTTTCTCCAGCAACCCCAGCCGGTCGAGTGTCGCGTACGTATGCGGAATCAGCGACTCTCCGATGTGATATCGCGGAAACGTGGCGCTTTCAAGAAGCACGCAGGAGTGCTGCTGCTTCGCCAGCAGCGTGGCCAGCGCCGCCCCTGCCGGACCGCCACCAATGACGACAACATCAACCGGTGTTTCGGTGGCTGGTGAGCTCATCTCCTGTCTCCGAAAGGTGTCAGTGAAACAGTCTGCTGGCCGAAGTCCACGGAAACCGTATTCCGGCAGGCAAGGCGACAGCGTTTCACGCTGACTTGTGGCCGCGAAGAACGCATTTCGACAGCAGTTTCGTTACTCCCACGAGCCAGTATCGTCTTCGACAATAAGTAAACTGCTCTAATCATGTGTGATCTCCAGCATGACGGTCCGGGCGTCATTGCGGGAGTCATAAACGCAGTCAGGTTCCTCCTGCAGAGGATCGCCGGTGACTGCGAACGCTCGGCTGCGACTACCACCACAGATGTCGTTGTAGTCACACGTTCCGCATTTCCCCTTCAACTGTTCTGCGTCACGCAGCGCTACGAAGGTGGGATGTTCCTGGTACGTGGCGACAATGGAATCCTGAGGGAACTGTCCGCACTTCAGAGGCAGGAACCCGGCCGGATAAATCTCACCTGTGTGGCTGACGAACATGACTCCACGTCCGTCACGAACTCCCAGCGGAGCCCGGTGCGTCTTTCCCCGTGCAGCATGAGTGGCAACGGCGGGTTCCGCCAGAGGATCGCCGTTTCGCCGCAGCACGAAGCGGCGATAGTGAGGAGCTTCGGTTGTCTTGATTCCAAATGGCTGCCGCTGAGACTGCTGCCAGAGTTTCTCGAAAACGATCTCATACTCGTCCGGTGAAATTCGCTGTTCTTCCACTCCGCGTCCGACCGGAACAAGAAAAAACACCGACCACATCGCGATCCCGCGATTGGAAAGCAGGTCTGCGATGTCGTCGATCTGATGGAAGTTGCGGCGAGTGATACTTGTATTAATCTGCACAGGCAACTCAAGCTGCCCAGCGTGTTCCAGCATTTCAAGCGTGCGGGCGAAACTGCCCTGCCAACCGCGAAACGCATCGTGAGTTACCGCGTCTGCACCGTCCAGGCTGATTCCCAACCGAGTGACGCCCGCCTCTTTGGCACGGTAAAATGCGTCCAGAGTCGCCAGCGGTGTCGCCGACGGAGTCAACGCTACCTGCAGGCCCGCATCGCGTGCATGTCGGATCAGCTCGAACAGATCCGGTCGTTTCAACGGATCTCCGCCGGTCATCACAAGGATGGGCGGTCGAACAAACTCGGACGCCTGATCAATCAGTTTTTTCGACTGTTCAGTCGTCAGTTCACCCGGCGATGACTGCTCCTGAGCTGAGGCCCTGCAATGTCGACAGACAAGATCGCAGGCCTGAGTGACCTCATAGTACAGCATCAGTGGTTGTACGTTGAAGTCGGCGGCCGTGTAGCTGAGACCTGCAGAATGCATCATCTTTTCCGGTATGGGAAACAGCAGTGATAAGAATCGTCCCGTCGGGCACAGCGATGCACAATGCACTGTGCACTGTGATTTTCGCCTGACGGGTTGACTACCATCCTATCGGACCGTATTATGGATGTCAATGTCCACATGTCCTGATATGGTGCGATTGGCTGTTCTTCATCAAGTTCCACCACACGTCTGTTCCTGTTCCTGCACCTGAACCTCCTGACACGGGGAGTGAGATATGTTTTCTCAAACTGCCGAGTACGCGTTGCGTGCTGTTGTATTTCTGGGCAATCAGATTGGGCACCCGTGCACCACTGCGGAACTTGCCGGTGAGATCGATGCTCCGCCGGATTACCTCGCAAAAGTGATGCAGGGGCTCAGCCGCGTTGGAATTGTCCAATCTCAACGCGGGCTGCACGGTGGCTTCAAGCTTGCGCTAGACCCCGGCGAGCTGACGATACTGGACGTCGTAAATGCAGTGGACGCGTTTCACCGGGTCGACAGTTGCCCGCTGGGGCGACCTGGCCATAACAGCGGCCTCTGTCCGCTGCATCGACGGATCGACAACGTCATGGCGGTCGCAGAAAAAACACTACATGACACAACCATTCAGGAAGTGCTTCAGGAACCCGGCTTGCTATGCACGCTCCCTTGCGTTGTTGAATCAACATCACTCGGCAAAGAGAAACCAAAGAGTCGCCGAAAATAGAGGGCACTATTGCTTTTCCGGCCCTCATTGAAATGTAACTGAGATCTCGTTGTTTCACCTGAGACAACGCAGCCGACAGTGCATCGCTGACGAAGCCTGATCTACCCACCTGAAAACATCAACTGATTGATGAGGACTTCCTCATGCTGCATCTGCCGTCCTGGTCGAACGCCCCGCTCACCACTGCGCTTCTGGTCGCTTTCCTGGTTTCGTTTCCCTGTCAGGCTGCGGATGAGACTGGCCCGGCCGACGCTGCGACGGGGGCCGTGAGTTATCACAACGACGTTCGCCCGATTCTGCAGACCAATTGCCATGGTTGTCATCAGCCGGCCAAAGCTGACGGCGATTACGTCATGACGGCGTTTGCACGACTACTGGCCGGTGGCGAGAGTGAGGCCGCGGCAATCACTGCCGGCAAAGTGGACGACAGCTATCTGCTGGAACTCATTACCCCGGTGGACGGCGCAGCGGAAATGCCGAAGGAAAAGGGCCCGCTGACCAAAAGGGAGATTACTCTCATCCGAAAGTGGATCGAACAGGGGGCCAAAGATGACACGCCAGCGAACGCCAGGCGACAGTATGACATGCAGCATCCGCCCGACTACTCAATGCCCCCCGTGATCACGTCCCTCGACTTTTCACCGGATGGAAAGCTGCTGGCTGTCGCAGCTTACCACGAAGTGCTGCTGCACAAACCCGATGGAACGGGCCTGCTGGCGCGCCTGGTCGGCGTGTCGGAACGGATCGAATCGGTGGCATTTTCTCCCGATGGGAAGCGTTTGGCCGTGACCGGCGGCCTACCGGCCAGAATGGGCGAAGTGCAGATCTGGGATGTTGAAAACATCGAACAGCCCGCACTGACTCTGTCGCATACTGTGACTCATGACACGATTTATGGAGCGAGCTGGTCGCCGGATGGGAAGCTGATTGCGTTCGGCTGCGGGGACGATACAGTCCGCGCGATCGATGCAGACACTGGTGAACAGGTGCTGTATCAGGGAGCTCACAGTGACTGGCCTCTGGACACGATTTTTTCGGCCGAAGGCACTCACGTGATTTCGGTCGGTCGCGACCGTTCTGTCAAGCTGACGGAGGTTGCGACGCAGCGATTTGTCGACAACGTCACTTCGATCACTCCGGGCGCATTGAAAGGCGGGATTGCGGCGATTGATCGGCATCCGACCAGAGACGAGATCGTTGTTGGAGGAGCAGACGGCGAACCCAGACTGTACCGCGTGTTCCGCACGTCGAAGCGAGTCATCGGAGACGACGCCAATCTGATTCGAAGATTCCCCCGTCTGAAAGGGCGAGTTTTTGATGTCGCGATCAGTCCTGACGGCAAACGAATCGCGGCGGGAAGTTGCGTGGACGGAACCGGTGAAGTCAAGGTCTACGCCAACGACTTTGACGCCGAATTGCCAAAGGAGCTTCTGGAAATCATGCAGAAACGCGTTGCTCAGCGAAGTGCGGAGGAAAAGAAAAAGGTTGCTGACTACCAGACGAAGGGCGTTCAGGTTCTGGCTCAAAAAGAGTTCACAGATGCCGGCATCTTTGCCGTGGCGTTCAGCAGTGACGGCAGGGTCGTTGCGGCGGCTGGCACGGACGGAACAGTACGGCTGATCGGCGCCGATGATGGTTCGCTGATCGCTGAGTTCGTGCCCGTGCCGATCGACTCGATGGCGAATTCAGGAGAGAGGAAGGATCCTGTAACAACAGCAGAGTCAGTCCTCGTTCGGCCGGCAGAAACGACAGCCGCCGAACTTCTGTCCGCCGGTGAAAAACTTGCATCGATCGACGTACAGCCAACCGGTATCAGGCTGGCCAAACGCTTCGACACCGGTCAATTCATTGTGACCGGACACATGGAATCAGGAAATGTCGTCGATGTGACGCGTCTGGTCAGAATCGAAATATCGTCGAACGTCGCCGATGTGTCTCGCGGTGGTTTGATTCGCGGGCGAGCGAACGGCAGCGCCGAAGTGCGGTTTTCGCTAAGTGACAGGCAGGCAACGGCCACTGTCGAAGTTGCCGGGGTCGAACCTGACTTTCAGGTCGATCTGATCCGCGACGTAA
>LWDU01031833.1_pt1 | contig 21766 bp, 20 predicted proteins | sample 727161 | NCBI WGS metagenome assembly LWDU01 (sample SAMN04566230, study PRJNA314399) | hydrothermal vent metagenome | isolation source: deep sea hydrothermal plume seawater | place: Mexico: Gulf of California, Guaymas Basin | collected 2004-07-11
AAAGAAGCCAGAGCCCAGAGCCAGCAGCGCGTCGGGCTCCACTGTGCCCAGTTCGGGCGAGACAATCAGAATGATTCCTGCAAAGGCGGTGATGACTAGGAAAGCAACACCTGCGGATACTCTCTCAGCCAACACCTTGCCAGAGAGCAGGGCGACGAACAGGGGAGCGGTGTACTGCAGAGTGACCGCCTGGCCTATCGGAATCCTTCCTAGAGCGGTGAAGTAGAGAATCATCGCCGTCAGGCCCACAGCGCATCGTAGGAACATCGTCTTCCGGTTGTTCACTCTCAGGCTGATGCCACGACTGGATGCAAAAGCGGCCACTGCGAAGGCTATCACCGCTGAGCGCACTAGGATAATCATCCAGACGTCGGCGTGCACGCTGGTCCACTTCACGAGGGCGTTCATCGTGCCGAAGCAGAGGCTGCCGAAGATCATCCACAGGACTGCGGCTCTGGGCGAGTCGGAGGAGAGTTCGTCTGACATCCTACACGAGGCCCCAGCGACGCTCTAGAACAGTTGCTATCGCCTGGTAGTCCTGGCCCCCCGCACTAGTGGGGTCGTGCAGGTGTATCGGGATGCCGTGACTGGGGGCTTCGGCCAGCCTGATGTTACGACGAATCGCTGGCTCGACGATGAGTTCGGGGAAGGCCTCTCGAACTTCACTCGCGACCTGTTGGTTGAGTAATGTAGGCGCGTGCATTGTCAGCATCACGCCATCGACTCCTAGTTTGGGATTGAGAAGTCCCCTGACCTCCCTGATGGTGCCAGCAAGCATGGCCAGTCCCTCGAGGGCGAAGTACTCGGTCTGGACCGGGATGAGGATGCCATCACTGGCTACCAGTGCATTGACCGAGACAATACCTAGCGAGGGTGGGGTGTCGATGAGTACGATGTCGTAGTGCTGTAGAAGCGGTTCTAGGGCTTCAGTGAGCCTGTGTTCTCGGCCCAACTGCCTAAGCATCTCCTGCTCAAGCCCTATCAGGCTCCTGTCACCGACCACCATGTGCAGTCCGTCCACCGCTGTGGCGTGCCTAGCGTTGACCGCAGTCTCCGGGTTCAGGATGAGGTCTCTGGTGGTCGCGCGCACTTTGCTCTTGTCGACGCCTAAACCCGTAGCGCAGTTACCCTGTGAATCTGCATCGACCACCAGTACCTTGTGCCCACGCAGCGCCAACTGAGCTGCGATGTTAATCACGGTGGTCGTCTTGCCGACCCCTCCCTTCTGGTTGATCACGGTGACTACTCTGGCCCTGCCCTCTGGAGTCGGTAATCCGGCTGGGAGATCGAGGGGGGGGCGGGCACGGGCCGTGCTGATCTCGTCTACCGCATCCAGCATCGGCGCTGTGGTCTCCTCTTCGACCTCGATGAACTCGACGTCGATTACGAGTGGTGCCTTCTGCACCTCGGGCAGGTCATCGCCATCATCCTCAGCGTTCATACGAGCGCCTTTGGCGCTCGGAGTGTTGTTGAACATGCCGCTAAGTGAGTGAGAAGGCAGGTCAGTTTGGCGCTAGTTGGAGGGAAGCGAGGTGTGGTACCAGCCGACCATTCTGCCAGTCTCCGCATCGATTGCAAAACCCACCGTGTTGTCTCGCCCAGAGTCCTCCCACGAGCGCATTCCTGCTGCTGTGACCATGTCCAGAGACAGTACATCGACTGATGTGGTAGCCAGTAGGTAGCCGTAACTGACTGAGGGTTCCCAGCCGGACCCGTCACCGATGAACTGGTTGAGCTCGGGGTATCTCAACGGGTCCAGTACGCGCTCTTCCATCAGACCCAGTGTGAGGGTCTCGGGAATCTCATTTCGATCCCAGGACACGGTGCCCTCGTCGTATTCCCGCTGCTCGGCCAGAATGCAACCCGAGTCCTTGACCCGCAGTACGACCCAGCCGGCGTTTTCGTCGTCATCAACCCATGACATGTTCCACTCATTGGCCGAGTACGTCGCCTGCCAGATGTAACCAGCAGATTCCAGCGCCTCGGCCGCGTCGCTTGAGGAGTGGTTGGTCATCAGGCAGTCAACTGCGGTCTCTAAGTTGAACTCCCTGAGGCTTGATTCGTCCGGCATCGCCTCCTCCCAGTGCTGCTGGCTGTTGGGTATGTCCTCCCCACTGCCGGGGCTGCCGGCGTAGGCTTTATCCCAGTGCACAGGAGTCAAGCCGAAGTTACTCGAAGTCTCGGTTATCACCGCGTTCACCACGAGTGTTCCGTCGGGAAGGTCGAGCAAGTAGTCTGAAATCAGCCCCTCGAGGCTACAGTCCTCGCCGCCTTCCTTGTCGAGCAAGATGTCCACCATTTGCTTTACTGGCCACGGGTTTCCACGCTTTACATGAATGTCGATGTTGACGTGCCCCACGCACCCAGCGAGCCCTTCCTCTGAGATACTCACATGAGTGACGAGGCCATGCATAGCGGTGTTGATTTCCCCCTGCACAGTCCAGGTCCAGTCCATTAGGCCCGAGGCCTTCACCGAGGAGAGGCCTTCAGTGAGGGGCGTGTCACCGAAGAATTCGTGCAGTTCAATTGGAGTTAGGGGGAAAATTAGCAGCGGCGAGAGAGTCCCCAGTGAACCGAGACCGACGGAGCCGAACGCAACTGCCCTAGCATCCGTCCGGACGTTGTCCGGGTCGGTGAAGCTGAGGTCGGTATCAGTCCGAATGGTAGACTTGCTGGTAATATCTCTCCATGACTTAGATGTTGAAATGAGAGAATTGTCCTCCTTTATCCAGCCAGTGTTGGTGCATGTCCCTTCGTCCCTGATCTTCCCCTGTAGGTCGATTGCAAGGTTGTGTGTCACCGTCTGCTCGGCGGTCAGATGCTCCCTGCCGTGGGCGTCATGAGCGTTCACCGCACCGATGAGTTCGGCGTCCAGCGGATGGGAGATATCGCCTATGCCGCCATTGCGAATCAATATCGAGCCTGTCCCGCCACTGACGGTCGCTCGGAGCTCGTCGCAGACCTCGTCTAGGGTTGGAGTGGTGATATCTCTCAGAATTCCAATCATCTCATCCCCGGTGATCTCTATCGTGGTCTCAGTGATGGTGAAGTCCATTTGGTCACCGTAGCGCAGGGGTCGAGCGGTGAAGGCTGGGTCCTGCTGCACTAGATAGAACGCGATGGCGCCGACTAGCAGGACCACCACGACGATTGCTGAAATTGCCTGCCAGTTTTCCTTCAGGCCATCGACTGAAGGTAACGTGATGATCATCGAGGGTTCCTCGTCATCGACCTCGTCTAGGAATACCTCATCAGTCGCCTCGTTGGGTATCACTCCGGAGAACCACGGGTCCTCTTCGGGCTCTGGCTCCTCGGGCTCTGCAATCTCGGCTTCGACGATTTCCGCTTCAATAATCACTTCCTCAGGCTCTGGTTCTGGCTCAGGCTCTGGTTCTGGTTCGGCCGGTTCGTCCCCACTTACTCTGGCAATCAGTTTGTCGATGGCGTCGTCAATGTCCCTGGATTTGCTCTCCGTGACGACTTTTGGAGTCTCAACGGGGGATGCCTCGAGGCCGAGCAGCCTGTCCACCAGCTCGTGCTTCTTGCCAGACACCAGAAATCCGTGGTCGCTGCACAACTGGCGCAGCTCGCTGACCTTCATCGCGGACAGGGCGTCGCGGTCAGGAATACCTTCAGAAGCCATTCTGCTCACTCTCAGTCCAATGGGGTGGCTTTCAACTCCTTCGGCGTCCTGCCTTGCAGGACGCGCACTCGCGAGACTGTGCGACGAGGTCGATGCAAGGACTCAAGAAGTGCAGTCGGTCGGCGCAGGACATGGACCCACGTCTGGTCATTCTCACCTTGGGGCCTGAGCTGTATAGCACAAAACGGCTCATCGAGGAGGCTGAGAAGGAGGGTTGGGTGGTCAAACTTGTTGATTACAGGAAGGTCAGCCCAGTTGTTGATGACAAGGGCGTTAGGATTTACTACAATGGGTGGCCTATTCAGTGCGATGCTATAATCCCAAGAATTGGGGCTAGTTACACCCCTCGTGGAGTCCCCATAGTGAAATTTTTCGAGAGTATGGGGGTCATCGTAATCAATGGGGGCGATGGAATTCGCTCCAGTCGCGATAAGCTTCGAGCAGGCCAGATTCTAATGGAGGCAGGAGTCCCAGTTCCCACCACTGTCAATGTCGGTGCATGGGAGGATACCATTCGCGCTGTCAACCAAGTAGGAGGTACTCCTTGTGTGGTCAAGAGCAATGAAGGTACTCACGGTTCGACGGTGTACCTTGCGCGCACAGAACAACAGGCGCGCCAGCTTGTCTACCAAATGCTAGATCGCGGCATGCGTCCTTTGGTCCAAGAGTACATTCAAGAATCGCACGGGCAAGACATTCGAGCTCTGGTTGTTGGTGGAAAAGTCGTCGCTGCTATGCGTCGCAAGGCGCGTGGCTCCGAGTTCCGCTCAAATTTCCATCTCGGGGGCAGCGTCGAGGCCGTCGAAATCTCCGACAGATACGCTGAGATAGCGTGCACTGCTGCGGAGGCTCTAGGTCTGGATCTGGCCGGTGTGGATATGCTAGAATCGCGCAGCGGGCCGCTGGTGCTAGAGGTCAACTCTAGTCCCGGCCTTGAGGGCATCGAGTCTGTGAAAGGGAAGGGATTCGTGGCCGCCGAGGTGGTTCGCCTGCTCAACAGGAGACTCGCGGAGTCCCGCGAGGATTTCGAGACATCGGACGGCACGGAGATGACAGGGGCCGGGAGCGAGGCTTCCGGAATCTACGACTGACGGCATTTCCTAAGGCTCGGTCAAACGGCGGTTCTCACCCCTTTGGAGAGAGAAGCATTCAAGTCTGATTACGATAACTTGGACCTGTCCGTAGGGACAGGGATGCACGGCCGTTCGCGGCCTAGAGGCGAGAGAATTGACTGAACGGAGGGAAGGAGTAGCTAGTTCTTGGGCCAATGGTGGCCTAGTGGAACGAGAGCGAGCGAGGTTCGCGAATTTCGCTATTGAAGGTGACACGCCCCTCCCTTCGCGCCTCCAGAGCCTCTCTGAGCTGCCTTGGTTCGACTGTTGGATGCAGAGACTGCGGACCGAGAAAAAGAGTGAACACACAGTCAGGGCATACACCGTCACTGCACGCACCCTGAGCACCACTTCGCTGCCAAGGGAGTCTCCGCTCGACTGGGAGGAGGCGAAGACAATCAGCGTTCGAGACTTCCACACAAGAGTCGATCCCAACAAAGGCAGAATGGATGCTTGGCTGAATAGCATTGGGGGGTTGAAGCCTGCCACCGTCAACGCCCGCATCGCAGCCGCCTCGCATCTCCTGCAGTGGGTCGGGCACTCTGTACCCGATTGGATTCAGAGACCGAATCGTAGCCGCTCGTTGCCTCGCACACTCGGACGCAACGAGCTCGGTCGAGTGCGCACTGCAGCCACTCAGTCCGAGGATCCGCTCGCGCAGCCCGTGGTCACCATACTCCTCGACACTGGACTGCGCGTCTCGGAGCTGTGCTCTCTCGACATCGACGACGTTGACACTGAAGATATGTCCGCGCTGGTCATTGGAGGAAAGGGGGAGAAAGACCGAACTGTGCTGTTCACCAAGGCCACCGTCGACGCCATCGAGGCCTGGGGCCCGATTCGGAACAGCCGGATTCAGATGTGCGACAGGGAGAATGAGTTGCGCTCCCTACTGCTGTCGAGTCGTGGACGTAGGATGAATCCGCGCTCGGTGCAGAAACTAGTCGACAGGTTGGCAGATGCGGCCGAAATTCCGCGCTCGCGATTGAGTCCACACACCTTGCGCCACACCTTTGCCACCGGACTTCTGGAGCGTGGTGCCGACCTAGTCACGATTCAACGCCTTCTCGGTCACGCCAGTATCGCCACCACTCGAGTCTACCTTGAGATAGGCGACCAGACCCTAAGGGAAATTTACCACCGCGCCCAGCAGGAACTTCCGAGGGCCGAGGTCATTGAGTCCTCAGATGAACTTCCTGCAGTAAGTGAAGCACCGTATCAAAGACTGCGCTGACTACTTCTTGGCCGGGTTCTTCTTGTTGCCCCTCTTGTCCACTGACTCCGGACCCTGCCACTCGCGCTCTGCTGGGATGACGTAGCCTGGATGAGAGGGGATTGGGCAGTGCTTGCCCGCCCTGCACCTGCTGCAATTGTCTGAAGGTGGTGACTCGACCGTCTTCTGCAGCCTTCCATACTTTCTGCGAGGCACGCATAGTGCTTGATTCGGAGGGACTTAGCGGTTCCCACGTGCGCGCAACGTTCAACCCGTCTCGCACACACAGGAGGTTGTGAGTACCGAGGATGAGGAGTGGGTCGGCTCGGATGCGAGTCGTACCGTGCTGTACGCACAAGTGCGCGACGGGCAGCCAAAGATGGCCATCGACGAGGACGGATACCTGCGCCCTGAGGGCTGGCCGGACTCGGGAGGCAAGGTGTACCTTGGTGACGTCGCGCAGGCTGCGCTCAGGGCGCTCGGCCCGCACGATCCTCCGAGATTCGCTGAGCAGCCCGGCTTCGACGAGCAGATCTGGTCGCTCAGTTCTCGTGCCAACGAACTGCAAATGAGGATTTCGAGCAGCCCGTACTGGGGCTTCGGGCTGCTGCCCAACTGCTTCCTGAATCGGATTGAGTTATCTGGCCCGTTGGGCCTTCGTGCGAGGTGCGTGCACGACCTCGTCGCCTCACTGGGAAGAAACCCGTGGGAGCCGAGTCGGTTGCGTCAGTTCGAGAAGGTCACCGGATGCGAGGCTGCTCGACATAGGAGTGCGTGGAAGGATCTCATCACGCGCGCCAGTGGGGACATGAGCGAGGAGGTCGACCAGCTTGAGGATTCACTCAGAAGGCTCAGGGGATCTGATGCAGCAGTCTCGGGCATACTAGATGCTGCTGAGATGGGTATCGGCGAAGCACGTGCGGCTCTCGCTGACCGTAATGCACCCGCGGTGGAGCGTGCGTTGGGAAGAGTTGCGAGCGCGCTCATTGAGGCCGATCCGGACACTGAGGTCCGCTCGTCGGAGACCAGCGCGCAACGCGCGTCCCCTCGTACCAGTTCAGGGAAGCGGGACGAAGTCGAAGCGGGTCACCTTCTCGACGAAATTCCGTTTGTGGATCTCTCCGAGGAGGAGTAATCACAGGCCGAGCGTCGACCACATCCACGACCAGACGCCGTGATTCGCTAGGTAGATGCTCACTGAGAAGATAATGCAGGCTGCATAGATCATGCCCTTGGATATCTGTATGGCGTCCTCCGACTCCTCGTCAAAGTAACGAATCAGTCCAGCTGCCTGCTGGATCCCACTGCCCTTCTTCTCCTTGGCCATCGGGCGTCGCACCTGCCTGCACTATTTCAATTCCGCGAGGTGTCTGGATGCGACCCCATAGGGGTCGATCAAGGGTCCAGTGTCTCGATGAGGACGCACCCACCGTCCAATTCCACTATTTTCGAGGCGGCGCTCATCGCAGTGTCTATCGAAGTGGTCATCATAATCTCCCTGCGCTTGCCGTTGTTGGACTCAAACACCAGTCTGTGACTGAGAGTGTCAAGGACCTCACGGTCGACAATCTGCCATATCCAACTGTCTCGCTCGATGGTCACCAGAGCCACGACCGGTACTAGGGGGCCCTGCTCCCTCCCCACCGCTCTGGCTCGTTCGACCAATTCGACCAGTTTCCTAGTCGCCCCATTCAAATCTGTCTTCGTTGGTTCCTCTGATCTGCTGGCTATTCTCCTACGCAATCCTGTCATGTGCATCCCACGCGGCTCTCACCGCAGGAGTCGAGTGTTTCGCTGAGGGTTTAACCGTTTACGGTGCTGCCCACTCTCAAATCCGCAATTACAGAGTAGGCGGTGCTCCGCCGGAGGAAAGAATCGCGCAGTTGATTGCTGTCGCTTTCACCCGCAGGTCGTGGGTCAAAGCGATGCTCCTTGGAGTCTGATGGCTCAGAACAGTGTCCTACTGCGTGCGGTCTCCCACTGGAGGAAGGATGCGGAGGGCTGGTTGAGCGGTTCCTTCGACAGGTTGCCGGAGACGGTTCGGGTCAATCCGCTCAGAGTCGATAGCGGCTGGACTGAGGGCTGGCTCAAAGGCATAGGCTCGCAGCGCATCGCTTGGTTCAGCGGGCCCGGCAGCGCATGGGCACTGCCGTTTGATCGAGGCTCTGCCCAAGGTGACGTCAAGGCGATTCTCAGAGCTCTGCACGAGACCGGGCGACTGACCCGTCAGGAGGCGTCCTCAATGCTGCCGGTGCTGGCGCTTGGCCCCAAGCAGGGTGACGTCGTGCTCGACATGTGCGCCTCTCCCGGGTCCAAAACCACTCAGATTGCCGAGCATATGGGGGAGCGTGGACTCATTCTCGCCAACGAAGTCGTGAACTCTAGAGTCAACATGCTGGTGACCAACGTCCAGAGGCACGGCTCAAGGACTGTGGCGGTGGTTCACCACGACGGTCGTCACATCCCACGCGTTCCCGAGTCTGGATTCGACAGGATTCTAGTCGATGCGCCCTGCACCGGCTCGGGTACGACTAGGAAGAATCCAGATGTCTGGGGCAAGTGGCTGCCTTCTGGAGGACGGTCGTTGCATGACTTGCAACTCGCCCTCCTGACCAAGGCCTCAGCACTGGTCAAGCCTGGAGGTCGAGTGGTCTACTCGACCTGTTCGCTCGACCCGGTCGAGGACGAGGCTGTCGTTGCTGAGGTTTTACGCTCTAGCGATGCGATGAGCCTGCTTCCTGTCTCACCACTCCTTGTAGGTGTCCCGGGAGAGGAAGGGCGCGCAGACTGGCCTAATCTGAACGACGACGGGGAACCTTCTGACGAGGATTTTCCCGAATCTATGCTACCTCCAAAAGAGTCTGAAATCTCCGAGCAGCTCGCTCGCTGCATGAGGGTCTGGAACGACAGTATAGATGGGGGTGGCTTCTTCCTCGCTGTGCTCGAGAAGTCCACGGATGCTCCTCAGCGCCCTACTCCTGAGGTCCAGTCGTTCCTCAACCCCGAGGATGTCAAGCCCGATCCTAGGAACTCCCCCCAACCACTCTCTGAATCCATGGCTTCCTCAATCGAATCGTCCTGGGGTGCGCTGCCGGACGACCTGTGGCTGCGCGGCAAACGCTTGCTGCTTTCGACGCCCGAGGCGAGGGTGGTCTGGGAGTCAGAACGCAGTCGCCGGGGCGGTAGGACGAGGATTCCCGGCAGCCGCTGGCGGCCGCTCAGAGTGATGCATCTCGGACTCAGTGCCGCCCAACTCCGCGGCGGCGAGGTAGAACGAGTGGTCGCGGGTGCGGCCCGGGTTCTGGGCCCCCACTTGCCCGGCGCATCATGCGAAGTCGACGGTGTGCTCATCGACAGTCTGCTCGAGGAAGGAAATGCCTTGATTGAGGAAGGGCACGGACTCGAAGGGGTGAGGGGTGGGTGGATTCTTATCGACTCGCAGAACGGTGACTGTGTTCCCATATGGGTCGGTGGGAGAATCAGCCTGATGCTTGGTAGAGCCGAGCGTTTGCTGCTCACTCTGCAGCGCGGCTTGACGATCAATCAGAATAATGATGAATAATTTGCTAATGATGAACGAACGAACATGGAGTGTGCCGGGGCACTGGGCATATGTTCAATAGCCGGTTCGAGAAATTCGCAACTCCCGGTGGACCTCATGTTGGATGACACGGACCGTCGCATACTCTCTGTGCTACAGCGTGACGCTAGGGCGTCGATGCGCAGGATATCCAAAGAGGCTGGAGTCTCGTTGGGAACGGTGAGTAACCGAGTGCGCCGTTTGGAAGAGTCGGGTGTCATCCGAGGTTACACAGTCATGCTGGACCCTGAGAAGGCCGGATGGGAGTTGACCGTTGTCATCGGTCTGCGCATACAGAAGGGTCGCCTGATTGAGATTCAGGAGAAGATAGCGAAGGATTCCAGGGTGTACGGTGTCTACGACGTGACTGGAGACTTTGACTCCATGGTGATAGCCCGAGCACGGGATCGCAGCGACCTCGACGACCTCTCGAAGAACGTGATGTCGGTCGACGGTGTGGAGCGTTCGGTCACTCACCTCGTTCTGAACACGGTCAAAGAGAGCTCAACGGTGCTACCCGAATAGCTTTCAATCCGTTTCACGGAGAATCTCGTCAATCATCGGCGTGAGCGTACTTGAATGAGGAGTTAGGGACTCGACGGTCCTGCCTTCAGGCTTCATCACCTTGAGCAGGACCCTTCTGAGCGCTTCGTCAACAGGGATATCGAGCGCCATCAGCCTGTCCCTGAACCCGGTCTGAAGCCTTCCACCAGTCCTGTCCCAGTCCATCAGAAGAATCAGGGGCGGACCTCCGTCGACGATGTTTCGAGTCCCGTAGGTATCATGCAGATAGGCGACCATCCGAGAGCGATCCCATCCCCTGTTCACTTTCTCTATCACACCGGAGAATCCGAGTGCCCTGAGGGCCTTCTCGTCCTTGATTCCCTCGACCAGCACCGGACAGTTCGGAGAACCTAGTAAAGAGCGGTTCCTGAGTATGCTCTGTGCTATCGCCGCAGCAGCGGCTCGGAAGCGAATCTCGCGGTCCGGCGGACCCTCCTTGCGAGCCCTCTGGCCAACCCAATCTGGAAGTCCCTCTCGCTCTGACACTATCAGTCCTCCAGAAGAGCGTTGATTCGACTTGGACCGATTCTCTCTATTCTCACACTCTTGCGGCGGCTTGAATGGCCACTCACTATGCTCAGCTCAGACGCCCTAGCACCCGTCCATTCGGCCAGCGCCTGCAATACCTCTCGATTGGCCTCACCACCGCGTGGTCTAGCGGTTACGGAGATCTTGAGTCGCTCTCTCCAGGGCTCGATGCCGATTATCTCAGTCTTATTCGCCGAAGCCTGAACGTAGATGTCTAAGATGGAGGCCCCATCTGCTTCTCTTAGCCAATCCGGGGGCATCTCAAAGCGCCTATGGAGAGCCTTGCCTTGAAGTCGTTTCGAGACTCTCCATAGCAAGCCTTACTGATGGCCATTCCGCGATACTTATGAGGGTGTTTCGTGCGCATGTGAGTGAGAGATAGCGATGGCTGGAGTGACCCCGCTATACGATGCCATCTGGAACGACTACATCCTGTGGTCGCTATTCGTCGGAGCCATCGCTTTCGGATGGCTCTACCACCATTCGTACTTCTACCGCTCAGAAGATGGTGAGAGTCCCAATATCGACAATCTAGAAGTGGGGGTATTCCCCAAGGATTACGACAACCTGAGACTGGAGGTCGCCTGGACCATCCTGCCATTCATTCTCATCGTTTGGCTAACCTACATTTCGTGGGCTCCTCTCGATGCAGTTTGGAGTGAGACCGGCCCTGATGGATACCATGGCAGCGAGTGCCAAGAAGGGGAGTCGTCGGAGAGCTACATCGACGCTGACGGTTATGTGCGCTCCTCGTGCTATCACGATCTCGGCATTACTGGACAGCAATGGTTCTGGGAATTCGACTGTTACGAACTGTCAGAAGACATCTGCTCCACTGGCTACGCTACTGTCGAGGGCGAGCTGAAGCCGCAGTTGACGCTAAAGACGGGTGAGACCTATCTGGCTACGATGACTTCCATCGATGTCACTCACGCCGTGAAGAACCCGGGATTCGGGATAATGGAGGATGTGCAACCCGGCCAAATTACCTACCTCTGGATGCCGGCTGTCGAGGACACCTCATTCCTGATGCTGTGTGCTGAGTACTGTGGGGACAACCACGCCTACATGACGGCACAAATTATCGTGGAGTGATTCGAAATGGAGAGGAGTACCGTCTCGCGAAGACTTGTCCTGATTTCTCTGCTGGCCATGGCCATGATTGTCGTGCCCGCCGTCACATCCCTGCCCTCCGGAATCTCTGGTGTCAAGGACACAGGGTGCAACTGCCACGGAACCGAGGCCAGTCCTTCTGTAACCGCATCAATCTCAGGGCTTCCCGAAACCTACAACGCCTCGGAGACCTATGCTGTGACAGTCTCGTTCACTGGTGGGCCAAGTACGGATGGGAATGCGAATCTAGGTGGATTCAACCTGTGGGCCAGCGATGGCACGTTGGCTACCTTGGATTCATCAGCGCAGCTCTGGAGTCCTAATGAAGCGAGCCACACAACCGAAGGCAACGATCAGCGCTCATGGAACCTTGAGTGGATTGCACCCGACAGTGGGGTCGATGTCGAGTTCATCCTCCACACGAACTCAGTGAATGGGAACGAGGGTGACAGCGGTTCCAGCGGCGACGAGTGGGATCGTGCGCAGACGACGGTCCTAGGCTTCGGCCCAAACGTCCTCCCTGATGCAGACCCGTTCAAGGTACTCGCCACTCTGATTATCATCTCCACGGTGCTTCTGAGCATCATCGTACTATACGTCTTCTACCGTAACAATCCTGATGGTTTCGAGTGGGCCAGATTCGCCCCTTGGATCACAGAGTGGCTCACCAGCACCGACCACAAGAAGATCGGGACGCTGTACTTCGTGCAGGGGCTGTTCTTCCTAGGTGTGGGCGGAATAATGGCGCTGATGATCAGGGTTCAACTGTCGTCCCCTGGCAACGACTTCATCACACAGGAATACTACAACCAGTTCTTCACTTTGCACGGCACAACCATGATCTTCCTCGCTGCGATGCCTCTGATTGCTGGTTTCGCCAACTGGATAGTGCCTCTACAGATAGGAGCGCCAGACCTCGCCTTCCCACGCCTGAACGCGCTCTCCTTCTGGCTACAGCCAGTGGCGGCTCTACTGATATTCACAGGAGTGTTCAGTGGGGCGGGAGCGGACACTGGGTGGACCGGTTACGCGCCCTACGTCGTCTCTGAGAACACGCACGCTGGGGTGAGCATGTGGGCCGCCGGTCAGATTATGTTGGTTGCATCTTCAACTCTGACTGGGATTAACTTCCTGACCACGATAGCGGTAATGCGCTCCCCTGGCATGGGCTGGTTCCAGATGCCGCTGTTCACCTGGTCGATACTGGTCGCCAACCTGATGCTCTTCCTGTCCATCCCAGCCTTCGGCGTCGGTCTGATTCAAGTCTACCTAGATCGTACCATAGGGACCGGTTTCTACGATGTTGCAGCCGGCGGTGACCCTTTGCTGTGGAGTCACCTGTTCTGGTACTTCGGGCATCCTGAGGTGTATGTCGTCATCGTCCCGGCCTTCGGTGTAATCTCTGAAGTGATAGCGACCAGCGCGAGGCGTTCCATCTTCGGCTACAAATCAATGGTCTACGCTATGGCAGGAATCGGTCTCGTGTCTTTCATCGTCTACGGCCATCACATGTTCACTTCAGGTATGTCCCCCACCCTGAGATTCGTCACCATGCTGACTACGATGCTGGTGGCCGTGCCCACAGGAATCAAAATCTTCAACTGGCTCAAGACGATGCATGGCGGCTCGTTGGTCTACCGCACTCACACACTGTGGACACTGGGCTTCCTAGTGACCTTCACCCTGGGCGGGATTTCAGGGATGTTCTTCCCGTCTATGGCAATGGATGTTCACTTACACGAGACCTACTTTGTGGTCGCTCACTTCCACTATGTGCTGGTCGGCGGGACCGTCTTCGGTTTCTTCGCCGCAATCTACTACTGGTACCCGAAGATGACCGGTAGGATGCTGGACGAGAGGCTTGGAGTACTACACTTCCTGACGGCCTTCATCTCATACAACGCCCTGTTCTGGCCAATGCACAGGCTCGGGGTTGTGGGAATGATCAGGAGAACTCACACTTACTACATCACTACAGACGATATTCAGGCCCTGCCGGAATGGGCGGCAGACTGGAATATGCTAATCTCGATGTCCGCCTTCCTGTTCTTCGCCAGCAATTTGCTGCTCGTGGTAAACATGATCAAATCTCTCGTCAGAGGGGAGAAGGCCCCTGCCGACCCATGGGGGGGCTGGTCCTTCGAATGGATGACCAGTTCGCCGCCGCCAACTCCTAGTTTCGACCCTCACAACCTGCCTATGTTGAAGGATGCCAATGAGCACGTCGCCAATGAGCCAGGTAGATTGGGGCAGATGTTCCGTAGGCTGATGGTGTCTGATGATGCGCCAGAGGAGGGATCGCATTGAGTGACGACTACGGTCATGACGACCACCCGAGCCCGTGGGGCCCGCACGATTGGGGACATGGTGCCCCTCACAACTCGTTCGCTCCGCTCATCCTATCGATAGGTGTGGGTCTTTTCCTGCTAATGGTCGGAGGCCTGTTCACGTTTGGAGAATTTGACGGCAGATACCTTCCAATGGTGTTCGTAGCCCTCGCGGTTATCGCTGCCGCGATCGTAGTTTGGTGGCGTCAAGACATGTCTTTCGACGGTTCGTACGAGCCCCGTGCCCGTGGAGTCCCGTTCAAGAACATCCAGATCCGCAAGGTCGGAGTGTGGGTCTTCCTGATGTCTGAGATGATGATTTTTAGTTCGCTGTTCTCGACCTACATGCGGTACCGACAGGGCATACCGCGCTGCGACACCATATTCGAGTCCGGAGACTGGGTCGAGGGAGTCGCAGTGAATTGCTTCGAGCCGGCAAGTCAGCTCATCGCGTCAAGCTGGTGGCACATCGCACCTGGAGCCATCAACACGTTTGCTCTGATTATCTCGTCATTCACCATAGTGCAGGCTCTACGCTGGGCCCACAAACCCGTTGGCAGTGTCGACGAGGATGTTCGCAGGAAGAGGATCTATCGCTACCTCGGAGCAACTTGGTGCCTAGCTACTCTGTTCCTGACGCTGAAGATGATTGAGTGGTTCATCGGTTTCCATGTGCCTGAGATTGGCTTCCTCGGTATCCACGAGCACGAGATACATTCGTTGTACAGCGAGGGCTATCTAATCAACAACGACCACTATCAGGCCCATCACTACATCGACGAGGCGACCGGGGCACACATGGTGGCCAACATACAGGTCAGCGCGTCGCTGTTCTATGTCACCACTGGGACCCACGGGTTGCACGTGTTCGGCGGCATCATCGGACTGTCCTACCTTACCTACAAGGCTTGGACTGGCGCGTACAACCCACAGAGTGCCGTATCCATTGAGTACTTCGGCCTGTACTGGCACTTCGTAGACCTAGTTTGGGTCCTAGTTTTCCCGTTCTTCTATCTGTACTGAGGTAATCATATGTCAAAAACAATCATGGGTAAAGATGCGTACTGGATGAACTTCTTCGGACTCATGCTGCTCACCTTGATTGAAGTTGCAGCAGTAGGAACGGATCTGGGACCAACGGCAGAGGGTTTCGATATGACAGAGAGACAGTTAACCCTGTGGATACTCACCATAATCGCAATCCCGAAGTTCATGATGATAGCAGCCATCTTCATGCACCTGTGGGGTGAGAATGACTCCGGTATACTGACTCTGACTGCCCTGTTCCCAGCCTTCTTCATCATCATCATGGTGTTGTTCATCGGACTCACTCACCCTGAGGCCGCCACTGGTCTGCCCGCCTGGTGCAGACCCGGAACCTACGGACTTTGAGTCCGAAAGGATTCATGGACACCGACGGCTTCGCAATCCTGCTGCAGACGTCGCTTAGCCTGGTAGAGCGCCGGATTTGAAATCCGGTGTCCTTGTGACTCGGGAGTTCAAATCTCTCCGTCTGCGCCACTTTACTCGTTGGGAATCGAGGCTGCGCCTCGCACCGTAAGCTGGTCATTGTGGTACTGCATAGTAGCAGGGGTGGTGATGACTGCTTCTCCATCCACGTTGATAATTAGGGGCGCGCCATCAGAGGCAACGAGCTCGAATCTCTTGGCAGCCTCCATAGTAACCCCCCACTTGCCGATGTGCTCGCCTTTCTCCAAGGGCCCCATCAACCCCAGCATCTGTGGCTTTGACAGACCCCATGCCATCACCAAGGAACAATGCCCCTGAGTAGGTCTAGCACCGGGGGCGACCCTGTAGCCTCCACCGAAGGTCTGGCATTGACTGAGGCAGAACAAGCCTGAGAGGTCGACACCGTCCCCTTCTCCGCTGTCAATGGAAATCCTGCCTCGCTGCTTCTTCCAGAAAATGATTGCCTTAATCGCGAGAAGGGTATACTTGGTCTGCCCCCGAATCCGCTTGAATTGGCCTTCGTCCTTCATGCGGTTGACAATCGAGGTCACTCCGCCGTCGCACTCTAGGAAGCTCCAGCGAACGAGGTTTCCAGGAGTCTCGGGATTACCGTTGCAAGAACGAGGAATCGGGGCTGCCTTAGAGGGGTGGTCAGGTACAGGAGGACCCTCAACTCTGACTGAGCCGACTATGCGGTCAGTTCCATTGACCAGAATGTCAACCGCTCCCTGCATATCTGGGAACTTGTTTCCCTTGGGAGTTGGGATGCCGTGGGCTCGGGCGTAATCGTTGCCGCTCCCGATTGGCAGTATTCCGAGCACCTTGTCAGAGCCCCTCAAACCTGATGCGACCTCGTGGACAGTACCGTCGCCACCAACAGCCACGACGAGGTCGTGGTCGCCTTCGCACAGGCCCTCGGCGATATCCATCGCGTGGCCCGGGGCCTGGGTGCGATGGAGGTCAATATCGAAGCCTGCCAGCCTCAGTGCGGGCTCAAACTGGTCCCATTGCTTGACCGAAAGGCCATCGCGAGCGTTTGGATTGAGGATACAGGCTACACGCGGCACGATACTCACAGGACGGGGGTTCAACTTGAATTCTCTCAATACAAGAAATGATGAGTAGAGGGCAGTTCCCGAGTCCGGGACCGATGGACAGAGAGGAGGATTTCATGCGTCGCGCCCTCGAGTTGGCGGAGCGTGGTAGGGGGCGCGTGATGCCCAACCCACTGGTAGGGTGCGTGCTGGTCCGCGACGGGAGTGTAATCGCTGAGGGATGGCATGACCACATCGGCGGGCTACACGCAGAGCAAATGGCAATCGCAGACGCCGAGGTGCGAGGCATTTCCACCACAGGTGCTACCGCCTATATCACTCTGGAGCCGTGCAACCACTTCGGCAGGACCCCTCCCTGCACTGAGGCGCTTCTGTGGGCCGGAATTACCCACGTGGTAATCGGAGCCGCCGATCCCAATCCGACCGTTCGCGGCGGAGGGGCCGCCGCACTGCGAACAGAGGGGATCAAAGTCGAAGAGGGGTTGCTGCAAGACGAATGCGAGGAGCAGATGCTCGAGTTCATACACTGGTGCAAAAGCAAGCGGCCACATGTGCTACTCAAAGCCGCAGTCGACTCACACGGCAGGATAGATGGTGATTCAGATCTCCCTGCCGAGCGCTTCTCATCAGAATCCTCGCTCGAACTGGTTCACGGATTGCGAGCCGGCTCTATGGCCGTACTAGTCGGTATCAACACGGTGATTCGGGACGATCCATCTCTCACTGTACGGGGACCAGACATCGGACCGCGTGAGCAGCCCCTGAGAGTTGTTATCGATCCAAACTGTAGAATTCCCAGCGACTGCGCTCTGCTTCGCGATGGCTCAGCACCCACTCTTGTGATTCACTGCACGGAACCGAGCGACCTAGATGATGCCCCTCATGTGGAAAGGGTGGTCCTAACGGATGATGATGGGGATATCTCGGTGATGAGGATCCTCGACATGCTTGGGGACCGTGGTGTACAATCGCTGATGGTCGAAGGAGGGGCTGACACATGGAGGCGTTTCCTAGCAGACGAAGCAGTGAACTCCGCGCACCTGTGCCGCTCTCCGTTCACGTTGTCAGGAGATGATGGAGTTATATTCAGCGAGAGCGAGTTGTCAGCAGCTGGACTTAGGCGCGTATCGGTTGTCGATGTAGATGGCGATGAAATCAGCCGCTGGGAAAGATAGTGGCGGACCGTGCAGGATTCGAACCCACGTCCCCGGCTCCGAAAGCCGGAAGGATATCCAGACTACCCTAACGGTCCGGGTCACTAACGAAAGCCCACACGTCTTCAACCCGCCGGATGACAGACGACGACCATTCTCGCTAGGCTACGGTGGACCTTGACTGGTGTGAACAACACCGGTTCCCACCCGCGCCCTCTGATCATTACCTCGAGTTCACTCCACGGTATACCCATGACATCGATGTCCTGCTCGGGGAACGAATTCAGTGCTTCAGGGCTTGTAGGGAGCATTGTGCAGACAGCGCCCTGGGAATCCATCTCTTGGGCGGCCGTAAGTGCGTTCAATAGCACCTCGAGACCATCTCCAGACTTCCAAGAGTTGCGTCCGTAGGGGGGGTCGAATACGAAGACGCATCCACTCCTGCTGCCCCACAGTGAGGCGATGTCAGCCGCCTCGCAGGTTTCGGCTCTAGCGCTAACTCCTGCCCATTCGAGGTTTTGCAGTGTACCTTCGACCATCCGGGGGTCGAGATCACTGGCTAGGGCCTCCATGCCCTGCAACGCGGCCTCGATAGCGATGCCTCCTGTCCCGCAGAACGGGTCCACGACGGTTGTCGGTTCGATGCTTTGGCGGTGAGCGAGCGATATCAGCAGCCTAGCTTGCCTCGGATCAAGCGATACTGGTTGGAAGAATGGTCTCTCACTGGGAGCTCTGCCGGCATAACTCTCTCGCTTCCAACGAACTTCTCTGAGCCCCCAGATGGCGATTGGACTGTTCGAGCCGACCGTGTCCCGATGTATTGGTCCGTCCTCCGGTCCGGCGAAGACCACTGAGATCTCGTGCTCTGGGGATTCAAGGTCGACGGGATTGGCATCGCTCATTACCAGAGCGCCGGCCTCACTCTCGATTGCGTCACGCGAGAATCCCCTGACTCCAGTTCCCAGATTACGTGCGCGGACCGCAAAACTGCCCGGAGGCAAGGTGGTTCGCGCCCACACGGCGATTTTTTGCGCCAAATCCGTTACTGAGCCATCGCCCTGTACCCAGTAGCGTCCGGCACTGCAAAGCACGTCATCGAGTAGTGCGGCACGAGATAGTTTGGCCAACGACGAATCCATGAGAGGGATGTAGGCCACCCGTGGATGAATGACCTCGAGGGGGCCTGTCAACGCCTTGATCTCGGCTCTGAACAAGTGCGGATGCCATCCGCTGCCGATCAAAGTCAGTCCTTGCATACGTACTCCTCCGTGGTGTCGGTGGTGGACTTCAACCCTAAATGCCTCGACCGTTACCGTGGACCACCACAGCGAGGGGGAAAGCGAAAATGGGCTGCAACTTACGTGATTTGGCAGTCATCGAGCCGCTTGAAATGAGCGATCTGTCTGGTCAGCGAGTTGCTGTGGACGTTTTCCTCAACGCCTACCAGTTCATCACCAGTCTTACCGGTCCTGACGGCAAACCACTATCGTACAACGGCAAGCCGGTGGCCCATCTCATGGGGTTTCTCGACCGTACAACCATCATGCTCTCCGAGGGTATTGATCCAGTGTTTGTGTTCGATGGCCGACCACACGAACTCAAGCGAGAGACTCTGAAGGGGCGCAAGGAGCGTAAGCAGAAGGCTTTCTCTCGTTGGGAGGCGGCTGTCGAGGCCGGCGATATGACCGCGGCAAAGAAGCTCGGGCCACAGACCGCGACGTACACCCCTGAAATGGTCGCTGAGACCAAGCGATTGTTTGAGTTACTGGGAGTTACTTGGATAGAAGCGCCGATGGAGGCTGAAGGAGCGGCTGCGGTTCGCTGCGCGAGAGGCGAAGTCGGTGCGGTGTCCAGCCAGGACTGGGACACCTTGCTGTACGGAGCGCCAGTGATGGTACGCAACCTCACCTCGCACGGCACGAGGAGATTTGGGCGCATACTGCGAGCTGAAAAAATCGTGCTGGCCGACACCTTAGCCAAACACGATATCACCCACGAACAGTTGGTTGACCTTGGCATCATGATTGGTACCGACTTCCATCCCGGAATCAGGGGGATTGGGCCCAAGACCGGTCTCAAACTGATTCGCGAGCACGGCACCCTAGAGGCGGTCGCCGAGGCTAAGGAGTTCGAGTTGCCTGAGAGGCTTGAGGAGATACGCTCGCTATTCCTTGAGCATCCCACCACGCCCGACGCGTTGCCCCGCTCGACCCACGCTGTCGAGGAAGACCTGTGGGCCTTCCTTCAGGACGAGCGCGGCTTCTCTGAGCGCCGTGTGCAGCGCGCGCTTGACCGACTGACCAGTGTGGCACGGCTACGCTCGTCGAGCCAGCCGACGTTGTTTGATTTCTGATTGGGGCGGCTCGCCCGGGGACTGAATCGCCCCCGGGGAGCCTGTCTCCGCGTTGTCATCTCGACGGGCGGGCTAGCAGAACGAAGATTTGGCGATCACAGGATGCCGTTGTCTTCTTCGTCGTCTGGGATGCCGTCGCCATCGTCGTCATCGTCTAGATAATCGGGGATGCCGTCGTTGTCGTGGTCAAATTGACCAGTCATATCCCAGCCGTCGTTCTGCTCGAACCAGTCGGAGAGTCCGTCGTTGTCATCGTCGGTGTCAGTGCGGTCGGATAGACCATCGTTGTCGTGGTCGTACCGCCAGACTCCTACAATGCCGTCGATCTCGTCGACGTCGAGGATGTCATCGTTGTCATCGTCAGGGTCGACACCGTCGTTCAGTCCGTCGTTGTCGTGATCGCGCGAGTAGTCCTCGCCGTTCGGTCCAACGTCGTTCCAGTTGTCAATGCCGTCGTTGTCGATGTCGAAGTCCACGTTGTCGGGGACGCCGTCGTTGTCGTGGTCGTAGATGTCGGTGTTCGGATTGCCGTCATTGACTTCCTCGCGGTCGTCTATGCCGTCTCCGTCGTCATCATCGTCCTCTGCATCGTCGATGCCGTCGTTGTCGTGGTCCTCCGGGAAGGCGTCCTGGTTGTCTGGGATGCCGTCGTTGTCATCATCGAAGTCGAGATCATCTGGGATCCCGTCGCCGTCGTTGTCGTTCTCGCCGTTCTGGTCCTGGTTGTCGAGCTGTTGACTTTGCTGCTGGTCTGATTGACTGCCCTGTTGACCCTGGTTATTGTCCTGGGTTTGGCCCTGCTGCTGCTGGTTCTGACCGTTCTGGTTGTCACCATTCTGGTCTTGGCTCTCTTGGTCGCCTTGCTGGCCACTTTGTTCGCCACCCTGCTGCTGCTGTCCCTGACCGTTGTCCTGTTGCTGGCCCTGCTCACCTTGCTGGCCTTCCTGGCCTTGCTGGCCATCCTGACCGGATTGTGAGCCTTGGTCCTGACCCTGGCCTTGCTGGCCGTTCTGGCCCTGACCTTGGCCTTGTCCTTGGCCCTGACCTTGTCCTTGGCCCTGACCTTGGCCCTGTCCTTCGCCTGGCTGAGGTTGCTGCTCGGATTGGCCGCCACCATCGGTGCCGCCGTCTCCAGAGCCTTCCTCGTTGCCCTCGAAGTCGGGGTCATAGGCATCAGGTATGCCGTCGCCGTCGGAGTCCGAAGAGGATCCATCGTTAGGATCGTTCGGGAACGGGTCCTGGCCGTCGTTCGTCCCATCGCCGTCGGTGTCTGCCGAGTTCGGGTTGGTACCCGCGGCATACTCCTGAGCGTTGGTCAGACCGTCGCCATCCGGGTCCGCGTTCGCATCACCGGCCGAGTTGGGGTTGAGGCCATAGGCCACTTCCCAACCGTCCGGGAGACCGTCGTTGTCGGTGTCTGGGTTGTTCATATCAGTTCCTGCATTCTGCTCCTCTGCGTTGGTCAGACCATCGCCATCCCAGTCGGCACCGCCGTCATCAGGGTTTAGAGGGTCGGAACCATCGGCGCTGACGCCGGTGGATCCTGCCATCATCACTAGAAGCAGAGCAATCAACATGCTCGTGTTCTTTGTTTTCTGCATTTTCATTTCACTTCCAAATTCAGTTCAGAGAACCCGCTGTTCTCTCTTTCCGG
>LWDU01043157.1_pt1 | contig 21762 bp, 19 predicted proteins | sample 727161 | NCBI WGS metagenome assembly LWDU01 (sample SAMN04566230, study PRJNA314399) | hydrothermal vent metagenome | isolation source: deep sea hydrothermal plume seawater | place: Mexico: Gulf of California, Guaymas Basin | collected 2004-07-11
AAGACCCAAAATAAACATTAATTTTCCATCACACTTAAAATATGCGCTCGCAAAGGGCTGGACACCTTCGGATCAACGCCGAACCAGGCAGCAAATCCAAAACACGCTTGATGTAAGAGCATTCCCAAACCATCTACTGTTTTATTTCCATGTTGCTTTGCCTTTCTCAACAAATCTGTCTCAATCGGCGTATATACTACATCATTCACCAAAGCATCCTCTGGCAAATTTTTAAGATCAATTTGTAATGGGGCCTGGCCTGTCATCCCAAGGCTCGTGGTGTTTACCAATAATCTAGCTTCGGATAAAATGGTTGAACGATCTGACCAACTATAAACCTTGATCGGGCCATTAAACTCGTTTGCTAAATCTTCAGCCCTAGTTTGATTTCGATTAACAAGTCTGATTTCAAGTGCACCGCTCTCTATAAGGACGGCCAGAACCGCACGCGCAGCCCCACCAGCACCTAACACAACAACAGGCCCATTGCTTGCGCTCCAACTTGGTTCGTAATGCTTTAAATTTTTAAGAAAGCCATATCCATCTGTATTAGCTCCCCTTAAAGAACCATCTTTATTCACAATAATAGTATTAACAGCACCCATACGTCGAGCACTTGAATCAAGGTCATCAACCATTTTCATACCAACCATTGTCACTAAGTCCACCTAAAAAACCCTCGAGATTTTTTGAATCAACGGCTAATGGCACATATTCTCCTTGAATTGAATATTCTTTTAACCAAAATCTATGCACATATGGTGATAAAGAATGATCAATCGGCCAACCAATAACCCCAGCTTTAAGATTTTTATTAATCATATATTTAATATTTGTTTGCTGCGTAAAAATTCTAAAAGAGGCAGTAAGGGTAACCCCAAAACCGTAAAAAAATCACCTTCAACTCGTGTGAACAACTGCGCACCTAGGTTTTCTAACCGATACCCGCCAACTGTTAAAAATATGTCTGTTCCTGCCTGAGTTAAATAACTTTGAATAAACTCATCACTTAAATTACGCATAGTTAAATTAACACTATCAGTTAAATCCCAAAGAGTTTTATTATTCCGTACAACGCACACAGCACTTATAAGGCGATGTGTTTTTCCCCGAAGAGCCTTTAATTGGGAAACAGCAACAGCATGATTGAGCGGTTTATCATAGAGAGTTCCGCCAAATTCAAGCACTTGATCAGCACCAATTACCAAGGCATCTGTATTCAATTTTGAAATTTCCTGAGCTTTTAAACCCGCTAATTTTAACGCGATATCTTCAGCAGGTTTTAAACTAAAGCGTTTTTTAATTAGCGTTTCATCCATATTTGAAACTTGAATACTGAAATCGACACCTGCATTTAATAGCATTTGACTTCTGGATTTACTTGCTGACGCTAAAATAAGATTCTGCAATGGTATTTCCAAAGTTTGATTAAGATTTAAATTCGGTATGCTGAGAATGGTACTGCATTATCGCTGCGGCCGTTTCTTCAATACTACGCCTAGAAACATCAATCACATTAATATTTTTATGCATGAACAAACGACGGGCAAAGTTTACTTCTTCATTCACAACTTCCGGATCAGCATAACTCGTCTCTTCACTTTCTGTCAGCATTCTTAGACGATTGCGACGGACCTGTACTAAACTTTTAGAATCTTTAACCAAGCCAATTATTAGTGGATTGTCTAATTCAAACACTTCTTGTGAAATATCTTGACCTAATATTATTGGAATATTAGCCGCTTTAATTCCACGGTTCGCAAGATAAATACAGGTGGGTGTTTTTGATGTTCGGGAAACGCCCAATATTACTACATCTGCTGCTTCTAGATTCCATGTGGCCTGACCATCATCATGTGTCATGGCATAATCCATCGCGGCAATCCGTTCGTAATAACCTTCATCTAGTGTGTGCTGGCGCCCCGGCTGCTCATCACCTTTTTCATGCAAATAATTGCCAAATGAGGACATTATCGGCTGTAAGACCGAAACACATGGAACCTTAAGTTTTCGACAGGCTGTTTGGAGACGAGTGATAATCTCCTTGTTGACCAGGGTATAAAGGACAAAGCCTGGGCGTTCTTCAATTTCAGAGATAACATCTTTGATTTGCCTCTGCGATCGGACCAGATTCCAAACATGTTCAATTGGTTGAGTGTGTTCAAATTGCACAAGACAGGCCCTTGCTACAGATTCAACCGTCTCTCCGGTTGCATCAGAAACCAAATATAAATGAAACTCAGACATGCGCTCTAAATTTTCTGTTGTTGTTCATTAATTTAGCAAAACCATTTTCGATTTTATGTGGATAATATTCTAGAATAAACATTATATAAAAAGTGAATAAAGTTTCAATTATTAAAAACACCCAACTTTGTTCACATTTACCTAAAAACAATAAAACCTTTTTAACGAATGTATAAGTTAATTTTAATTATGGTAGTAATAAGCAAAACCAAACAAAAATAATGTTGCCCCCGCAATTAACATTAATCAAAAAATCATTTCAGTTTCCAACTAGTTATATTTTCTATTAAACTTTTGTTTTTAACGTTATATGAATTACCTATTCCGGGTTTATCAACATTATCTAAGTTAAATTTTTATCAAGCTATTATTATGGATAAAATAGGTATAAAAAATAATCCTCGCAATTAGAGCGACCACTACAACAACAACCAATTTAATCTAATTTACATTAATTGATGGAGTAAACTCAGTTTTTATGAATTATAACATAAAAAGAGATAATTTCTAATGATCCAACAACAAAAACTCATACTAAAGGTTTTACAAGGGGAAAAACATCTTCCACCACCTATTTGGTTAATGAGGCAAGCAGGTAGACACTTGCCTGAATATTTAAAACTCAGATCGCAGGCTAAAAACTTTCTAAATTTTTGTTATTCTCCTCGCTTGTGTGTTGAAGCCACACTTCAACCAATAAGAAGGTATAACTTAGATGCTGCTATTTTGTTTTCCGATATTTTAGTAATTCCCGATGCATTAGGACAGCAAGTAAATTTTATCTCTGGAACAGGTCCGGTTTTAAACCCAATTTCAACCGTTAAAGAAATAGATGAATTAAATTTAAAACCATCGTATGAAAAATTATCACCAATTTATGAATCAATAGAACAAATCACAGAAAAACTTCAGAATTTTGATGTTAATCCAGCTCTAATAGGTTTTGCTGGCGCACCTTGGACGGTAGCTACTTATATGGTAGAAGGTGGAAGCAGTAAAGATTATCAAAAAACACGTAAATGGGCTTATGAATCACCTGAAGAATTTAGCTTATTAATTGATTTATTAGTTGATGCTACATCCCAACACCTTATTCAACAAATTAAAAGCGGCATCGAAGTTGTGCAGATATTTGATAGTTGGGCGGGAGTTTTATCACCATTTCAATTTGATCGCTGGGTTATCAAACCAACAAAAAAAATTATTGATCGTATTAAATTAAAATTTCCTGAATTACCTATTATTGGTTTTCCGCGCGGTGCCGGTTTGTTATATAAGCGTTTTATTGATCAAACTGGTGTCGATGCAATTTCGATAGATTCTTCTATTTCTTTACCTTGGGCAATTGAAAATCTTCAAAAAAATGTTGTTGTTCAAGGTAATTTAGATAATTTATCTTTAATGGTCGGTGGAGGTTTAATGGAAGCTGAAATTGTTAACATCTTAGCAGCGTTTTCTAAGGGACCATTTATATTCAATTTAGGACACGGTGTTTTACCTGATACACCAATTTCAAATGTTGAACGTTTAATTAAACTTGTTCGTAGTGTGAAAAATGATTAAACGTGCAGTTGTTGTTTTTAATCTTGGTGGACCGGATAAATCAAGTTCAATTCAACCGTTTTTATTTAATCTTTTTAATGATGCGGCAATTATTAATCTACCTAAACCATTTAGATGGTTTTTTGCAAAACTTATATCCAAACGGCGAACATCAACAGCTAAAAAAATTTATGCTGAAATTGGTGGTGGATCACCATTATTGGCTTTGACGCGAAAACAAGCGACGGCTTTAGAAAATAAATTAAACAATAATAAAAACATAAATTCAAAAGTTTTTGTTGCTATGCGTTATTGGCATCCGATGATTTTATCTACAGCTGTTTCAGTAAAAAATTTTGATCCTGATGAAGTTGTTTTACTGCCCCTATATCCACAGTTTTCAACCACTACTACAGGGTCGTCTTTAAAAGCATGGAAAATAGCTACAAAAAAAATTAAATTAAATAAACCAACAAAAGCAATTTGTTGCTATCCAATCGATGAAAATTTAGTAAAAGCTCAAGCCAATTTATTAAAAGAGGAAATTTCTAGAGCAAAACAAAACACACGCATTCTTTTTTCTGCCCACGGATTGCCTAAAAAAATAATTAACCAAGGAGATCCCTATCAATGGCAGATTGAAAAAACGGCAAGTGCGATAGCAGCGAAAGCTAAATTAAAACAAAATGATTGGTTTGTCTGTTATCAGAGCCGTGTTGGTCCGCTAGAATGGATTGGACCATCGCTAGATGAGGAAATAAAACGGGCGTCAGATGATAACATCGGCATTATAATTTTACCAATTTCCTTTGTTTCAGAGTGCTCTGAAACTCTCGTAGAACTTGATATTGAATACCGTAATATAGCTACAGAACTTGCCTTACCATACTACGGTCGGGTACCAGCGGTAGGCACACACCCAGATTTTATTATCGGGTTGAAGGAATTAGTAAATAATGCGAGTGAGAGTGAATTGAAGATATTGTCTGGAAAAGATAAGCGCGCTTGCCCGCCGGACCGGCAGTGCTATAGCCAGGGAGGCCTTTATTAAAGTGCTTGAGCTATCAAATGATATTTATCTATGGATTAAGGCCCTACATATAATCAGTGTTATTTCTTGGATGGCGGGTTTGCTTTATTTGCCGAGGCTATATGTCTATCACTGCGAGGCTGAAAAGGGCTCGGAGCTTTCCGAAAAACTAAAAATTATGGAGTGGCGGCTCTTTAAATTAATTATGCGGCCGGCTAGGATTGCTGCGTTGATTTTGGGCGTTGTTTTGATTTTAAATATAAGTAGTGATCAATGGCTCGAGGTTTGGTTGGTTGTAAAGTTGGTTTTTGTGACTTTGCTTTATGGCATGCATGACATGATGAATAAATGGAGGATAGGCTTTGATTTAGATTTAAATATACATACACAGAAATTTTATCGTATTATGAATGAAGTGCCAACAATTTTAATGATATTGATTGTTTTAGTGGTTGTACTGAAACCAGAATGATAAAATAACGGGTATATTATTAAAACAGCAATTGACTTAATCTTAACTATTCTGTTAGAGCTTGACTTGAGCAACTCCAAGTTTGTACAATCCATTTTAACTCTACGAAACTTTCCCGGCTGAAGACCCCTCAAGCCAGTTATTTTTTATTTTCTGTCCCCAATTTTTATTCTCGCAATAATTTTCTTTTTGAACGACCGATTTGTCGGTTTATCCTTTCCTTAATTATCAAAGCGCAAACACACAATGAACCTTAAAGAACTCAAAGAAAAATCGCCAGTAGATCTTCTGCAATTTGCCGAGGAACTAGAAGTTGAAAATGCAAGCACATTGCGTAAACAGGACATGTTGTTCGCCATCCTTAAACAAATGTCAGAAAATGATACAGCTATTTTTGGTGTGGGTGTCCTTGAGGTTTTACAAGATGGTTTTGGTTTTTTACGCTCTCCAGAATCGAATTATTTACCAGGTCCAGATGATATTTATGTTTCACCGAGCCAAGTGCGCCGGTTTGGATTACGAACAGGAGATACTGTTGAGGGCCAAATTAGGGCCCCTCAAGATGGGGAGCGTTATTTTGCTCTATTAAAGGTCACGAATATAAACTTTGGTGATCCTGGAGATGTTCGACACCGAATTAATTTTGATAATTTAACGCCGCTTTATCCTGATGAGCGTCTGAATATGGAGATAGACGATCCAACATTAAAGGATCCAACATCACGCATTATAGATTTAATTTCTCCTGTCGGAAAGGGTCAGCGAGCTTTAATTGTAGCGCCTCCACGAACGGGTAAAACGGTTATGCTGCAAAACATTGCTTCTTCAATAGCGGCCAATCACCCAGAGTGTTATTTGATTGTGTTATTAATTGATGAACGCCCAGAGGAAGTTACTGATATGGCTCGGTCTGTAAATGGTGAAGTTGTTAGCTCTACATTTGATGAGCCGGCATCACGCCATGTTCAAGTGGCTGAGATGGTTATCGAAAAAGCAAAGCGTTTAGTTGAACATAAACGAGATGTTGTAATTCTTCTTGATTCTATCACGCGTTTAGGCCGGGCTTATAATACCGTGGTCCCCTCATCGGGGAAAGTATTGACGGGTGGCGTTGATGCCAATGCGCTTCAAAGACCGAAACGGTTTTTTGGTGCAGCTCGAAATATTGAAGAAGGAGGATCTTTAACTATTATTGCAACAGCGTTAATTGATACGGGGTCTCGCATGGATGAGGTTATCTTTGAAGAATTTAAGGGCACGGGTAATTCGGAGATTATTCTGGATCGAAAGTTAACGGACAAGCGCATGTGGCCGGCTATGGATATTACAAAATCTGGTACACGTAAGGAAGAATTGTTGGTTGAAAAAGGAACTCTGTCTAAAATGTGGGTTCTGAGACGCATATTAAACCCGATGGGTGTGGTTGATTCTATGGAGTTTTTGACAGAAAAATTGAAGGATTCAAAAAATAACGATGATTTTTTTGATTCAATGAACACCTAACGAACGAGGTTTATTTTTTAACCTTTTTGGACGTTAGATCACTAGTTTCTGTTTCTTTTAATTATACTACGCGTTTTCGTGTTCCTGTAAAACGAGAGTACTTGATTTGATAGGGGTCATATTTACTTGATTTTTATGGAATTAAGACGGTTGATCCTGTTGTTTGTCGTGATTCTAGGGCGACATGCGCCGCTCTGGTTTCTGATAGGGAATAAGTTTGGCCAATTTCGATATTAACTAGCCGCGGTTTGTCGATCTTTTGGGTTAGAGGTATAATTAAAAAGTGTCGGTCGACTTAAGGCAAGTGACCCTCGACGCATTAGCTCTAAGGGTTCTATGGCGGGAATTGGGCCAGAGGCATTCCCATAATTTACAAGCATGCCGAAGTTGGATAAACAATCCATCGATTTTTCGTACGTAGTCTTGCCAATGGATTCGTATACAACAGGAACTCCCACTCCGTTAGTAATTTCGGAAACACGTTTGGAAAAGTCGTCTTTTGAATAATTAATGGGATAATGGCAGCCGTTTTTATTTGCTTTTTCTACTTTTTGGTCGCTTCCAACCGTACCGATAACTGTTGCCCCTATGGTATTTGCCCACTGACACATAATGGAGCCAACTCCGCCAGCTGCAGCATGAACGAGAATTGTATCGCCCTTTTTGACTTTGTAGCACTTGAACATCAACATGTGTGCAGTCATGCCTTTAAGCATCATCGCAGCAGCGTCTTGATTTTTAATATTTTCAGGAAGAGGGATCAACACGTTGGCGTTGATATTTCGTGCTTCACAATATGACCCGGTTTGGCCACCGGCATAAGCTACGCGTTGTCCAATTTTCAGTCCACTAACGTCAGGGCCAATAGCCTCGATAATACCCGCTGCTTCTGATCCTAACGTAAGCGGTAATTCAACAGGATAAAGTCCAGAGCGGTGATAACAGTCAATAAAGTTTAACCCAATAGCAGTATGTTTTAGGCGCACTTGGCCTGATTTTGGCTCCCCCAACTGAATATCTTGCCACGTGAGTACCTCTGGTCCGCCTGTTTCGTGAATTCGAATTGCTTTCGTCATTTTTTGTCCTCGACAAATTGAAATTTATTTATAGTATATTTGACTGGGGTTTCTAGGTGAAGCAAGGCTTCTTTTGTTTTAACACCTGATCCCCCCGAAAAACCGGTTAATTTGTCATTTGCCCCCATCACGCGATGACAGGGAATAAAAATCGGTATAGGATTTTTGCCACATGCGCCGCCGATTGCGCGAGCAGCGCTATTTAATTTTTTGGCTATCTCACCATAGGTGTTTGTCTTACCGTAAGGTATTTTGCTTATATTGCACCAAACAGATTTTTGGAAATTTGTACCTGTTAGTTCTAAGGGGATGGTAAAGTTTTTTCGTTCTTTATTAAAATATTCGGTGAGTTGTCGATGGGCTTCTGTGAGTAATGGGCTTTCTGAGTGGGTTTTTTCTTTTCTCCACTCAACCGAAATTATTTTTTTTGATTTTTCAAATAAGGTAAGCCATCCAACTTGGCTCAAAAAAGAAATATAACTGATTTTTTGGTTATTAATATTGATCACTGGATGGCCTCTTAGATCAACAAGTTTTATTCTTTTTTTTATTATTGGGCAACCTAGAGAGCCAGATCTTTTATTAATTCTGAGGCTTTTGTATGAGGGGGGCTGCAGGTCTGACCCTTGCAGACATATGCTGTGGGTTGATCTTCGATTTGGGATTTTCCAAATGCCGGGTGATTTTTTGGTAATTTTGTATTTGGTGAAAGTTTCGTATGAATAAGATTGGGGTTTCCTATAGAGAACGCGGCTTTAGTTAAATCGTCTCCATCTTGATTTTTAGCTATGATTATTACCTGTAAACCATTTTCTAAAATTTCAAAACCAGCCATCATACTTGGCATATTAGCACCTTGGTTCGGTGTTTTTGTTGCGGAAGATGTTATTAATATCTCAGCCTTGTTTCTATAATTTTGGTTTCCAGTTAGATAATAAAGGCGAGCAAGGTTTTCAGCCATAACACCGTTGCCAGATGGTGTGGCATTATCAAACACTGTTTTTGTTCGAGCGATGAGACCTATAGCGTCACTTGGTGAATCGAAATAGCCGGCACCATTTTGATCCCAAAAATACTTATCGGCGGTTTGCGTCCAACTAATCGCCTGGGATAGATATTCTTGGGTTCCCGTAGCTTGAAATAAAAAAAGGCTCCCCTTAATCATACATGCGTAATCATCTAATACATCGGTTTCTTTTGATGAGCCGGAACAGTAACTATGTTTAAGACGTTTCTCGGCGGTTAGATTTTTTTGTATAAATTCATATGCGTCTTTAGCAGCGCCAATCCAAACTTCTTCTTCAAAAACAACACCAGCATAGCTAAGAGCCCCTATCATTAATCCATTCCAATCAGCGAGGACTTTATCGTCCAATCCGGGTCGCGTTCGATGTTCGCGTTCTCTAAATAATAATTCACGACATCTTGTTAACTCGTTTTCGGTGTGTTTGTCGCTGAGATCAATTGTTCGTAGCCGGTTTAAAATATTTTTTTGTTCCCAATTACCTTCTTCTGAGACATCGTAGAACTTTTTAAACATATTAAACTCATTTCCAAGTAATCGGCGTATTTCAATCTCATCCCAAACATAAAACGCGCCTTCTTGAGAATGGCCTTCTTTGTCAGGACTATCTGCGTCTAAGGTCCCTGCAAAGCCACCGGCTTTTAATGTTAATTCACGCAAAACCCATTCAATAGTTTCCCGAACGCGCTGTTTTAATAGAGGTAAATTAGTTTTTTGCCAGACGAGTGTCATCAGATGAATAAGCTGAGCATTATCATAGAGCATTTTTTCAAAATGGGGTGTAAGCCAAAGCGCATCTGTTGAATAACGTGCAAACCCCCCGCCTAAATGATCGTAAATACCGCCTTGGCACATATGGGTAAGTGACGTTATAACGGCATCTGAGAAATTTTTATTATTTGTTCTGAGGTATGCCCGCCATAAAAATTCTTGGAAAGAGGGCTGTGGAAATTTTGGGGCACCTGTCATACCCCCATTTTGGAAATCAATCATAGATAGTGATTGTTCGGCAGTTAAATCAATTTCTGTCATCGTTTGACCGTTTGGATTTATGATAGGGTTAATTTTAGCTTGTTGAGCTAAGCCATCCAAAATTGCCTCAATATTAGCAGCTACTTTGTCGCGCTGATCATGATAAAGGCTAGAGACAGCCTTTAGGACATCTGAAAAGCCTGGATGGCCATATCGCGAAGTCGGTGGAAAATATGTGCCCCCCCAATATGGTTTGCCATCTGGCGTTAAAAACATTGTAAGGGGCCACCCCCCCTGTTGGCCCATCATTGCTAAAGCTGTCATATAGATATTATCTACATCGGGCCTTTCTTCGCGATCGACCTTAATGTTTATATAGAGATTATTCATTAATTCGGCCGTATCAATATTTTCAAAACTTTCATGGGCCATTACGTGACACCAATGACAAGATGCATAACCTATTGATAACATTATAGGTTTTTTTGATTCTTTCGCAAGATTAAAAGTTTCTTCGCCCCAAGGTTGCCAATGAACTGGATTGTCTTTGTGCTGTTTTAAATAGGGGCTACTTTCAGTATCTAATTCATTTCGAATTTGGTTCGTTTTCACTTTAGGGCCCCTAATGTGTCAAGATAGTTTTAACAAGAAAAGTAGATAACCGTATATGTGATATTGCGTCAAATTACGTGACAGATTTCATTGATCTGCTTATATCATATCACTATGAGTATACCGGAAGTTGATCAAACAATATTTGCGTTAGCCAGTGGTTCGGGTAAAGCAGGCATAGCTGTTTTTAGGATATCGGGAAGATCTGCGATAAAAGCATATAAAATTTTATCGAAAAAATCTGTTCCGAAACCCCGATGCGCTGTTCGCGCCCGGCTTTTTGATCCGACATCCAAAGAAGTGTTAGATGATGGGCTGGCCATTTATTTTGCAGCCCCTGCAAGTTTTACCGGGGAAGATGTGATTGAATTGCATGTCCATGGCGGACGTGCGGTTGTTGCTGGTATGACAGCGGCGTTAAACTTGATCCAAGATGTTCGTTTGGCAGAGGCGGGCGAGTTTACTCGCCGGGCGTTTGATAATGATAAACTTGATCTGACAGCTGCGGAAGGTTTGGCCGATCTTATCAATGCAGAAACAGCGGCTCAAAGACGGCAAGCACAACGGCAACTGCGGGGCGATCTCGGCGTTATTTATGATAGTTGGCGTTCGCGACTTCTTGAGGCGATTGCGCTTTTTGAAGCGGAAATTGATTTTTCGGATGAAGACTTGCCACCTGGTCTTAAAGAGCGGGTTGCCGAGCAGGTGGCTGGTATTAATAAGGAGATAACTGAACATTTAGATGATAACGGTCACGGCCAAGTTTTAAGGGATGGACTTCACATTGCGATTATTGGTCCACCCAATGCGGGTAAATCCAGTTTGCTTAATCGATTGTCTAAGCGTGATGTTGCCATTGTTTCTGAAAAAGCGGGTACGACTAGAGATGTTATTGAAGTGTACCTTGAACTTGATGGGTATCCAGTAATTATAGCTGATACGGCGGGACTTCAGGAATCTGGAGACGCAATAGAATCAGAAGGCATTCGCCGCGCAGAAGAGCGAGCTAGCCAGTCTGATCTTAAATTAGTTGTGTTTGATGGCGCGGTCTGGCCAGAAAAGGATGCAAAAACGTTAGAGCTTATTGATGAAAACACATTCGTTGTAATTAATAAATCCGATTTAATTAAACAAACTAAAACTGATTATCTTGCTATATCATCTAAAACAGGTGATGGGCTAAAGAGCTTGCTAGATATTTTAAAGAAAGAAGTGCTTGAGAGATGCAATGTTTCCGCATCTCCTGCGTTAACGCGCACCCGTCACCGCAGTGCTTTGGGTGATTGTTGCGATAGTCTTCAGCGCTTCCAGATCGCGCCAGAAGCCGAACTAAAAGCCGAAGACCTGAGGCTAGCCGCAAGGGCCCTGGGTCGGATTACTGGCCGCGTTGATGTTGAAGAAGTTCTCGACATCATTTTCAGTGAATTTTGTATTGGCAAATAAAGCTAATTGTTTCACGTGAAACAGCACCTGCGTGTGGTTGGATGAATGACGTTTAATCCTAGACGGCTAAGCCAGAGCTTAAAACCCTAGCTATAGCTTTGATTTTTACCGATCGTCTGGAATACGAATGCTTCTACAATTGACTTAAGTCTCTGCGCCTCGTAAATTCGCGCGTGATGAATAAAAAAATAAAATATAACCAGAGTTTTGATGTTATTGTTGTTGGTGGTGGACATGCCGGGACCGAGGCCGCTGCCGCTGCCGCCCGCGTGGGGGCTCGCACGCTGTTGTTAACCAATTCACTGGAAACGATTGGCGAGATGTCATGTAATCCAGCAATTGGTGGTTTGGCAAAGGGTCAGTTGGTGCGAGAAATTGATGCCCTTGATGGCCTTATGGGCAAGGCCATCGATCAAAGCGGCATCCAATTTCGAGTGTTGAATCAAAGTAAGGGCCCAGCTGTTCGAGGTCCGCGGGCACAGGCAGACCGCAAGCTTTATCGCCAGTCCGTATTCAATTTATTGTCAGCCCAAAAAAATTTGGTTATGCAAGCCGGATCAGCAGAAGACCTTTTGTTTGATAGGGGGGATAAACTAATTGGCTTGCAAACAGGTAGCGGTCTGCGGGCGTTTGCCCCTAAGGTTATAATAACCACGGGTACATTTTTAAGAGGCCTCATCCATATTGGGGAAAATAAAATACCAGCTGGCCGGGTTAATGAGCCTCCCTCAATTGGGCTATCTTCGACTTTCCTGCGTCTAGGATTTCGTTTGGGTCGCCTAAAAACTGGAACGCCGCCGCGGCTGGACGGCAAAACGATTGATTGGGGCGCGTTGGTTGAGCAACCCGGTGATGAATGCCCACAACCATTTTCGTACCTAACTGAAAAAATTACTATACAACAAATTTCTTGTTATATAACCGAAACAACACAAGCCACACACTCGATTATTCATGCAAACTTAAATCGTGCGCCACTCTATTCGGGGCAAATTAAGGGGATCGGCCCAAGGTACTGCCCGTCAATTGAGGATAAGGTCGTTCGTTTTGCCCATCGTGACCGCCATCAAATATTTCTTGAGCCTGAGGGCCTTGATAGTGATATTGTGTATCCCAATGGAATTTCGACGTCTTTACCAGAAAATGTACAACTGGAGATGTTGAAAACTATTCCCGGTCTTGGCGAGGCGAGGATGACCCAGCCTGGTTACGCAATTGAGTATGATTATGTCGACCCGAGAGAACTTAAGACAACACTGGAAACACGCCGGGTTCCCGGGCTTTATTTGGCCGGCCAAATCAACGGAACGACGGGCTATGAAGAAGCTGGCGCCCAAGGCATTGTGGCAGGGATAAACGCTGCCCGTGCAGCGAACGATGCCGATGCCATTACCATTGATCGAGCCGATGCTTATATTGGGGTGCTTATTGATGATCTGGTTACACTTGGAACAGCGGAGCCCTATCGCATGTTTACTTCTCGCGCTGAGTATCGGCTGCAGTTGCGGGCGGATAATGCCGATCAGCGTTTAACCCCGAAAGGCATTGAAGCCGGCTGTGTTGGGGCGGTTCGCAAATTAGTTTTTGAAAAGAAGATGGTTCAACTTAATCAAGCAATAAGTTTAGCAAAAACCTTAAACAAAACCCCGAATGAGCTCGCTAAGTTTGGCATTAAAATAAATCGGGACGGGGTTCGACGAAGTGTCGTTGACGTGTTGGGCTACCCCAATGTAAATATGTGCCGGATAGCTAAGATATGGCCAGAAATGACCGGATTGCCTAGAGTGGTGGCAGAACAAATTGAAATTATGGGCCGTTATGCTGGATATTTGGATCGCCAGGAAACGGATATCCGGGTGTTTCGAAGTGATGAATCGCTCCTTATACCAGACAACATTGATTTTGATCTAATTGGCGGGCTATCAAATGAAATTAGGTCTAAATTAAAATCCACCCGACCGACAACGTTAGGAGCTGCAGCTAGAATATCTGGTGTAACCCCAGCCGCGTTGACGGCGCTTTTGGGGTTTGTGCGTTCGGTAAGGTGTTTCACGTGAAACAATTGGGGGTCTAGGGCGTGGGATATTTGTCCGGATCAGGTTTTCATAGTACGACGGGTGTTTCACGTGAAACACTGGACAAGTTATCACTTTATGTAGATTTGTTAATAAAGTGGCAGGGCCAAATTAATCTAGTCGGCCCAAACTCATTAAAGGATGTGTGGGCGCGCCACATGTTGGATTCTGCACAAATATTTCCTTACATTGCAAATCAAAATAAAAGGGTGCTTGATCTGGGGAGTGGCGCAGGATTTCCAGGTTTGGTGCTGTCGATCATGGGTGTGTCAAATGTCGTCCTATTAGAGTCCAGCCAAAAGAAGTGCGCCTTTTTAAAGGAGGTTGTCCGCCAAACTTCTTGTAATGCCGTGGTTTTTAATGGCCGCATTGAAAAATACCCTGTTTTAGGTTCGGCGTATTACATAACGTCTAGGGCGCTTGCATCGTTAGAGACTTTATTGTTTTTGAGCCACCCTCTTTTGTCGGATGGTGGTCAGTGTTTGTTTTTAAAGGGCAAAAGCTATGAACAAGAATTGACCCAATCAAGAAAAAGGTGGAGTATGGGCGTCCAGGTTCATCCGTCCAGTGCTGGACAGTTGGTGGGTGAGGAGGCTGTTTTTAAACAGCCATCGTTAGGAGTTTTGGTAGAAATAAGGAATTTGAAGCCCCGTGATTAATCAAAATCAGAGTTCAGAGCTGCGCCAGATGGCTGGGGTTGGGTTAAATGCACCTCAAAATGCGCGGATATTGGCCGTTGCAAATCAAAAGGGCGGTGTTGGAAAAACAACAACAACAATTAATCTTGCAACAGCTCTGGCAGCGGTTGGCAAGCGTGTTTTAGTATTAGATCTAGACCCCCAGGGGAATGCGAGTACGGGTTTGGGTGTGGACCAGTCAGAGAGAGAGATAAATGCTTATCATGTTATGATAGGGGAGGCGAGCCTTGATGCGGCTACTTTGGATACGCAGGTTCCCGGGTTGTCTGTTGTGTCTTCAGGTGTAGATTTGTCGGGTGCCGAAATTGAGCTTATTGAGGTGGAGAACCGCTTGTTCCGACTAAAATCAGCCCTGATAGGCTTCGTGGACAGATACGACTACATTTTTATTGATTGCCCTCCCGCGTTGGGTTTGCTGACTGTTAATGCTCTAAATGCGGCACACGCTGTTCTGGTGCCGTTACAATGCGAGTTTTTTGCATTGGAGGGTCTGAGCCACCTAGTTCGAACAATCGAGCGTATAAAGACGTCTTATAATCCGGGGCTTGAAATTCAGGGGATCGTCCTAACAATGTTTGATGCTAGGAATAACTTATCTGATGCCGTTGCATCGGATGTGCGAGAATTCTTTGGAGCAATTGTATATGATACGGTTATTCCCCGTAATGTTAGGGTTTCTGAGGCCCCATCACATGGCAAGCCCGTGCTTCTTTATGACGTTGGCTGCGCGGGGTCTCAGGCATATATCCATCTTGCAAGCGAGGTGTTGAAGCGCGAAAAAATTGTGAGTAATTTAAATAATGGTAAAAACCGCTAAAAAGAAGTTGGGCAAGGGTCTTTCAGCCTTACTTGGTGATGGCAACAGTCCCATTAATGGTGTTGCTGCTCAAAAACCGCTGTCTAATGCTACTGTTTCGACCGTTGAGCAGGTGTCGGCGATTGAAAAAATTTATCCCGGCCGGTTTCAGCCGCGCCAAATTTTTAGTTCACCCGAAATTAAGGAGCTTGCTGATTCAATTAAAGTTCACGGCGTTTTACAGCCGATTTTAGTACGCAAACATCCCGATATTCCCGATAGCTATGAGATAGTTGCTGGTGAGCGGCGTTGGCGTGCTGCGCAGATGGCCCAACTTCATGAGGTGCCAATTTTATTAAGGGATTTTTCAGATGTTGAGGCGCTTGAAATTGGCTTGGTGGAAAATCTCCAGCGAGAAAATCTTTCATCTTTAGAGGAGGCAGAGGGCTATCGACGGTTGGTCGATGAGTTTAATCATACACAAGATGATATTGCTAAAATACTTGGCAAAAGTCGGCCATATGTGACTAATATAATCCGATTGTTAAATTTACCAGACCCTATCAAAGACATGCTGCGCCTGGGAAACCTGACGGCAGGTCATGCCCGCGCACTGTTAAATGCTGAGGATCCGGTTGGTCTCGCTAAAAAGGTTATCCAACGTGGTTTAAGCGTTCGCCAAACTGAGAAACTATGTAAGTCTTCTGATCGTCGAGACGGGCACCCTCCTCACAAAAAACCCCGGTCTGCGTTAATTAAGGACCCAAATATTGTGTTGCTTGAAAAAGACCTGACAAATTTACTCGGTTTAGGTGTAGAAATTGATTTTCATATGGATGGTGGTAAATTAAAAATTACCTATGGAACACTTGAACAATTAGATGGTGTTTTATATCGTCTAACTGATGGTAAACACGGCAAACGCCCGTAGTTGTAGAAAGAAGAAGGGGTTTTGAGGGATAGTTTAAATACTTCCGGTGCCTCTAAGCGCCACGTGTCTTTTGAAAATCAAGGGGATCTCGGCTACTCAGCTGTTGCGCGCGGTTGGAAAATAGTAACCGTGTCAATTTGCCAACTATAGCGGGGGTATAGCGGGGGTATAGCGGGGGTATAAAATAATAGATTTAACGAAACCCAAATTAAATTTTTTATACCACGTGAGCCAAAAGACGCTTTTCACCAACAATTAATTACTAACCGCTTTTGACAGTCGCATCAACAACCTACCACAAATAGCATCTACTGGCAATCCCGTTGATTTACAATCTACCTCGGCTTCCGTCAGTAAGGTTAAAGCACTATCAAGCTTAGGTCGGGACCACCTAGTTAGTTGCTGCACAAACTGATCGGTAAACAAATACATTATCGGCGGTTTTAACGCTTTAGCAGCATCCCTTGGTACTTGACCTCTTTCCACGTAACTTAAAGCCAGGTGTAATTTGTGAAAATGTCGAATTGTGGCTCTTAATATAGCGATTGATGACTGCCCCTCCTTAAAGGCTCGCTGTAAATTTACCTCGGCTTCTAGATGATTACCATTCGCAACGGGGTATATAATTTTATCTATCGAAAATGCCCCATTATCACCGATAATTAAGAGAACGTCATTTAGTCCAATTTTCGTTTCTGTACCCATATAGGTTATAAGTTTATCTAACTCTGACCTAGAAACCCCTCGATCTGATCCAAGATTATTCACTAGATAGTTTTTACCGTTTGAATCGATCGATTTACCATGTTTTTGCAAGGTTGAATCGATTAATTTTTCTAGGTCATGCTCATTATCTAAATAACTTGGTATAGTGGCCGAATTTTTATTTCTTTCGATAATTTTTCGTACGGGTGATTTTGGCCCGAGCCCCCCCGCTTCAATGATAATTATCGAAACATTCAAGTTTTCTAGGCATTGTGATATAGCCTTTGAAATATCTTCTCCACCGAGTTTTACGTAAACGACCCTTTCTCCCCCGACAAGTGATTGTGCTGACGCCTCATCCATCAGGCGTGAGGGATCCTTCTTAATTTCGCCTCCAGTTAAATAACTAATACGAAATGGATCATTCAAGTCTTCGACCTTGGCTTTTAGTAGAACCTGCGCCCGTTCATGGACTAGCCCTTGGTCAGTACCGTAGAAAAGAAAAACTCGAATTGATGGGTCGGGTGATTTAAAAACTTTTTCCAGTTGCTGCTCTTTAAATATCATCTAAAATTCTTTTATCTTATCTCTATTTAATCTAAAAAAACTGTAAATTTTATTTGCGATTTCGGAGCTAATTTCGCGAACAGCTCGTTTACGCGCATTTTTTTCAGCCATCAAGGTTGAAAAAGTCTGATTTAAAATATTATAACTGGTGGTCATTCGGCTGTGACCCTGTGCTATCTTTTTTCCGTTGGATTTTAAAATAATTTCATACTTAGCGATAAATTTAAGGTTGGCACGTGTAGCAATTTCTGACTTTTTAATGGCCAGGTTTTGCTTACTTTCAGCTAATTTTACGTTCAATTTATATTTGGTAACCCTTAATTTGCCCAGTGGCATTATGTCGTGAATTAGATGATTTCGCAATTGTTGTCCAATTCGATCTGCAATAGGACTAATTTCAATATATCTCACTTCCTTTCTAATTTCGGATCTCGTCTTTGTTCCAAAGATCGGTTGGAACCCGCACCCAAAAAGAATTAGTAAACTAAAAAGCATTATGGCATTTTTACAAAACAACATTTAATATCCTATTGGGCACAAATATAATTTTACGAACGTTCTTATTTCCTATTGCATTTATAACAGGGTCGAGCTTTAACCCAATATCTTCGGCTGTGGCTTGATCGCAGTCCATTGGTAAATTAATTGTTCCCCTCATTTTACCATTTACCTGAACACCAACCGTCACCATGCTTTCAATTAATAGGGTTCCGTCATATTCGGGCCAAGCTGCATCGGTTACAAGTGTTTTGTGGCCAAGGGCCTGCCACATCTCTTCTGCAATATGAGGAATAATAGGAGCAATTAACTGTATAACTGTCTTAATCCCCTCCCTATACACAAAGGCTGCCTCATTATCTTTACCACTCATATCATCCAATTTGTTGCTCAATTCTCTAATTCTGGCAATAGCTTTATTAAAATGAAATTTATCTAAATCGTCGCTGACGCTAAAAATTGTCTGGTGGATCAAACGTTGTATACTTTGTAAACCACCTGTCAGGTTTTTAGGAACAGTTTTACTCGAATTTCCAATGTTTATTGTTGGTTCAGAAACCATGCGCCACAAACGATTTATAAACCTCCAGGCACCCTCAATACCCGCTTCAGTCCAGTCGAGGTCCCGGTCAGGGGGGCTGTCGGACAACATAAACAAACGCGCCGTATCTGCACCATACTCTGCAATGATCACCTCCGGATCGACGACGTTCTTCTTTGACTTACTCATTTTTTCAGAGCGGCCTTTTTTAACCGCCCGGCCATCTCGAGTATCGATAAACCCCCCGGCCTTTGTTTTTTTTACTTCGTCTGGAAGCAACCAAACTCCATCTGCATTTTGATACGTTTCATGGCAAATCATGCCTTGTGTCATTAATTTAGCAAAGGGTTCTTTAACGTTCAGATAGCCGCAACTTTGCAGTGCCCGAGAGAAAAACCGAGAATATAAAAGATGCAAAACTGCGTGTTCGATGCCTCCAATATATTGATCTACAGGCAACCAATAATCCACCGCACCTTTTTCTAGGCCAGCACTTGAATGGGGTGAACAAAACCGAGCAAAATACCAAGAAGATTCAAAAAAGGTATCAAACGTATCCGTTTCCCTGAAAGCCGGTTTTTTGCAAACGGGACAATCTACGTATCGCCACGTGGGGTGGTGGTTTAACGGGTTACCTGGCTTGTCAAAAGTAATGTCCTCTGGTAGTTCAACCGGCAGCTGGTCTTCAGGAACGGGAACTGGCCCGCAACTGTCGCAATTAATAATTGGAATGGGGCATCCCCAATAGCGTTGCCTTGAAACCCCCCAGTCACGCAAACGATAATTTATTTCTCGCGCTCCCACTCCGAGTGTCTCGAGTTTTTCCATAACCATAGGTTGAGCATCGGCGATTGTCGTACCATCCAAAAACTCTGAATTAATATGGATGCCTTCATCCGTATATGCTTCAGATAAAATCTCAAAGGTGTCGAGATCGGCATTTTTGGGCGCGACTACGGGGATCACCGCCAGACCATATTTGCGGGCAAAGTCCAAATCTCTTTGGTCGTGGGCCGGACAGCCAAAAATCGCTCCGGTGCCGTATTCCATCAAAACGAAGTTGGCGACATAAACGGGAAGAGTTTTTCCTTTTGCGAGTGGGTGTTTAACCCTTAAGCCGGTATCAAAGCCTTGTTTTTCTGCTGTTTCTATTACGGCTTCGCTGGTCCCAAGCTGGTCACATTTGGAAATAAATTCAGCCAAACCATCATTTTCTTTTTCTAGTTGTTTAGCCAGCGGATGGTGGGCAGATAACGCACAGAACGACGCCCCAAACAGTGTATCGGCGCGCGTGGTAAAAACCTCAATGCACCCTTCCCGACCATCGAGGTGAAACTTTATTTTCATGCCTTCGGATCGGCCAATCCAATTCTCCTGCATGACACGAACCCGTTCGGGCCAGCCATCTAGGGTTTTAACCGAATTTAGCAGGTCATCTGCATATTCTGTAATTTTAAGAAACCACTGGGTTAATTGTTTTTTTTCTACTTGTGCGCCGGATCTCCAACCCCGTCCATCGATTACTTGTTCGTTTGCGAGAACTGTTTTTTCTTGTGGGTCCCAGTTCACCCATGTTTTTTTCCGATATGCCAGTCCAGCCTTAATAAAATCTATAAACATTCTTTGTTCGTGTGCATAGTACTCTGGAGAGCAGGTTGTGATTTCTCTGGTCCAGTCATATGAAAGTCCCATAGACTTCAATTGACCGCGCATTGTCTCTATATTCTGCTTGGTCCATTCCGCCGGTGCCACCTTATTTGCAATTGCCGCATTTTCAGCAGGCAGGCCAAAGGCGTCCCATCCCATTGGATGAAGGACATTATAACCTCTGGCCCGCTTATAACGCGCAACAACGTCTCCAAGTGTGTAGTTGCGCACGTGGCCCATGTGAATTCGCCCAGATGGATAGGGAAACATTTCTAAGACATAGTATTTAGGTAATTTGTCATCTTCTGACACTTCAAAAGACTTATTTTTCTGCCACTTTTTCTGCCAACGGGTTTCTGATTCTTTAAAATTATAACGCGTCATAGGGGTTTATTGTCTCCTTTAACCCAGTCTCTTGTTTTCCGGTGTAGGGGCTTTTTTGTTTCCTCTTATAGACCCACATTGTTACCGGCATTATACAGTGGGCCGGGTCGCCCCAGGGCAATTTTTGTGGGTGAAGCGATCTATTTGGCTACGCTACGTCGAAATTGGCGGGCCCGCGTAAGGATAGCGTCCTCGAGCTTTATTGACGTCCCCGGCTGTACGGCGGCATCTTGCCAGATATTATTTCCGGCTTTGATCTGCCTAAACACTGAAACCCGGAGGCCGTCTGCCCTTAATGTCCTATCCAAAATATAGATATTCATTTTAAATCGTTCGTTGGGCGCTTTCGGGGGTGAATACCAGTCGGTAAGAATTACACCACCGAAAGGATCGGCAGAGCTAATAGGCCAAACCGACATTGTATCTAACGCCGCGCGCCACAAAAAGACATTCACGCCAATAGACCGACTACCTCCGGAACCACGGGGCCCTTTTTTTTCGCTATCGAATAAAGTAAGCCCCCCTTCGCCGAAAATTGACTCTCTTACCGGCTCCTCAACCTCGTTTATGCCTTCACAGGCAGATAAAATCACTGCTAAAAACAACAGAGTGATGAGCCGGGCTGCTTTGATATCCCTTTTTGTAGGCCCAGCTGGCCGAAAAAAACGTTTTGACATGTGATAATCGCCTCTAATTCTGGCTTTTTATTTTATTGTTCTAAGCCGGCATCTTTGATTTTGTGTTTTATATCCTAGAATTAAACACTAACCCAGTAAAACAAAAATCGGGCGAAATTAACCTTCAGCCACCGGTTTTGCGCAAACACACTAATTTTTTTGTTAGAGAATATTTATAACCGGCAACCATTAAAACGGCAAACCGAATTGTAATTCTGCAACACAGCACAAGGTTTATAAAAAAAACCACCAGCGTTTCAGTTTTTCCGGTGTGTTAAAAAAACAACAATGTTCCAAAAACGTGTTGTATTAGTCGATCTGG